>Ga0302123_10000192_pt1 | contig 48405 bp, 44 predicted proteins | sample CB21_321_MG_FD_203109 | JGI IMG/M metagenome (GOLD analysis project Ga0302123, IMG submission 203109) | Marine microbial communities from Western Arctic Ocean, Canada - CB21_32.1 | ecosystem: Environmental > Aquatic > Marine > Oceanic | place: Canada: Western Arctic Ocean | collected 2017-09-28 | reverse complement strand
AGGCAAAGGCTAAGATAAAAAAGAAAGCACCGTCCACCGGACGGAAGAAGGCCACGGCCGAATAAGTAGGCCGCGTACGGAGGGAAAATAGATGTCGGAACACCCGTTGGAACGAGCTATGAATATCATTCCTATGGTCATTGAGAGCGGTGCGCGGGGAGAACGCGCCTTTGATATCTATTCGCTGTTGCTCAAGGAGCGAATAGTGTTTCTAGGCACGCCGATTAATGACCAGGTGGCGAACTTGATCGTGGCTCAGTTGCTGTACTTGGACCGGGAGGATCCGGACAAGGACATCAGCTTGTACATCAACTCCCCCGGTGGCGTCATCAGCGCGGGGCTGGCCATTTACGATACGATGGAGTTGATTCGGCCTGATGTGTCTACCATATGTGTAGGCATGGCGGCGAGTATGGGAACGGTTTTGCTGACCGGGGGTGCATCGGGGAAGCGCTTCAGTTTGCCCAACGCAACCATCCACATGCACCAGGCCATGGGCGGCGCGCAGGGTCAGGCCTCTGACATTGAGATTGCGGCCCGGGAAATCCTCCGGATGCAAGACAAGATTAGGACGATCTTGTCGAATCAGACGGGACAACCCTACGAGAAAATCGCCCGAGATACTGACAGGGACTACTACATGAGCGCGGAGCAGGCTATGGAGTATGGAGTGGTGGACGAGGTATTGGGGACTCCCTTGGCATTAGCGATACCAGGTGCGGAGTCGGCAACGTAGTCGACTGGTTAGTAATTACGATATGACAATCAACGGCAGCTCCACTGGGCGGGGTGAGCAGGTCTGTTCCTTTTGTGGCAAAGCCCAGGGACAGGTAGAACGACTCATTGCCGGCCCGGGACGGGTCTTTATTTGTAATGAGTGCATCGACCTCTGCCAGCAGATCATCACCGAGGAGGGCTCAGTCCCTCAAGCCCCTCCTAGCTTTCCAAGTAAGAGCCTTTCACCGAAAGAGATAAACAAGCGCTTGGACGAGTATGTGGTGGGTCAGGCCCACGCGAAGCGGGTGCTCAGCGTGGCGGTCTACAACCATTACAAACGAGCTTGGGCCAATGCCGTCACCAGTGAGGTGGAGTTGCAAAAGAGCAACATCCTGCTGGTGGGCCCCACCGGTTCAGGTAAGACGCTCTTGGCCCAAACGCTTGCCCGTATCCTGGATGTGCCTTTTGCCATCGCGGACGCTACGTCGCTCACCGAAGCGGGGTATGTCGGGGATGACGTGGAGAATATTCTCCTGCGGCTGATTCAGGCGGCCGATTACGATATTGCCAGGGCGGAAGGCGGGATTATCTACATTGACGAGATTGACAAACTCGCGCGAAAGGGTGCGAACGCGTCTATTACTAGAGACGTTTCGGGCGAGGGCGTGCAGCAGGCGCTCCTGAAGATAATTGAGGGTTGCGTGGCCAATGTGCCACCCCAAGGGGGGCGTAAACACCCCCAGCAGGAGTTCCTGCAGATTCGGACCGATAATATCCTGTTCTGCTGCGGAGGGGCTTTCGAGGGTCTGGAAGATATCATCTCGAAGCGAGTTGTTACTAATCGGAACCTGATGGGGTTCCGTTCCACGGCGGCAGACGAAATGACGACGGACGAGATTCGCGGCTATGTCGCGGCAGAAGACCTTCTCGCATATGGCTTTATCCCTGAGTTTATCGGTCGCCTGCCAGTAGTCTCTGGCCTACGGGGCTTGGACAAGGACGACATGCTTCGGGTGCTGACCGAGCCGAAGAACGCTGTTGTGAAACAATACCAGCATCTTTTATTCCTGGATGACGTAGAGCTGAGCTTTACGCCTGCAGCTTTGGCGGCGGCGGCGGAGCAGGCGATGAAACGCATGACCGGTGCGCGCGGCCTGCGGACCATCATTGAAGAGACGCTGATGGACGTGATGTTCGACCTGCCCACCATGTCGGAGGTGCAGCGGTGTGTTATTGACGCCGATGCCAACGGCTATCTAGCCAAACCTCTTCTGCTGAACGCCTCTGGTCAGGTGGTGGAGGCTCCTTCCAGTGCGGCCAAGAGCGCCTAGTTTTCCCTGTCGCCTCGTCGAGCTTTCGAAGACAGAAGTTTCGTTCCCTTTGTGCTTGTGATTGCAGCGCTGCTATGCGATTTGCTTTGGAGCCTCGCAGTACGCAGATAGCATTCTCATGGCCGGCGGCCTTGCTCACCGACGTGTTCCTGGGGGTTGTTATTCCCGCTCTAAGGCCGCCTCGACACGCTCTGTGAGATCGTACGGGCCGATGCGGTCTCCGTGTCCGTCAACGGGGTGGCCGTCGTGGATAGCCACCTCACCTTGGGCGAAGGCGGAGAGCGTTTCCAATAGCAGGGGTGCCTCTCGGCGGGCGCCCTCCTGACGGATGGCTTGAAAGAGAGGGTTCTCCACGCCATCACGCTCCCTGAGCACGGAGGGGACTTGGTTGCCTACTTGTTGCCAGAGCGAGTCGAAGCGGGGGCCATGGAGCGGGAACCGCGTGGAGGTAATCGGTGGCCCGGCGTCAAGATCCTCGGTGACGAGGAAGGTCATGGAGCCGGTCTCCGGTGCGTGCTGGCCGATAATCTCCCAAATCACCGATTGCCATAGTCCCTTGGGGCCGCCAGGGAGGGCAGGGTGGAGGTTGATGCTGGGGAACGCATGAACCACGCTGGGACTGAAGATGAGTAGGTAGCCTGCCAGGATACATAGGTCAGGTCGGTAAGGTGCGACAAGCTCCAGGGTGTGGGCGTCAAACTCGTCGCGGTGGGTATCGAACTGGCCTGGGCGCCCTTCGCGGAACGTGCGCGAAGAGTTATGAAGCAGAGGGATGTTCCGGGATGCCACCATGTCGAAAAAAGCGTCACTTCCCTCGCCTTCGCCCCTATTGCGGTTGCTGAAGACGAATTGGATGTGAGTGTCCAGGCCGCCTGCATCGATGGCTGCCAGGGTCCGCTCCAGCATGCCACGGGAGCCTGGCCCGCGACCGGTAGAGAACCAGCCAAGCTCCAGGGTCATTGTTTCTTGGCCCACCGCCGGTGGCGGAATTTGTTAAGGGTGGAATAGAGGTGCACGAGCGGATTAGAACGGCGTTCGATTAGCCGGGCGTCGGCCAAGGCGGTCTTGAATCCTTCCGCAGTGCCGTTAAAGTCAGGCAGTTCTGTGTACGTCCGGCCAAGCTCGCCCAGGGTGTGCGCATCACTGACGGCGGTGACGAGTAGGTCGTGGTCGACGCCCAGGCGGTGGCCCCGTGCGTTATCTCGCAGCAAGGTGGTGCGGGCGTTGAACGCTTCGACGATGTCGACGGAAGACAGGAGGTCGTCGATGTACTCTGGGTCGAGGGGTGAGCGGCCTAAACGGTCGAAGGGGTGCGGCAAAGAGACCAGACCACCCTGGCCCTTGATCCGTTTGACTGTTTCCAGCGGCGAGAGGCCGCGCGGAACCTCCTCGGTAAGGAAGAGTCCCGTAATTTCGCCGTGGGTCGTCTTAATCTCCTCGCCCACAATGACCATGAAGGAGGCTAGCGCTTGGACTGCCAGGGCGCCCTGGATGTTGTTATGCTCCGTTACCGCGATGCAATTGAGGCCCACGTCCTGGCATCTCCGAACCAGGGCTTCGGGCGTGGTCATGCAATCGTGGGAGAAGCGGGTGTGCATGTGGAAGTCGCCCTTGAGCACTAGTCGTCTTCCTCCTCTCCGGCAGCCTTGCTTGTTTCATCCGAGTCGTCTTTGATATCTTCCGGACTGGAAGTGTCAGGTATCATAGCCATCTGCTCGCCGTAGGAGCGTTGCAGGCGGCTTATCTGGAGTTCCGTGGCACTTAGTAGTTCATTGCACACCTTGGCCAGGCGTATGCCTTGGTCGTAGAGGCGCGTCGCCTCGTCAAGCGTAAGGCCCCCGCCCTCTAACTTTTCCACCGTCTCCCGAAGCTGGGTGTATGTTTCCTCAAAACCGGGTTGCGGCTGCTTGGGTGTTTTCCCGGATGTGGTCATGGGTTTACCTCAAAGAATGATTGTACGGAGGGGAGGTGGGTCTTCGCAATCGAGTCCCGGAGGGTTTCAACGGCTCGCACCTCTGTTTTGATTGTCGGGCTCGTTGCTCGATTGGCTCACTCCACGACCTTGGCATCGAACAGGCCATCGTTGAGCGTGGCGCGGATGGAATCGCCGGGCGCCACCTGCCGAATGGAAGTGATGGTGCCGCCGGTGGTTAGGTGGGTCAACACGGAATAGCCACGACTCAAGACGCCCAAGGGGCTGAGGGATTCGAGTTGGGACCTGAGGCTGTTGGTTTGGTCGTGTCGCCGCTCCAGAAGCGTTAGCATGGCATTTTTGCCCTGTTCCATGAGGTCGTCAACGCGCTGGCGAAGGTCGGTAACGTCGGGTAGCTGCCTGGCCGTGCGGTGAGCCAGGGCCTCTACGGCCTGGGACTGCTGGGCCAACAGGTGAGAGACCGTGGTGTGGGAGCGCTGGATGAGATATCTGATGTCCTCCGTCAGCACGGTACGATTCGGGGTGACGGATTCGGCGGCGGCTGATGGGGTGGGAGCCCGGTAATCGGCGACTAGGTCGGCGATGGTGAAGTCGGTTTCGTGGCCCACTGCGCTGACCACTGGAACGTGGCTGGCGTGGATGGCGTGGGCCACCGCTGCTGAGTTGAAGGCCGAGAGGTCTTCCAACGAGCCGCCTCCTCTGCCGACGATGATGACGTCGATGTTGCCCTCGGCGTTGAGAGTGCGGATGGAGTCGACTACTTCGGACACCGCCTCATTGCCTTGGACGGCGGTGGGGCAGAGTACGATTTCGGCGAGTGGATAGCGTCGTTCAATGACGGTGCAGATATCGTGGAAAACGGCGCCCTGTTCGGAGGTGGCCACGCCGATTCGCTGGGGGAACCGGGGAAGCGGACGCTTGCGGGATGGGTCAAAAAGGCCTTGTTCCTCCAGTTCTGCCTTCAACCGCTCCAACTCCAATGCAAGAGCGCCAAGTCCGGCTGGCTGGACCATGTCCACATAGATCTGCAAATCGCCCCGCGCTTCGTAGAAGGAGACGCGACCGTGCGCGTTGACGGCGTCGCCGTTGTGGAGCAGCTCAGTGCCCCGGTTGCCCTTGAAGAGGGCGCATCGAAGTGCGGCTTTAGTGCCCTCTTTCAGGGTGAAATAGGCGTGCCCGTTAGCTGATTTGAAGAGGTTGGATACTTCGCCGTTGACCCAAACGTCGCTTAGCACGGGTTCTTGAGCGAGGACGCTCTTAACGTAGGTGGCGAGTTCGGCGACTGTGAAGACTTGCATAGATACCCTTCCAAGGGCACGCTCTTGACTCATGTTGCGGGGGCTCCAGACGAAGACAGCAGTCTTGCCTTGGCAGCCCGCCGCTAAATCCTGAACACGCGGGTCTAGGGCGTAGACTCAGTCTCTGTTGGAGGCATGCTCTGGCTAGACGCGCTCCACGTATCCGCCGGTTCGGGTATCGACCTTAATCTTGTCACCGATGTTGATGAACATGGGCACGTTGACCGCAAGGCCGGTCTCCACTGTGGCGGGCTTGCCGCTCCCGCTGGCGGTGTCGCCTTTGTAGCCTGGCGGTGTCTCGGTAACGGCCAGATTCACGGTGGTCGGCAGCTCCACAGCGATGGGCCGCTCACCCCAGAAGACCACCTCCCCTTCCTGTTGGTCCGTGAGGTAGTTGACGGCGTCGCCCACCACCGCTTCATCCAGCTCATACTGGTCAAAGCTGCTAGAGTCCATGAAGTGGTAGAGGCCCTCCTCTTCGTAGAGAAACTGGGAGTTTCGGTTCTCCACGTCGGCGCGATCGAACTTCATGCCGTATCCAGAGAAGGAACGGTCAAGGAGCTGCCCGGTTAGCAGATTACGGAGTTTGATGTGGTAGGTGGGCGCACGTTGTTGCATCTTCTGCTGATAATAGTCCTCTACCTTGTATGGTGCACCGTCAAGTTCGATGGTGATGCCCTTATGCAAGTCTCCGAAACCGATAACCATTGGCCTGTTCTCCTTACTGGGGACCCGTTGGCAGTGCGTGCTCCGCATCCATAACGTAGCGTCCAGGCACACCATGGTTAGATAGGGATAACATCTCGCTTGTGGGCCTTGTTCAGTACCCTAGGCTTTCCGTTTTCCATGACCACCAGGTCCTCGATACGCACGCCGCCCCAACCGGTGAGGTAGATTCCTGGTTCGACGCTGAAGACCATGCCGTTTTCGATGGGGCCAGGCGAATTGGGGCCGATCCGGGGAAATTCATGGACGGCGAGGCCTATACCGTGGCCAAGGCTGTGGCCGAAATGCTCGCCGTATCCTGCGTCGTCAATGACCTTGCGGGCGAGGCCGTCCACCTCGCTTCCGGTCATTCCGGCCTGGGCAGTGGCGGAGGCCGTCTCTTGGGCTGCCAGCACGGTGTCGTATACCTTGCGGAATTTCTGGTCGGCCTCGCCGATAACGAACGTCCTGGTCATGTCGGAGCAGTATCCGTTGTATTTGGCGCCCATGTCGATGACGATGGGGTCGCCCTTCTGGATGATGTAGTCGCCCGCGCGGTGGTGGGGCCGGGCCCCGTTGGTCCCCGCGGCGACGATGGTGTCGAAGGAGATGGAGTCGGCGCCCAGTTCGCGCATGGCCAGCTCCATCTGCCAGGCCACTTGCTTTTCGGTCATTCCGGGTTGAATGCGGTCCGATACCTGCTCCATCGCCGTATCGGCAATCCAGATGGCATGTTCCAGTACCTCCAGCTCTTCTGGTTCCTTCACCGCGCGGATCTGGTCGATGAGGTTGACCGTGGGCAATAGTTTGTGTTTGGTTTCCAGGTCTTTCAGGGCTTTCACCAACGCGGCGTGCATGGTCACGTTGACGTCGGTGCCCTCGAACCCAATGCGCTTGGCTCCTGAGTCCGCTATCAAGCCCTTGAACCAGTCCAAGTTGCCGGTGATGCGCAGGATTTCGTAGCCGGGCGCCTGGAGACCGGCTTGCTCGGTGTAGCGGAAGTCGGTGGCGAGGACCGTGGACGTAGGGGTGATGTACAGATAACCGGCAGATCCGGTGAATCCCGAGAGGTAGAGGCGGTTTTCCGGTGAGGTGACGAAGAAAGCGTCGAGTTTCTCTTCTTCCATGCGGTGGTGGAGGCGTTCAAGCCGCTGCGAAGTGCTCATGGTCACGTGCTCCTGTATGCGTTATTGAGCAGAAAGTCCATAGCGAGGAGATAGCCTTGGGTCCCGAGGCCGCTGATGAGGCCGGTGACGGCCGGCGCGGTGAGGGACTGGTGCCGGAACTCCTCCCTAGCGTAGATATTGGAGATGTGGACCTCGACGATAGGGAAACTGAGTGCGGCCAGGCAATCGCGCAGGGCTATGCTGGTGTGCGTGAGAGCGCCAGCGTTAATCACCATTCCCGTGGTTTCGGGCGCGTGGGCCTGAATATGGTCAATGATAGCCCCTTCGTGGTTGGACTGGAAGAAGATGACGGTCATTCCCATGCGGTCGGCGTACTCCTGGCTGGTGCGCTCAATCTCCTCTAGGGTGGTCGAACCGTAAATTTCAGGCTCGCGCTTGCCTAGAGTGTTTAGATTCGGGCCGTTGACGATGAGTATGCTCATGTGGTTGTTGCCTTGCTGGTGCTCTTGCGACGTGGCCCACGTTTCGGCTGGTGGGCGGGTGGTGTTTTGGCCAGTGGATGGGCTGCCAAGTATACGCGCCGTGCCTCCACCTGACTAATGTGGGTATACACCTGGGTGGCGCTTGGTGTGGTGTGTCCCAAGAGCTCTTGCACTACCCGTAGGTCGGCGCCGCCGTCCAAGAGGTGGGTGGCGTAGCTGTGCCGTAGAGTATGGGGGTGAACGCCGTCGCGTAGACCTGCGACTGCTGCGTATCGGCGTACCGTGGCCTGGATGCTCCGGACCGACATGCGGCTGCCCCTGCGACTTGCGAAGAGGCCGCTCGACGAGTGTCCGGCCTTTAGGAGGCCAGCACGCCCTGTGCGCAGATAGTCCTTCAGCGCCTGGGCCGAGGCTTTGCCGATGGGGACCATGCGGGTCTTCCTCCCCTTGCCGGTGATACGCACTGTCCTTTCTTTCAGCGAGAGATCGTCCACGTTGAGTCCTGCCGCTTCGCTGACGCGGAGTCCGCTGCCGTAGAGGATTTCGAGTAGCGCGTGGTCCCGGAGGGCCAAGGCGTCCGTTCTCGCCTGCCCCAGCCGTTGCACGGAGGGTTGTGGGGCTTCCACCAAGCGCGCCGCTTCCGTTGCGGTGACGATGTCGGGTAGTCTGCGGTGTGCCTTGGGCGTGAATTGGCGCATGAGGCCTGACTGGGGTGCCCATATGGGCGAATCGGGCGCCAGACCGTGCTCAATGAGGTATCGGAAGAGAGAGCGCAGCGCGGCCAAGCAGCGCATCACACTTGCCCGTTGGTGGCCCCGTTGTCCAGCGCGGCTGCCCGCTCGAAGCTGACGTCGTTCGAGGAGCCAGGAGACGTAGTCGCGAACGAGGTTTCGGTACTCGCGGGCGACCCCCTCGGGTCCGTGCTGCTCGATGAAGCGACGCAGGCCGGTGGCTTCTTGGCGGAGGTCAAGCTCTTGGCTAAGAAGGTATTCGAAGAAGGGTGCCAAGTCGGCGAGATAGTTGCGGGTCGTGGCAGAGGCCAGACCACGGCTTGCGGTCAGGTGCCGCCGATAGGCGGCGAGCAGTGCCGTGACAGTCGAGACTGTCACGTAACAGCGGCCGGTTCCTGCTCGGGCAGGGGCCCGCGGTATACGCAATTGGTGCACTTGGCGTTATCTCGCCCTGCGGCGACCAGGAGGCCATCGCACTCTGGACAGGGATCTTGTAAGGGCCGCTGGCTTACAGTGAAGTCACATGCGGGGTAGGTGGAGCAGCCGTAGAAGGTGCGGCCCTTGCCCCGCCGCTGCACCAAGTCGCCGTTCGCGCATTTTGGACACCGGGCACCAGTCTTTTGGAGAAGAGGGCGGCTGTTGCGGCAGTCGGGGAAGCCGGAGCAGGAGAGGAACTGGCCGAACCGTCCATGTTTGATGACCATGGGCCGATCGCACTCCTCACAGACTTCGTCCGTAGGTTCCTCTATGCGGATGCGAGGCATCTCCTCCTGTGCTCGCTCTAGCGCTTCGGCAAAGGGGGTGTAGAAATCGGCTAAGAGTGGGACCCATTCCTGTTTTCCGTTGGCCACGTCGTCCAGTCGCTCCTCCAAGTTGGCCGTGAAGTCGGGATCCATGATGTCGGGGAAATGGCCAGTTAATTGGTCGTTGACCACCTCGCCTAGCCGGGTGATTTCCAAGCGTCCCTTTTCGCGAGTCGCATAGTGGCGGTCGGTGAGGGTGCTGATGATGGGGGCATAGGTGCTGGGCCGCCCAATGCCCTTCTCCTCGAGGCCTCGAATGAGCGTCGCCTCCGTGTAGTGGGCCGGAGGTTCGGTGAAGTGCTGGCCTGCCGTCAGGCCGACACAGTTGAGGGGTTGGTCCTTGTGGACGTCGGGCAGGATTCGCTCGGTGTCGTCAGTTGCTTCGGTGTCTTGGGTTTCCTTCGGCTGTTCATCCAGGGCTTCCATATAGAGGGTACGAAAGCCGGGAAACTTGACCACGGATCCCGATGCGCGGAAGACGTAGGTCTGGTCCGACTTTCCGGTTGCGTTGGTTTCGAGTTGGGTGGAGTCGAGGAGAGTGTCAGACATTTGGCTGGCTACCATGCGCTTCCAGACGAGATCATAGAGCAGGAAGAGGTCGCGGTTGAGGAACTGCCGCATGGATTCGGGGTCGCGCTGGACCCCGGTGGGGCGTATAGCTTCGTGGGCCTCTTGGGCGACCTTTGAGCGGGATGTATAACGCCGAGGTGCGGCTGGAATGTATTCCTTGCCGTAGCGGTTGGCGATGTACTCCCGGGTCTCGGTGATTGCGCTCTCTGCGACCTGGGGCGAGTCGGTCCGCATATAGGTGATGAGCCCGACGCTCCCCTCGTCGCCGACTGACAGACCTTCGTAGAGCTGCTGGGCTACGGTCATGGTTTTCCTGGGTGAGAAGCGCAGCCTGCGCCAGGCCTCCTGTTGCAGGCTGCTGGTGATGAACGGGGCCGAGGGACGGCGGTGGCTCTCCCTGCGAGTGACCTTGCTTACGGTATATTGAGCGCCTTCAAGGTCGGTTTGGATGCTCGCGACCGAATCGTGATTGGGCAGCGTGATGCGCGTGGTCTCCTCGGCCAACCGGTAGAGGGATGGGGTGAAGGTACCTGAGGTGCCCTCCGCGGATAGTGTGGCCTCCAAGGACCAATATTCAGTTGGAATGAAGAGGCTGATTTCGTGGTCCCTTTCGGTGACCATGCGCAGCGCAATAGACTGGACCCGTCCCGCAGAGAGGCCGCGTTGGACCTTCCTCCATAGGAGAGGGCTGAGCTGGTATCCCACGAGGCGGTCGAGGATTCGGCGGGCCTGTTGGGCGTTTACCAGCCCCATGTCTATGTCGCGGTCGTTCTCGAACGCCTCTTTGACCGCTTCAGGGGTGATTTGGTGGAAGACCACACGGCGTACGGGTATATTGGTCCATCCTGCGGCCTCTTTGAGGTGCCAGGAGATGGCTTCGCCCTCCCGGTCGGGGTCGGTGGCGAGGTAGACGGAGGCGACCCCTTTGGCAGCCTTCTTGAGGTCTCCGATGATGGTCTTTTTGCCTTTGATGATCACGTAATCGGGCGCAAAGGCATTCTCAATGTCAACGCCCAACTTGCCGGAAGGGAGGTCGCGGACGTGACCCATGGAGGCTTTGACTGTGTAGTTTTTCCCCAGGAAGCGGCCAATTGTCTTCGCCTTGGCGGGGGATTCGACAATGACGAGGTGCTTCTCCGGAGAGTTTTTTGGGGACGCTTTTTTTTTCGGTGTTGCTTTCGGCATAGATAGTTCCATTCAGTTTATAGATAAGTGGTGGCGGAGAGGGCGGGATTCGAACCCGCGAGGGGCTTGCACCCCTACACGCTTTCCAGGCGAGCCTATTCGACCGCTCTAGCACCTCTCCAATAGGGACTAACGGTAACGGCAGGGGGCCATCATAGCCCGCCCGAAGGTTGAGCGTCTAGCGCCGTGTGTGCTGGGGGTTAGCGGATAGGGTTCGTGCTCGTCGGATCGCTGGGGCGCAGGCACATGTAGTCGAGCTGGGGCTTGTAGACCTCGAAGATACGCGCAACTCGTCCACCGCTCTTGATTCCAGTTTATTCGAAGGTCACCATATGAGTAGACTTCTAGGTCGTTAACCATCAAGGCGGAGGAGTTCTGGCCTTCGTGCTGGTCCTACACCACAGGGTTTAGGCTTCCCTCTCCTCAATGGTGACGGTGATGAGCCGGTCGCCCTGCTGGTTGGGGTTTTGTTGCGGGTCTCGCGGTGTCAGATCGGAGGCGATCTCGAAGCCTTGGACGACCTTACCGAAGACGGCATGCCGCTGGTCCAGGTGGGGAGTGGGCCCGTAGGTAATAAAGAACTGGCTGCCGTTGGTGTTAGGTCCCGCGTTGGCCATGGAGAGAATACCGGAGGTGTCATGCCGGAGGTCCGGGTGGAACTCATCTTCGAACTGGTAGCCGGGGCCACCGCTTCCTGTGCCAGTGGGGTCGCCGGCCTGGGCCATGAATCCAGGGAGTACCCGGTGGAAAGTGGAATCGTCGTAGTACCCGTCTCTGGCGAGGAACACAAAGTTGTTGACGGTGTTTGGCGCCTGGGCAGCGAAGAGTTCCACCACGATGTTGCCCTTGTCCGTCTGAAGTGTGGCTACGTAGTGGGTTGAGGGATTAATGGTGAGCGGCGGCGCGGACTGGTAGGTCTTCACAGGTTCCTTCTCCTCAATTATTCAGGGTGTTGGGGGCCGTGCTGAAACTACCTTGGTTGCGGCAGCATGCCGGAACCAAGGAGATGGGGAGCATTGTCGCGGATACTGCCTCGATTGCATAGGGCCACCTGAGTACGGCTTTCACTCAGGTTATTGTCGGCAGAATACGGGTCGTATGTCCAAGGGCAGTGCAGTACTCACTGTGACCCTTCGCGATTGTTCATGTGTGGGAAGCCAAATCCCATTCCCCTATGGTGCGGCGCTTGGTCGGTGGGGTGGTGAAAGCACGACAGTGTTGTCGCCCAGGAAAAGAGGCTGTCCGTTCAGCACCCGTTGATAGAGCTCGTGGGTGAGGTCTAAGTCTCTCCGATTGTATGCAACGAGCAGGTGCGGTTGTTCCGACCAGACCCGGCGGTTTTGGCGGTGGTCCCAAGCTAGTTTCGTTTTTCCAAATGTGTATTTGGATACGTTGTCCAGACTGATGCGGTAGCCCGCTTTCATCTCAAGCTCCCGCATGATGTCGAAATGCTGCGCGATAGATAGGGGACGTTGAAGGAACCGGCTGGTGTAATCCTGGAGCAGCGGAAGGTCGAAGCCTGACCCGTTGAAGGTGACGGTCACACCTGAGAAGCTTTCGAAGAAGTCGGCCATCTGCGCAAGGCTGGCCGGTTCGGATGTGAAAGCGAAATACTCGTCGCCCCGGCGCACTCCCGTGAGCAGCAGCTCGAACCCTTTGGGGAACGATTCCCACAAGCCACCGGTGGTCTCGATGTCGAGAACACAGAAGGCGGTTGGGTCAGGCGACGTTTCCACGGTTGAAGGATAGCACCTTCTTTGTAGACGCCGTCTATTGACACAGCGTTCACACAGCGCCATGATTGCCGCAGAACGGTGGATGAGGATCCCCGCAACTGGATAGGGTTAGGTGGTGGTGCCCCTTGGGGGGCGTAATTCGGAAGCCGGTGTGATTCCGGCACTGTCCCGCAACGGTGATCCAGCCCTGGCTGGTAAGTCCGGTCCAGTACCACTGCCTTGTTACTGACCTTCGTGGCTGAGGTGTAGGCAATGGGAATGGTTCTTGTGCCCTGTCCTCTTCGTGGACAGGGCTATTTGTTGTCTGGGGAGCGTTTCGGCATCGCGGTTAACATAATCGGACAGTGAGGAGTTTGCTCATGCGTAACGGGACTGGCCTGATAAAGGCGCAACAGTTTCGGGAAGTGGCTTGGGGTGGGCTTCACCCCGTCTTAGTGCGAGAGATATTGTTTCCCTTGGCCTTTGTAGTGGCAATTCTTGCCACCAACTACGCTCTGGCGGGGCTTCCCAATGTAAAGCTGTTCGACGTGATGGTCTTCAGCGCAGGCTACACCTTGGGTTTCCGGCGTGGCGTCACGGTGGCCGTGGCAGCTTGGCTCGTCTATGGCAGTTTCAACCCGTGGGGGCCGACCACCGGGCCGCTGTTGGCGGTGGTGGCTGCCGCCGAGACCAGCTATGTCGTAGCGGGTGTTGCCATGCGGCAGTTGCTGCGTCCACCGAGCATCCGTTTGGGCATCAGATGGGCGACCTTGGGCTTCGCTATAGCGGCCGTCCTTGCGACGGTTGCCTATGATGCGTTCACGAACATCTACACGGGTTGGTATTGGGCCCAGATAGCAGGCGGCGATACGTTGGAATGGATCGGTATCGCTTTGTTCAACCCAGCCGCTCTCTTTTTCGGGGTGATGCATGTGGGCAGTAACGTGGCCTTATTCGGAGCCCTGGGCCCAGGGCTGGTGAAGGGAGTTGAGCGAACGAAGGCGGCGCTGGGATGGGAACGTTAACGAAGCTAAAGATGCCGCGGGGGGTACTGCTGCTGAGCGCGGTGGTATCCATCGCCGTGGTGGCCTGTTCCGACTTCGACTCCTCGAGCCCGTCGGTTCCCCCCGCCGCAACCCACACGGTTAGCGTGTTGATTGAGGAGGGCACGGGCGATCCCCAGTGGTTCCGAGATATCGCGGTGCCGCAGGGTTCAGATGCCTACCAGGTGTTGGAGCAGGTGACGGCAGGGGATTTGGAGGCGACGTGGCACGTGCAATTCCGGTCCCATTTTGTGGAATCCATCTTCGGCGTGGAGAATGAAGGAGGCCGATTCTGGCGCATCTTTCTCTGGGACGATTTTGATGCTAAGTGGACCCCGCTCCCCTTTGGAGCGGACTGGTTTTCGGTGAAGGACGGCCATGTGATGGCCTGGCTCTACGCCGATACGAGCCAGTTCCCCGCAGACCCGCCATCGCAGATTCCGTAACGCCGAAAAGGGCTTATCCTCAGTCGCCTGGGGCCGTCTCCAGGGGAGGATTCCTCTGTTGCTGGACGGCTGCTGGCGGTTCTGCTGATGGAGTCGGCGAGGTGGAGTCCTCACTGTTCGTGTCCGCCAGTTGCGCGGAGAGAGGTGTGGCTAGCGGCGTCTCAGGTGTGGCCTCTAACGCTGCTTCTGGTGTGGATTCGAGAGCCACGTCCTCTGCTTGCTCACTGCTGGAGTATCCGGCGAGATGTTCGGCCTCTCGGGCCTTCCGGCGCGCCCGGATGCGTGTGCCATAGGTGACGGCCAGCGAGTAGATGACCGCGGCGGCGGGCACGCCCATGAGCGCGCCCGGGATGCCGGCCAGCCGCGCACCTATGACCACCGCGACGATGACGAGGATGGCTGGCATGCGTACGGCGCGGCCTAGGATGCGTGGGGTAAGGAGGTTGAGCATGATCTGCTGGATGAAGAGGAGAACGGCCAAGACCACGATGAATGTGAAGAAATCGCCCACAGAGGCTGCGATCAGAAGTGGAAGCGCCAATGCGAGCCAGTCGCCCAGGAAGGGGACTGCAAGGAGGAGGCTGGAGACGATGGCGGTGGGCAACGGCAGGGGCAAGCCCACGGAGAGCATGACGATGGCGGTGCCTACACCGTAGATTAACGAGATGATAAGCAGCCCACCCATGTAACCGTTGAAGGTAGCGTCGAAGGTGTGCAGAATCATGCGCGTCTCGCGCTCCCAGTTGGACGGGAGTACCTTGAGCGCTTCGTTGAGCCGCCGCCCTCCGTCGATGACGATGTAGAAGGAGAGGATCAGTACCAGGCCGATAGCGAAGAGGGTGGATGCAATCCCTTGGGCGATGGCCAGGGCGTTGGTGCTGAGGTTTCGTGTGGTGTCGTCGACGATATCGTCGAAGTTAACGAGGTCGTATTGGCCGACTAAGTCGACCTCAATGCGGAAGCGCAGGATGAACTCTTCTATAGTGACCAGGAACCCTGGGATGTGGCCTACTATTAGGGGAATGTCGTCGACAAGCTCCGAAATCTGGCTGGCGGTGGAGGGGAGTACCAGGAAGGCAAAGGTGGCCAAAAGCAAGATGAGGACAAGGTAGACGAGGAGGATGGCGATTGAACGCCGCATTCGGGGGATGAGCATGAGTCTGTTGACAACGTGGATGAGCATGGAGCCGACCAACCACGCGAAGAAGAGAATCATGAGGAGGTCGCCCATGAAGTCCCAGAGACGTACCACCGCACTCACTAAATAAACGGCAGCGCTGATAATGATCAGGACTGTTGCGGCCCTGACCAAGCGGCTCCGCTCCATCATTCACCCCTCACGGTATGTGCTACGTCCAACGCTCATCTATTGTACAACGGCCCGTAGCGGTCGTTATAGGTGCCGATGGCGGCCAATAGATACGTTTTTGCGATGTTAACAGGGCCTCGTTTCCTTCGGATTGCCCAGTTAGCCTGGGAGCAGGAGTTGCGTTTGGAGGGTGTCGGGGTCGCTCGTGGGTAGCTCGCATAGATAATTGTGGCATACGTAGGCCGCCGACTTTCCGTTCAGGAAGCTACGGCCTTCTAAAAGCGGTGTGGGGAAGGGGTTTTCCTCGTCGGGACGGAGCCCAACCAGAATGTGTGGGCGCTGGGGAGCGGCATACGCTACCTCGAGCAGAGCGCGTGTGGCGTCATCACCTGGCGCACCAAGGATGGCTAATTCCAAAGGTGGTGCGAGGGAGTAGTCGAGGGCGCAGAGCCATCCACCGAACCCTAATGGCACTTTAGCTAGGTAATCGGCTACCGACCCCAGGAGTTGGTGCGCTTTCTCCCGATAGGTATTGTCGCCGGTAAGGATAGCCATGCGCAGTAAGGCCTCCGCGGCTGCGGAACTCCCGCTGGGGATGGCATTGTCGAAGATATCCCTGGGCCGGACCACGAGTTGCTCGTGATCGATCCCGGTGTCGTACAGGGTGCCTTCAGCCGCGCTCCAAAAGAGCGTGAGCATCTCGTCGGTCAACGCCTTTGCGTGGTGGAGCCAGGAGTGGGAGAAGGTGGCCTCATGGAGCGCCAATAGCGCCAGTATCAGTAAGGCGTAGTCTTCCAAGTAGCCCTTCAGGTGTGCGTGGCCGTCCTTCCACGTCCGTAGCAACCGTCCCTCTTGACGCAGATTCGCTAGCAGGAAAGTTCCGTTTGCCACCGCCGCGCTCCGGTAAGCGTCGTTCTGGAGCACCGAGGCGGCGTGGGAGAGCGAGCGGAGCGCCAAAGCGTTCCAGGCCGTTAGCAGCTTCGTATCGGTCGCCACCGGTACCCGCTTCGAGCGCAGGTCTAGGAGTGTGGCCTTGGCTTTGCCAACGACGGAGAGGAGATCGTCCAGCGGTATTTCCAGCGCTGCTGCCACCTCTTGGGCCAGCCTGGGTACATGGAGAATGTTGGCGCCATCGAGCTGCCCCTCGGGGGTGACGCCGAAATAAGCGGTGAACACCTTGGTGTCCTGGCTGCCCAGAGCAGCGGAGATCTCCTCCGGACGCCAGAGGTAGTATTTCCCTTCCACACCCTCGCTATCTGCGTCCTGAGACGAGGAGAACCCGCCACCCTCTTGGCGCATGTCCCGGAGGAGATATTCCAGCGTTTCCTCGACGATGGTGCGGTGCGCGGGATTACCTGTGGTCTGGTACGCCTGCAGGTAGATTTCAGCCAGGAGAGCGTTGTCGTAGAGCATCTTTTCGAAGTGGGGTACTAGCCATGTGTCGTCGGTGGAATACCGAGCGAATCCGCCCCCTAGGTGGTCGTAGATACCGCCCTTGGCCATGGCCTCCAGCGAGTGTTTGACCATGCCCAGCGCATGGGGCTCCCCCGTACGTTGGTGGTAGCGCAGCAAAAACTCTTGGGGCATGGACTGGGGGAACTTCGGGGCGTTCCCGAAGCCTCCGTGCTGTGCATCGTAGCTGAGGGCGATGGCATGATAGGCCGATTCCAGAGTCTCCTCGTTCAGCGGCGAGTCCGAATAACGTACGCTAGTGGCGTCCTGAATACTTTGGGCCAGTTGGTCAGCGGCCTGCTGGACCTCGGCCTTACGGTTGCGGAATGCGCCGGCTACCGCAGTCAATATTCGAGGCAGGCCCGGCCTACCTCCCCGGTCTTCGGGAGGGAAGTAGGTGCCGCCGTAAAAGGGCTTGCCGGTGGGAGTGAGAAAGGCTGTTAGTGGCCAACCGCCTTGTCCCATCAGCGTTTGGATGGCCTGCATGTAGATGCTGTCCAGTTCCGGGCGCTCTTCGCGATCCACTTTGACACAGACGAAGCCGTCGTTCATCTGCTTGGCGATGGCCTCGTTTTCGAAGGATTCCCGCTCCATGACGTGGCACCAATGGCAGGCGGAGTACCCGATGGAGAGGAATATGGGCTTGTCCTCTTCCTTCGCTCGCTTTAGGGCTGTCTCGCCCCAGGGATACCAGTCCACGGGATTGTGAGCGTGTTGGAGGAGGTAGGGGGATGTCTCGTTGATAAGCCGGTTCTGCATGGAGCCCTCGATGTGTGAACGTAAGATATATAGCGAAATACGGGTAGGTGCTACGCCAATGCCAGCAAGGCCATGATCCCGCCCCCAGCCAGGGGGACGGTCACATTGTCGTCCAGGGGTATGGGTAAGATCTCCACGGCTCCCGCAGTCACCAGGCCGGGAAAAAACCACCACGCCATAGGTATCGACGGGTGCAGGGTAAACAGGGTTCCCGCGATGCCGGCTGAAATGGTAAAGGCGGCGGTGCCAGCGAGGGACTTGCCGAAGATACGCCCGTGCCGCGCCCTGTACCCCACCAGGGCTGCGAAGGGGTCTCCCACGGCTAGGAATACCATTGCTAGGATGGCGATGTGCTTATCGAAGAGCACGAAGGCTGCGGTAGCCGCTAAAAGCATGAAGGTGGCGCCCGTGACGATATGACGTTCGGCTGGCTTGAAGAAGGGGAGGCATCTTACGATAAGATCGTTAATCTTGGGGGTCATGGTGCGGCCCGCCTCAGTCAGGACTGCGACGACGCTGAGGGTCACCAGGCTCCAGATAAATAGAGCGTCTGGCAAATAGAGCGCGCTGACGGGGATGGTGGAGCCCACGAGCAGGTGAAAAAAGCGCCTAGGCCAGATGGGCGGGGTTATCGGCAACGCTCCGATAATCTCCCTGACCCGGCGGGACAGCTTGGCCAGGGGGGTGTTTTGTTTTTTTGCATAGAAGAGGGCTACTTTCATTGCAAAGGTGTCAGACTGGCCTCTCGTGCTGCTGCCCGCGTTCAGCGCCTGTCGGGCTTATGGGCGCGGAGGCCATGGTTCTGAGCCGATTCACTAATTCCACTACGGTTTCGATAACGTAGTCCACTTCCTTTTCGGTGTTCGTAGCCCCCACGGTAAGCCGCAGGCTTCCCCTGGCCAGGTCGTGTTGCTGCCCGGTGGCCAACAGCACGTGGGAGGGTTCCAGCGACCCCGCGGTGCAGGCGCTGCCACTGGAAGCGGCGATTCCCGCCAGGTCCAATCCGAGCAGGATGGCCTCGCCTTCGATGCCCTCAAAGGAGCAGTTGACGTTATTGGGCAGCCGCTCGGTGGGGTGTCCATTCAGGTGGACTCCGTTGAGCCGTTCCTGGAAGCTGCTGGTCAGGCGGTCGCGAAGCGTCTGGCAGTGAGCGGCGTTGAGTGCCTGGTTGCGCACGGCTGTCTCGAGGGCCACGCTCATGCCCACGATGCCAGCCACGTTTTCGGTGCCGGCCCGCCGGTCACGCTCCTGAGCTCCGCCCACCAGGATGGGGACAAATGGCGTATTTCGGCGAATATAGAGCACTCCGACGCCCTTTGGGCCATTGAACTTGTGGGCCGAGAGGCTGAGCAGGTCTACGCCCAGATGCTGGACGTTCACATCCAGCATTCCAGGCGCTTGGACGGCGTCAGTGTGCATGACGATGGTGCGTTTCAATTCACTGGCCTTGGCTTTTACCCGGCGGGCAGTCTCGGCCACGGGCTGAATAGTGCCGGTCTCGTTGTTGGCCAGCATGATGGAGATGACGGTGGTTTCGGAAGTGATGGCTGCTTCCACGGTATTTGGATCTACCCTGCCATAACGGTCCACGGGTAGATAGGTGACTGTAAAGCCCAAGCGTTCCAACAGATGGGCCGAGTTGATGACTGCGTGGTGCTCCACCGAGGAGGTGATGATGTGACGCCCCGTGTCCTGGAGGGCGATGGCGGCTCCCATAAGCGCGGCATTGTCAGATTCGGTGCCGCCGCTGGTGAAGACAATCTCGCCCATGCGAGCACCCAGCGCTTTGGCCACTCGCTCCCGGGACTCGTCCACGGCCTGGCGTCCCTGCTGGCCCAGAGTGTAGATACTCGAGGGGTTGCCGTAGGACAGGGAGAAGTGGGGCTGCATGGCGGAGAGCACCTCCGGCGAGACCGCCGTGGTGGCTGAGTGGTCCATGTACACGAGGGAGTCCGGCTTCACGGCCATGGTCTGGTTATTGTACCCTAGGCGCAGTTCCTTGGGGGAGTGCACTGCTAGCTTGCGGCGGCGTAGGCCATGAGCTTGTAGGCGAGCTTGGCCGCTGTGTAGGCGCAGGCATCCGGGCCTTCCGCCGGAGCAAGTTCCATCACGTCGAAGCCAACGATGTTCCGCTGCTCTGCAACGCCACGCAGAATGGCCAACACCTCCCACCAGCCCATGCCGCCTGGCTCTGGGGTCCCCACCGCCGCCATGATGGATGGATCGAATACATCCAGATCCACGCTGATGTACACGTTGTCCGTGAGGTTCGCGATAATGCCTGCTACGTTGGTGATGGGCTGTTGGAAGCGAGGGAACGCGGGAATGATGCCCCGTTGGATGAGGTCATGGGCCTCCTCGTGGATGCTTCGAATGCCTAGCAGCACCGCTGGAGCAGATTCCAAGACGCGGCGCGTGGTGCATGCATGGCTGAAGCGCGAGCCCTGGTATTGGTCGGCCAGGTCGGTATGGGCGTCGAGTATTAGCACGCTGAGGTCGCGGTGGTGTTTTGCCACGGCCTGGACAGCCCCTGGAGTCAGCGAATGGTCGCCACCGAGCATTGCTACCAGTTTTCCTTGGGCTGCGTACCAGCCGACCGCCTCCGCCACTCTCTCCATCATGTGTTCAGGACCACCGATATGGGGCTCCAGGGGAGGAGCGGTGTAGATACCGGCTTCACTGGGAGTCCGTTCCAGTTCGGGGTCAAAGTCCTCCATCTCTTGGGAGGCGCGCAGGAGCGCCCGAGGGCCCTCCCGCGCGCCTGCTTTGTAGCTGGTTGCGGCGTCGTAGGGCACGGGAAGGACGACCACGCGGCTGCGCTCAAGGGTGTGTTCGTCCGCTGAGAGGGCGAGGAAGGTATCTGGGGTTGTGGGCCAAGGTGGATAGTGCATGGCAAATCCTGCCCGAACGGTGTGCTACAGTCGCTCACGAACTGCGTCGCGCTCCTGGTGCACCACCTGGGTGGCCGTCGCGGGGTCCAGGTGTTCCAGGCCGCGGTCGAGGATCCATGAGCGCGCGCTCTCCATGGAAAAGAATTCCTGAATCTCAAGCAATGCCTTCTCGGCATCGAATTCCATACAGGAGAAGACATCCACGTTAATGTGACGGCGGTCGGGAAAGGTGTGCACGCTGATGTGGCTCTCAGCGATGATGACAAAGCCGGAAACGCCCCAGTCCTCCTGCTTCGGGCCGTGATAGATATGCACGGAGGGCTCGGTAATTTTGGTCATATGAATGGCGTCTGGGTAGACATCAAGGAAACGTTTGACGTGTTCCTGGTCCGCCAATTGGTCGTAATCACATTCAAAACCATCGATGACGAGATGCATCTGGCCTCCGTAGCTCACCTGGGGCGAGAATGTGGGCACAACTCGAAAAATTGCCCATCTTCTCATCAAACAACGTCCGCCTCATTAGACGGATGAAGAAAGAAGATATCATCAGGACTCGGCGGGCACAATCCCCGCTGCTTTTCTAGCCTCGTTGCGGTGGGCTTGGGTATGCAGGGTTGTGTAACTGGCGTAATATCGAGACTACCCTTGGTCCCCGTACGGGTGGATGATACCGAAGACTGACGTGCCCAATCAAGTTGTGCGGGCAAGCTATCTGTTGGTATCTCCGCACTGTTTTCTGTGGGAATGGGGTGTGTGTCTCTTGCTCAGGGTACGCGGGGTTTCTGGGTCAGAGAGCAGGACGCAAGCGGCACGAGTGAAGTGCTTAGGAGAACCGGGAGTGCATGCGGGTTTCTTGCCTGTGCCCCGATTCGAGAGTGTGAACATGGCTGATAAGACGAACGTTCCGGAGGCGGCACCAGTGGCACCCGTTGGAAAACGGGGCAGGCTGGGCACCTTCCGGGCGCTTCACAACCGCGATTACCGCTATCTTTGGTTAGGGCAACTGGGCCACGCAGCCGCGCTCTGGATGGAGCAGGTCCTTCGGCCCGTCCTCATGCTGTTCCTTACTGGTTCCGCGGTTCAGGTGGGCGGGATCGTCTCTGCCCGCATGGTCCCGCAGTTGACCCTTGGTCTCCTGGCGGGCGCGATGGCCGACCGCTACAACAAGCGCCGGATTCTCATAGTAACTCAGACAATCACCATGATCATGCACCTGGTGCTTGGGTTGCTGTTTATTTCCGGGCGCATCGAAGTCTGGCATATCTATGCCACCGCCGTTGTCTCGGGGAGTTCCAATGCCTTCACGCAACCAGCGCGTCAGTCCATCGTGCCCCGGTTGGTCCCTCGGAAAGATTTGCTCAACGCCCTAGCGTTGAACACGGCAGCCATGAATGTTATGCGCATCGGCGGGGCCAGCCTTGCCGGCCTCCTTTTGGTTTTCTTTGACTTCGGTGAAGTCTACTTACTCAATGCAGCCATCTACGTGGGGGTGATGTGGACAACCTTCAAGCTGCACGTCCCGGAGGCCCGGCCCATGGAGGAAAATCGTGGTCCCTTTGATGAGGCGATACCCCCGCGCCGTAGACGGCGAGCGCGTTCCTCTTCGCTCTTCAAAGACCTGATAGAGGGCTTTCGGTACATGCGGGAGAACCCCACCGTGCTTTGGCTCATCCTTATCGCCCTGATTCTCTTCGTCTTCGGCCAGCCCTATCAGCAGGTGTTCATCCCCCTGATCGCCTTGGAGGTGTTGCACGCTGACCGGTCTCTTGTCGGGATTCTCATCGCCGTCACAGGCGTGGGAGCACTGGCAGGTTCCCTCACTGTGGCCAGTCTTGAGCACATTCCACGCCGGGGCATCGTGATGGTGGGGGCGTTGGCGGTCTTCGCGCTTTCGCTCATCGGCCTTGCTCAGAGTCCGTGGCTGTGGCTTTCCATGCTGATGCTCATCATTGCGGGCGCGACGACGGTCACCTATTTATCGCTGAACAATGCGCTCCTTCTGGAGCGGACTCCGGAAGATCTGCACGGCCGGGTCCTTAGCTTCATGAGTCTCGACCGGGGCCTGATGTCCGTGGGGGCGCTGCTGGCAGGGGTACTAGCCGAAGTGTTTGGAGCGGCCTTTGGGCTTACGATCATGGCCGGTATCGCGGGCACGCTGGCGGTCTTGGCGCTGCTCTTTATTCCAGCCATTCGCAGAATGGACTAACCAGGGCGAAGTATTGGACTCGCTTGCCTGGGCCCAACGTGCTTTAGGCTTTGCATAAAAGGCACTTCTTAGATGACCAGAAGTGTCTCACAATGTAACGGTTTCGACCATCTCCCTCCCCTTCTCTTCCTGCCACGAAGGGTGGGCGCCCCCGTAGCCTCCTGCAGAGGGGTCTGCCCTTTTTCACTCCCTGTTTGCATAGTCCGGGTGGCATACCTACTTCCATGTAAAACAGTCCCAATATGCGAGCCTTTGCTCAGTCGCCAATGCTCGAATCCTAAGTTATGAGTGAAGGATACGTCCTGCTATACTCCTGAAGTACCGTACAAGGGCGGAGGATGATATGAAGGGCGAGATTATCGCGGTCGGGACCGAGCTGCTCATGGGCGAGACCGCCGACACCAATTCCGGTTGGCTGGCTGGTTATATGCCTCAGGTTGGCCTAGATCTGGGGTGGATCACCGTTGTGGGTGACGAACTCGATCGGCTGTCTGACGTAGTTCGCTTGGCCTGGTCCAGGTCCGACGTCATCTTCACTATTGGAGGCCTTGGCCCCACGGAGGATGACTTGACGCGCGCGGCCATCGCCAAGGTCTTGGACGAAACCATCACCACCGACGAGCAGATTGTTCGGTGGCTGGAGCAGCGCTTCAGGGGGCGCGGTAACGCACCAATGCCCGCCCATAACCTGCGTCAGGCTGCGATCATTCCGTCGGCCACGCCCATTCGGAACGAGGCGGGTACCGCTCCCGGCTGGTGGGTGGAGAAGTCAGGCAAGCTGCTCATCACCATGCCCGGTCCGCCCAACGAGCTGATGCAGATGTGGAGCGGGCAGATACTTCACCGTCTGCAGGACAGAGTGAGCACTACCATTATCCGCACGCGTACCTTCAAGACCATCGGACTGAGCGAGTCGGTAGTGGACGAGATGGTGAAGCACCTCTACGCAACCGAGGGTGTGGATCTGGGCTGCTATGCCAAGGTGGACGGTATCTACCTGCGGGCTATTGCCAACGCGCCCTCGGAGGAGGAGGCCTACAGTCGGCTGGGTGCGCTGGACATAGAGATCCGTGATGCCCTGGGCCCTCACCTTTGGGGAGTCGACGAGGAGACTCCCCAGGAACGGGCTGGGCAGCTTCTGAAGGAGCGGGGCTATTCCCTGGCCATTCTTGAGTCCTGCACCGGCGGCACGGTGGCAGGAGCGGTTACGGAGGTTCCGGGCAGTTCGGCCTATTTCAAGGGTGGAACGGTAACCTACACCAACGAGGTGAAGACCGCGGCGGGGGTGAACTCCAAGGTTATTGATGAATACGGCGTGGTAAGCGCGCAGTGCGCCGTGGAAATGGCTCAAGCGGCGGTACTGACCCACGGTGCCGACTGCGGCCTGGGCGTCACTGGAGTGGCCGGTCCCGGTGCCGTAACGGAGTTGGGGCAGGAGAAGCTGGCGGGGCTCGTCTACATTGCGGTGGTGACGCCCCACGGATCGACGGTGACAGAGCACCGCTTTCCGGCGCGTCGACCGCTGGTGCGAGGCAGGGCGGTGGCCATGGCGCTCTTGGAGCTGTGTCGTGAGCTCCAACGTGTAGGCTCCGAGCAGCCCTCCAGAGCTGAGGTTATGGGGTAGCTTCAAATCCTGGAGCTTCGTGAAGAGCATACAGCGTTTGTTTGCTCTTTTGACGATTACGAAAGAATGGGGTGGGAGGTGTGCCATGATGAATCTTCCTCCGCCGTTTCCGCACGATGTTGGTGCAAAAGCCGAGACTGAGCACCGTATTCGCCGGATGATCGGTCAGGACGTCGGGCTGTTTAATGAGCTCATTTGGGCCGGGCGGATAGCTTTCCATGTGGTGAGTTTTCCGGTGCGCGTTGTTCTGTTTGTGGCGCGAATGGGCAAACGGGACTCCAGGGAAGCCTCTTAAACGCAGCTCCGGCGCTTGCCAGTGGCTACACCAATCGCAAACATCAGCCTCTGCTAACAGCGGCCTTACCTCAAGGTCCAGGTGCCGGGAAAGTTCCGGAGGTTGTTCTTAAAGGCGACGATAGCGCAACATAAGGGTGCTACCTAGGAGGATGGTTATGGCGAGATAGGTCATGATGTCCCAGTGGACGATACGGTTGAAGAAAGGGTTTACCACGGCGCTCACCACGACCACAATCACGGTGAAGAGCAGGGCAAGCGATCCTGAACGTCTCCAACCGCGGGGCCCGGTGGCCGGTGCGAAAACGCTTATTTGCTGCTTGTTGTCGGGCATGCGTATCTCTCCTCGTTACTTCGGCAACTGGGAGGCTAGCAATAGCCGCTCCAGCTTCTGCAGGACTTTGTTCTCAGGCATGAACCCAATCGTCCGGTCAAAGATGGTGCCATCGGGAGTCAGGAACACCGTAGTGGGCATGCTCTGCACAGCGTAGTCTATCACCGGGTCGCGGGAAGGTGCCCAGGCGGTGGGATAGGTGATGCGGAATTCGTCCAAAAATGTGACGGCATCCTGGTGACTGCCCAGCCCGACGAAGGGTCCGACATCCACACCAATCATGATGTACTCTTCGCCCCGGGAGTTGTAGAGGCGTTGGAAGCCGGGCATCTCCTGGCGGCATGGTGGACAGAGGGCGGCCCAGAAGTTAAGGATGATGGGCTTCCCTTGGTCCAACACGTCGTGGAGTTCCACCGTCTCGCCACCCAGTACATCCTGGCCCCGGTAGACGGTCATCTCGAAGTTCGGGGCCTTGCCTCCGGTGGTGTTGAACGTAACGGTTATCATCACCGCGATGATGGCCACGGCAAAGCCCCCTGCAAGGATCGCTCCTCGGGGGAAGGACTGCCGTTTTGTGGGGGGGGGCTCCCCCCGGCCTCTGGCTTCACGTTTTGCCAAGATACCTCCTCCACCTTGCAGGTCAGGTTGTTAGATGCCCTTAGGCCAGGAACGATGTGTGCTTTTCCCCTTGCTTGGCATTTTTGCGTGCAGTGCCGAGTAGAGGCGATTTTGCTTTGGGGTAACACAACGACATGTATACGATTCTCGGAACCCGTAAGGATTTCCCCTACACCGTCAAGCGACGGTAGAGATAGGGCAAGCGACGAGGAAGGTCCATGATGTCGGGAAGCACCTCATAACCCATGTCGCCGGCCATGGTGCGAAGATAGTCGTGGCCCTGGCGGTCGACGGTGAGGCAGAAGGGTGTGATGCCCTTTCGTCTCGATTCCAAGAGGGCCATTCGCGTGTCCTGGACGGCGTATTCCTTCTCTACTCCCTCCCTGCTGTAGCCCCGGTCCTGGGGCCGCCCATCGCTGATTACGAACAAGAATTTGGTCTTGGCCTGGACTGCCTCCAGTTTGGTGGTGGCGTGCCGGATAGCCGGACCCATGCGTGTGGCGTGCAGGGGCGAGACCTTGTCCAGTCGGCGCTTCACCAGGTCGGTGAGCGGTTCATCCACCTCTTTAATAACGTAAAACTCGACGTTCTCCCGCCCGAATCCCGAGAAGCCGTAGACGCCATAGCGGTCGCCGATGGTATCCAGGGCGGTCATGAGCAGAACCATGGATTCCTTTTCCACATCGATGATTCGCTTGTACTGACGCCGATTCCCCTCACCACGGCGAGTGCGCAGCCACGCAGCATAGGCCGTTGGATCGCTTGGCACATCCCACTCCGGCTCGCGCTTGGCCTCCTCAACGGCCTCAGCGGTGGAGGCGCTCATGTCCAGGAGGAAGACCACGCCCACATCGCGTTCGGCCTTGTTGCGCCGCCAGTAGATCTCTTCGTTGGGCGACACCCCCGACCTGATGTCGATAAGGGCGTCTATTCCCGAGTCCAGGTCCACGTCTTCGCCTTCGGGCAGGTGCTTTACCTTGCGGTACATCTCAGGGCGGACGGCCTCGAACTGACGGCGGATCTCGTTCATCAGCCCTGCGTGGGTGCTGAGGGTGTCAGAGAAGAAACGGGTTTCGCCTGTGAGCACCTGTTTCTCTTGGACCACGCACCAGCGCGGACGGTAATCGTTGGCGCGGAAGTCCCACTCGTCGTAGAGGTAGCTTCGGGGCTCATTTACCTCCAGCGGATTGCCCGTTTCGTCTTGGTGAGGAATATCCTGGTGTCCCGAACCTGGTTGGGTTTGCGGGAGATTGATCCCCTGCTCCTTCATGAGGTTGTTGGCCATGCTGGTCACCTCACCATCGTCTTCGAACTCCAACTCCGATGAGGCACGTAACAACTCTTCGAGCGCCTCCTGCGAGAGGGCCTCGGTCGCCGCTTCCTCCTCTGCAACCTCTGTTCCGCGGATGCGGCTGAGAAGCTGGACAATTTCCGGTTTGAATTCACCTCGGAAGTCCACATCCTCCGGCGATTCATATTCTTCGCCGGCGTCTTCGTCCGCTCGATCCTGTTGGCCGCCCGACGTCATCTGCTCCATAACCTGCTGGCGGTCTCCCTCTTGGAACTCCGCGCCCTCGAAGTCCTGTTCCTGCCAATCGTCGGGCGGGACTTCCTCGTTGACCATGCCGGAGATGATAGCGTAGGCGCGAATGGTAGCTTCCGCCGTATCTTCGACGGTGGTCAGCGGGTTCTGGACGACCTTCACGAGCCCGGCGAGTTGACGAGCATCTTCAGCCTGTTCAAGGGGTACGGGAACTGCCTGGGCGGGGTCCAAGCTCAAGCGGACCATCAACTCGACCATGGCGGTCTGCAGCGGCATGGCCTCAATAGGGGGACGCTTCTCCAGGGCAGCCATCAGAACTCGATGGTAAAAGGGCGCCAGCCCAAGGTATCTTCGCTGGGTCAGGGAATCGATTCGCGCGTCCTCCAGGGCCGAGAAGATATCGTCGGCTAATTGGCGGTTAGAAAAAAGGCCGAAGAAGTGCGACATGTCGATGGTGAAGGGGGCCGTATCCTGCCCTGACTGCGCGCGCGCAACGAGCTCGGGGCGGAGGTCATCGAACTGGGTGGAGTCCGCATTGATAGCGAGGCTAAAGCTGTTGAACTCCAGGTGTCCAAGCTGGTGGGTGGCGACGACCTTCAGCCAGGAGAAGTTGTCCTCTTTAGGACCTTGGCCGTCGACCACGGGAGGGAGGTAGATATGCGAGCCGTCGGTGGAGGCTTTTTCTGCGGACACCCAGCCGAGGTGCCGGCCTGGCAGGTCTTGGGCCGGGAGAAGGGTCACCTCTGTTCCCGCGAGCGCCGTGCAGTAGAGCCCCAGGATTGCCTTCACTTTCTCTAGTTCAATGCTGGAGGACAGTGAGTCGAGGACCTGTTCGGCCTTGGTGGACTCGAGTCGGAAGTAGGCGACGCCCGCATCGGGGTTTTCGTAAAGCAGCTTTACTCCCTCCGCGAACCATGTGTCGATTTGGGATTCGGAGATCCGTTCCATGATGAGGGGGAGGCTCTTGAGAAAGGCTCCTACCGCTTCGGGAGGGAACTCGCTCAAAGATTCGGAGCGTTTTAGCATGCGTCCGTGGGCTGAGGGCTCGATCTTGGCCATGGCCTGGCTGGTCTCCAGCAGGAAGCCGGAGATGTTGGTCATTCCGCGCCGGGCTAGCCGCTCAGTGAGTGCGATGAAGGGGCCTCTCTGTTGCGGGTCGAGGGCATCGCTGATTTTGGACGCTGCCTCGAAGACTCCCCGGACCTCACGCCAACTGCTTTCCACCAGTGCGTTTGCCAAGGAGATGAGCTCCTGACGTTCCTCCACTGTGGGGAGCACCCGTTGGCCGAGGTGGAGGCACTCCGCTGCTAGGTCATAGGAACGGTAGGAGAGGGCTTCGACCAGGGCGACGAACATCTGGAGGTCGCGAAAGCTCAACTGGCGCATCAGGTCGGGGGAGATGTCGAAGAACCGTGCGGCGAGGCTGCTGGACTTCCACGTACCCCTGCTCAGACTCTTGCCCAATTCTGTCCATCCCGTGATGTGACGCGGAGCGAGATTCGGCAGAACGAGAGGACTGGAGCGGAAGAAGGCCGCCGATACGGTGGGTGAGTCGCTGGAAAGGGATGACCCTGTCTCGGCCCAGTGGATGAACTGGGTGAAATTGAGGACGTGGAGTACTCGGGCACTGGCCCGGTAGTACTCCGCCGCTGCCTCCCAGGCTCGGGCGGTCCGCTGGGCGATGCGGAGGCCCTCCTGCGCCCAGCGTAGGTGTTGGATATCGGTAAGCAGCTCTGCGACCTCACCTTGGGTGTTCTCGAAAGCTGTATTTAGCACCGGAGGGTAGCGGCGCATGTCGGTCTGCACCTTGGTCAAGTCCTTTGCCTTCACCCCAGGGCCTCCTTGTTCCGGCTGATGGGGACGGATGCTCCCCCGTTTGGTGTTTCTTTCACGCTTGCCATGGTCAGGAGCTGGCCGAGGATGAGGGCCGTGGCACCGAAGATGAGATGAGATGCGGACACGTAGGTGTATCGGCGCAGGAGCGTACCATCCGATTGCATCCGAGCCTCGTACCTCAGCGAGTGCTCGTCGAAGAGCCAGTCCAAGGCCACTTCCATCAGGATATCAACTTCCTGGTCGTTCGGTTGGAAATGGTAATCGTTAGGGAGGAGTCCGACTACTGGGTACATAAGGTATCCGGTGCGCGTGTTCACAGGGTCGAGTTGCCCGAGCACGGTAACGTGATTGGGCGCAATTCCCATCTCCTCGTTGGCCTCTCTCAGCGCGCAGTAGACCAGGTCGGGGTCGGAGGCCTCTAGCTTGCCGCCAGGGAAGGCAACCTCGCCCGGGTGTTCCAAGGAGTGGTTGGGACGCCTGTGAAGGAGCAGTTGCCACTGGCCACCGCGCTGGAAAAGGGGGGCCAGTACGGCTGCGGGCCGTAACTCCTTCATCTCTGGACCGGGCTCTGGCGGTCGGTAATTGACCAAACGCTCGCTGAGCGTACGGATGGAAAAAACGCTGGGGGAGGTGGAAGCCATGCCGATAGCGCTCATGAAGAGGTCTAAGGGAATATTGAGGTAACGACCTCGTGGACGCTGCGTTGCACGTCCACATCATCGGTCAGGCCCCAGACAACTGCTACCTGGCAGGCACGCCGCGGTTTGATACCCTGGGCCATGAGTCGGCCAGCGTAGACGAGCAACCGAGTGCTGACCCCTTCCTGCAAGCCGTGGCCGCGAAGGTTGCGGACCTTTTCTCCTAACAGCGCCAGCGACTCAGCCACCTCGTTGTCCACTTTCGCTTCGTGCTTGATTATGGGGGCCTCCAACTCCTTGGGAGGGAAGTCAAACTCAATGGCCACGAACCGCTGGCGGGTGCTGTGCTTCAAGTCCTTCAGCGCGCTCTGGTAACCGGGGTTGTAGGAGACCACCATAAAGAAATCGGGATGTGCGTTAATTACCTCGCCGAGTTTTTCCACGTGGAGCAGCCGCCGGTGGTCGGTCAGGGGGTGAATGAGGACGGTGGTGTCCTTTCGCGCCTCCACCACTTCGTCCAAATAGCAGATGCCGCCGGTCTTGACCGCCCGGGTGAGGGGGCCATCGATCCAACGAGTGCCTTCGGGTTCCAAAAGGTAACGGCCCACCAAATCGCTTGCCGTGAGGTCTTCGTGGCAGGCAACGCTGATGAGAGGCAGCCCCTGCCGACCGTTGGTCCTTTTGACTTTCTGCCCCATCTTGTAGGACATGTATTCAACGAACCGTGTCTTTCCCGATCCGGTGGGCCCCTTCAGGAGAACCGGGACCTTGTCGGCGTAGGCGGCCTCAAATATCTCTACCTCGTCGTGGACAGGTAGGTAGAACGGCTCGTGTTCGAGGATGTACTCCTCAACGGGCTGAGATTGATAGAGTTGTTTGCCTTGCTGTGTCATTGTTTCCAGCCCTTATTTCCGATTCTGTCATTCCAGAGGACTTCTACTGCACGGTACAGGTCGTTGAGACTGCCAGTGTTCTCGATGGCCACGTCAGCCTGCTGTATCTTCCATTCGTTGGAGGTCTGAGCTTCTATTCGCTCACGTACCTCCGTTCCGGTAAGTCCTCGTTGGGCTTTAATCCGCTGGGCAGCCACCTCCGGCGGCACCCAGACTACCCACATATCATCCATCAAGTTCTGCCATCCGGCCTCGAAAAGCAGTGGGACTTCCACAACCGCCACCGCCTGTCCCTGTTTTCGAAGCTCATCAAGCTGATCGCTTACCCTTGCACGGACTAGAGGGTGGACCGCATCGTTCAATCGTTGCAGCGCCGACGGGTCCCCGAATGCCAAGTTGCCGAGCTTGCCGCGGTCAATTTCTTTGCGGTCGTCTAGAATCGCGCGGCCAAACAGACCGACCACCTTGTGCCAGATGTCCGTTCCAGCACGATAGGCCCTGTGGGCCACCTCGTCTGCGTCGATGACCGCGGCTCCTTTGGCTTGAAGCAACGATAGCACTTCACTCTTGCCGGAGCCGATTCCTCCCGTTAGCCCAATTACCTTCATGCTGGCTCCAATAGGCGTCAGGGCATTCTAGCATGCGTTTGAGGCCGCGGCGATAGGGAACTAGGGGTTAGCGGCTGAGTTGGTACAATGAAGGCTCTTATGAATCAAACGTCTTCGCAGTCTGTGTCTAGCTTTACCTCGTCCAACGATTTGCGCCGGCATTCATTGGAGCTTTTGGAGTTTCCCCAGATTCGTGCAGCTCTCGCTTCCTATGCGCAACTTCCTGTGTCGAGAGACTTGGCCTTGGCCCTGGAGCCTTCCTATGATGCCGAGGTCGTGGGACACCGGCAGCGCGAAACAGCCCAGGCACGTCTTCTCCTCGACCAGATTGAAGTTGACCTGTCGATGGAGCGGGATGTTCGCCCTCTCTTGGAGCGGGTGGCAAGGGGAGGTGTGCTGACGGGCGAGGAGTTCCACTCCGTTTCCACGGCTTTGGAGCTGGTCCGCAATGCCAAGGTGGCAGGGTCGCGGCTTCAGGCGATGACGCCGATCCTGCGCTCCATTGCTCGCAATATTCCCGACCTGAAAGGTTTGGAGCAGGAGATACGCCGAAAGGTTACTTCCAGCGGGGAGTTGGCCGATGACGCTACGCCGCACCTCCGTCAACTGCGCAGGGAAGGCCGCGCTGCCTATCAGAAAGCGGTGGCGGGCCTGGAGGGTTTCATGGAGAGTTCCCTCGCCAAGGAGGTGCTCCAAGAGCAGCTGATTACGGTTCGCGCGGAGCGGTTGGTTGTGCCGGTGAAAGCCGAGTTCAGGGGCAGGTTTCAGGGTATCGTTCACGATGTTTCCGATTCCGGCGCGACGCTCTTTGTGGAGCCAGTCGCTAATTTGCAGCTGACCAACACGTGGAGGGAGTATTCCGCTGCGGAAAAAGAGGAGATGGAGCGTATCCTTCGCAAGCTCTCCGCATCGGTGGCCAAGCAGGTGGCAGATGTGGGATATGCACTGGAAATGGCGGGGCGCATCGACTTCGCCGTGGCCAAAGCGCGGTACGCCCGGGCCACTGGAGGAGGTCCTGTCGAGGCCTCGCAGACAGGGCTTCGTCTGGTGGATGCTCGCCATCCGTTGCTTCGCGGCACGGTGGTCCCGGTGTCCCTTACGCTCGAACCCCCCGTGAGCGGCCTCGTTGTTACCGGCCCCAATACTGGAGGAAAGACCGTGGGGCTGAAGGCCCTAGGACTCATGGTGCTTATGCACCAGTCGGGGCTGCAACCCACTGCGGAACCCATGACCCGGCTGCCCATCTTCGATGGCGTGTACGCCGATATCGGTGACCAGCAGAGCATCGAGCGGTCGGTTTCCACTTTCAGCTCGCACATGATGGTTATCACCGGAATTTTAGGAGTGGCGACGCCGCGCTCGCTGGTGTTGTTAGATGAGTTGGGGACGAGTACGGACCCCGACGAGGGCTCCGCATTGGCCCGGGCTATTCTGGCCCATCTCTCGGACCGCGCTGTGCCCACAGTTGCGACCACCCACCACCGTGTCGTGGCTGCCCTCGCTGAGGAGCTTCCAGCTTTGGAGAACGCGAGCGTGGAACTGGATCCGATGACGCTGAAACCGACCTATCGCATCACCATGGGGTTGCCAGGACGCAGCTACGCCATCGCCGTGGCCGAGCGTTTGGGGTTGGATGCCGATGTTCTTCAGCGGGCCAAGGCATTCCAGGACCCGAATCTGCTGGCAGCTGAGACGCTGCTAGCGAGTCTGCAGGCGGAACGTCATCGGACGCGGGCCCAACTGCAAGAGGCGGAGGAGGCCCAGGCCAAGGCTGCGGTGCTCCAGCGGGACTTGGAAGAGCAGATGGAGGAGGTCGGCAGAGTACGAGAGCAGGTGGTGGAGGAGACCAGGCGTCAGCTTCAGGCGGAGGCGAAGGCGGCGCTGACCCGAATCAAGCAGGCGGAGAGCGCCGTGTCCTGGCTGCCTAGCGTTGGAGCTGGAGAGCCGCCGCCGTCCCGGGTCACGGAAGAGGCTCGGGAGGAGGTAGCCCAGGTCCAACGCATGCTGCGGTCCAAGCTTTGGGGGCAGCAGCCGCAGGAACCGCAGCGTTGGGGTGTGTTCGTTGAGGGTGACCTGGTGGAGATCTCGCCGCTGGGCTTCACGGGCACCCTGTTATCGTCGCCCGATGAGGAGAATCGGGTCGAGGTGTTGGTGGGGAGCGCGAAGGTGCGGTTGGATGTATCGCGGCTGCGCAAGGTGGATACCACGGATTCCATGGAGCGTTCCGGTACCGTCAGCATCCAGCTGAGGCCGGACCGCCAACTGTTTTCGTCAGAACCGGAGCTGGACCTGCGAGGGATGAGGCTTCATGAGGCATTGGAACGACTAGATGCCTTTTTGGACGATGCTCTTGCCCAGGGGAGTCAGCGCGTGCGGATTATCCACGGGAAGGGGACGGGCGTGCTCCGCCAGGGTGTGTGGAAGCATCTCGGCGGGCACACGGTGATTGAACGTTACGAATTCGCACCGTCGCAACGGGGAGGCGAGGGGGCGACAGAGGTGGAATTGGGCTGAGAGACGAAGGTGCGTAGAGGACACTCATGGCCAAAGTGCCGAGCCCTATCCGGTCCAGTATTCCCTCCACTACCCAGCCCGTCCCCTCTACAGACTCCCCACGCTATTTCGGCTTGTCGTGATGCTTCCCATCGCCAGTGTCGAGGAGTGGTGGGTGTGGAGCGCTGGGAAGTACAAATTTTGGCTTACGCGACGCTTTTGACGGCCGACCGTTATCCGCCGTTCAGGCTTGGGGCCTTAGACCTTTTGAGGGTCGCTGTGAACAGGCTAAGGGCGGGTTATCCCCCTTCACTGAAGTCCTGGGTCGTCCTCGTAGGCAGCAAGTAGCCTGCTGGCCACGTCCTGAACGGGCATGGGGGCTGGCGTTGGATTGGCGTCGCCTATGGACTGATGGCGATTGTAGCTATTGCGTAGGAGCTGGGCGGCGCTTCGTTCCACCAAGGCCAGGATGCAGCCGTACTCGAACCCAATGCTTGCCATATTGTAGGCAGCGTCGGATTCGATGGGCTCTCCCTCAGCCACCGTTTCGAACAGGGCGCCCAGGAAGAGTTCGGGTCCCAGTTCGGCCTCGCCGTTTCTGGCCAACGCGGCCTGTTCCTGCAACGGGGGGGCGCACTCGGTGATGATCTCTTCCACTTCGCCGGGGTGGGTCTGCTCAAGGATGAGCGGTACTTTTCCAGGCGAGGCTGCGCCCAAGGCACAACCCAGGGCAAAGGCCGTGGCTGCGGCTTCGGTGACCAGGTCCGTTTCGTAGGCCACGCTTCCGTTCTGGTCTTCGTGGAAGGGTTGGTCATCGAAGAGGTAGGCCAAGACCACATCGGTGAAGAGGGTGGACTCCGGGGCGGGCCCGACGGGCTCAAGAGGTATGGTGCGTTTGGGAGGCACCGCTACTCCAGTCCCATACTCAGGCGGGCGCCTTGGCCATCGCGTCGATAAGCTCACGGACACCGTCGGCAGATTTTTCGAGTTGCTCGCGCTCTTGCGAGGTGAGCTCTATCTCGACAATCTTCTCCACGCCGCTAGCGCCGAGGACAACAGGGATGCCCATGAAGAGGCCGTTGATGCCGTATTCGCCTTCGAGGAGGGCTGCGCAGGGGAGCTGACGCTTCTGGTCCAAGAGGATGGCGTCGACCATCTCGGCCACTGCGGCTGAGGGGGCGTAGAAGGCACTTCCCGTTTTGAGAAGCGCGACAATTTCGCCACCGCCGCCCTGCGTGCGCTTGATGATGCGCTCCAGCGTTGCTTCGTCCAGGAGGTTGGCGATGGGCACGCCACCGATTGTGGTGTAGTGGGTGAGGGGGACCATCTGGTCGCCGTGGCCGCCGAGGACGTATGCCTGGACGTCTTTAACAGAGACGTTGAGTTCCTGGGCCAAGAAGGTGCGGAAGCGAGCGGTATCGAGGACGCCTGCCATCCCCACAACGCGGTTCTTGGGAAACTTGGAGACGCTGTAGGCGTGTTGGACCATCGCGTCCAGTGGGTTGGAGACGATTATCAGCGTGGCATTGGGGGAGCGTTCAGCGACCTCTTTCACCACCGATCCCATGATTTTCATGTTGGTGAAAAGGAGGTCGTCGCGGCTCATCCCTGGCTTGCGGGCTATACCCGCGGTGATGATGACAAGGTCGGAATCGGCGGTAGCGTCGTAGTCGTTGGTGCCGATGATGCTGGCATCTACGCCCAACACGGGTCCAGATTCCAAGAGGTCGAGGGCCTTCCCCTGAGGCATGTCTTCAACCACGTCGGTGAGCACCACGTCCATGTATCCACGCTCAAACAGGCGTTGCGCCGTGGTGGCCCCCACATTACCCGCACCGACTACCGTGACCTTCTTACGCATGTTCCTCGCTCGCTTCGTTGGTTATTTTGAGGCTCAGACCAGCCTTGCACACGGACTTATCTTCCCAAGACTACGTTTTTCTATCCAAAGTTGCGATCCCCCCCCTGGCCCTTCCTGGCCAAGTAGGGGAAACGAGGAAGATGCATGGACAACCCTCTATCCCCCGGCAAGGGGGACTCGTCCCTCTGCACACCCCAGGCTCAGGGTTAACGGGACTGGGGGTGGCAAAAGGATGCGGGGGGCAAGCAGTCCCGCATATCCCTTCGCCAGGCCTACTTGGTGTGTACGTAGCCTTCCCAGCGCTTATCCAAATCGGGGTCTTGGACGGTCTCCATGAGGTAGTTTCCGAACTCCTCGCTGGTCCCGCCGGTGTCACGACCGGTGGTGACCACCTTCCTCTCGTATTGGCCGCAGACGTCCAGGGCCTTGAAAAGCTTGGCGGCCTTGTCTTGGAAGCCGATGTGCTCCATGAGCATGCCGCCCGCACGGATGACCGAACTGGGGTCTGCGTATTGTGCCCGGTTTTCCTTAACCATGCGGGGCGCGCTGCCGTGGATGGCTTCGAACATGGCGTAGCGTTTGCCGATATTCGCCGAACCAGCTGTGCCGACGCCGCCTTGAATCTCGGCGGCCTCGTCGGTCAGGATATCCCCGTAGAGGTTGGGGAGCACCAGTACTTGGAACTCGTTGCGGCGTTTGGTGTCGATGAGCTTGGCGGTCATGATGTCGATGTACCAGCCGTCCCATCCGATGTCGGGGTACTGTTCGCTCACCTCGCGGGCGACATCTAGGAACTTGCCATCGGTGGTCTTGACCACATTGGCCTTGGTGACCACTGTCACCTTGGTCTTGCCTGCCCGTCTGGCGTGGGCGAAGGCCGCTTCGATGATCCGGCGCGACCCCGGCGTGGTGATGACTCGGAAGTCGATGGCCAGGTCATCACCGACGTTCACGCCCTGGCTCCCCACGGCATAGAGGTCCTCGGTGTTCTCGCGGTAGAACGTCCAGTCGATGCCCTCGGCGGGGATGCGCACGGGCCGGACGTTGGCGAAGAGATCCAGGGCCTTGCGCATGGCCACATTGGCACTCTCAATATTGGGCCAGCCATCGCCCTTCTCTGGGGTGTGGGTCGGACCCTTCAGGGTGACGTGGCACTCTTTGATGGCTTCGAGTACATCGTCGGGGATGGCCTTCAACTTGGCCGCCCGGTTTTCGATGGTAAGCCCTTCGATAGTCCTGAACACCACCTTGCCGGCCTGCAACTCTTCGGCCAGTAGGTATTCGAGGACGCGGCGTGCCTCTGCGGTAATGGCTGGACCGATGCCGTCGCCACCGAGGACGCCGACGATGATGGGGGAGAGCGTGGAGAAGTCGGTCCATTTCTCCCCTTCATTGAGTCGGTCGACCCGGTCGAGCTGCTGGTCAAGGACGGTGGCGAATTGCTTTTGGGCTGCTTCTATCAGTTCGCTACGGTTGGCCATGTGGGGTTCCTTTTCTTTGGGCGAGCCCATGAAGATGTTCTCTGCGGCGTATCGCGCTGGTGGCGCTTTGGGATAACGAGTCAGCAGAGGGGACAGTGCCGTTTAGAGGCCGCGCCACGGTCTGAGTCAGCGGCGCCATTATAGACGTGGGATAGAGGGCGGGCAAGGGTGTGAATGCTACTCTGCATGAGGGTTCACGGGCGATTCGTCTAACGGGACTACGTCCTCCATAACCAAGTAGGTGTGGTCCCACCGGTCGTAGGCGATGGTCTCCGCTTTCGCCGCTGCCTCCTTCCCGGTGGAGGCTTCGATGATGGTCTGGTAGCGGACTTCGTGGCCGACGCGGAATTGCATGGATTATCCTCTGGGTTTTGGGAGGTATGGATGGTCCGCTGCCCATCAATTGATATGGGATTATTCTACAGGTTCGGTATGGTCTGCGGATAAGGCAGGGTCTTCAACTGGAGAGGCTCCGCGCAGGGGGTATTTGATGAAGCCGACCCAGGCGGTGACAAGAAGGAAAATAACTGCGGCTCCACCCAGGGACCACCGCAGGCCGTAGAGTTCTCCAATCAGACCGATGGGCAGGGCCGAGATGGCACCCAATCCGCCTGCGAGGCTCCACAAGCTGGCGACGCGTCCCAGCAGCCGAGGTGGGACTGAGGTCTGGAAGATGGTGTGGGCGACTACGGAGAGGGTGGATGTGGCGAGACCGTAGGCGGCCATAGCGATGAAGGCTCCCGTTTGCCAGGGGTTGATGGCTAAGGCGATGATGCTGAATCCGAGTCCGACACAGATGCCGACGAACAACGCGCCCTGGTTCCTTACATGCAGCAACACCAGTACGCTGCTCCCGGCTACGGAGCCGACGCCGCCAGCCATGACGAAGAGGCCTGTCTCACCGGCGCTGAAGCCCATGACCTCTCTGGCGAAGCCCGGTGCCATATTCAGGAGGGATAGGGCAAAGAGGCCCACGGCCATAGCCAAGGTCATAACCATGCCCACCAGAGGCGTTGACCAGGTGTAGCGAAGCCCCTCCGCTAGATCGCTCAGGGGTGAGGTACGCCCTGCGTTGATGGAGAAGGTGACGCCCCGGATTGGCAGCAAGGCGAGAATGCCGACGATGGAGCAGGCGGCATTGAAGTAGAGCGCGGGGCCCAATCCTAGAAAAGCGATGATGCCCCCCGCTAAGGGGGGCCACAAGATGCGGGAGGACTGCTGCTGCAGGGAGTTCAGAGCCACGGCGTTCTGAAGGTCTTCTCGGTCGACCAGGCTTCTGATCAGCGCCTGACGGGCGGGCATGGAGAGGGCTTGGGTGAGGCCAGCAATCATGGAGGAGACGTAGACATGCCACAGCTCGACCTGTCCGGTGGACCACAGAACCGCCAGGATGAACATATTGGTCATGGTGCACAGTTGGCCGTAGACCAGCAGCTTACGCCGGTCGTAGCGGTCGGCCATGACCCCGCCGAACAGGGAGACGATGGCCATGGGCACGCCCTGCATGAAGACCACTAAACCCAACTGCGCCAAAGAGCCGGTGAGCACCAGCACCATCCAGGCAAGGGTTAGCTGTCTGATGCCCTGAGCCGCGGTCTGTCCTAGACCACTGAGCCAGTACCAACGGTAGTTGACGTGGCGAAGCGCCCGCAGGGCGGGAAACCGCGGAGGGGGAAGGGATGCTTGGGTAGAAGTGCTCACTCGGCTATATTAGCCTCGCTAAAAGGGGTAGTAGCTTGTGCCTTCGTGTCGGCTTTCTGCTGTGGTAGGGTTGTTCTATCGTATTATTAAAGTAAGAAAGGCAGGAGATGTATCATGCCGGAGACGGTTATCAACGCCTTCAAGCACCACTTCGAGGATGTCGGATCCGGTGAACCATTGGTGATGCTGCACGGTGCGGCGGGAAGTGGCAGGGGGCTGGTGAGTCAGGCCAAGGAGTTGTTGGGGGACTTCCGCGCCATCATACCCGACCTCCGCGCAATGGGCCAGAGCGCCCATGTGGAATCGGCCCCTTCCTCAGCATGGGTGGACGACCTACTGGGCTTGCTGGACCACCTGGGCATTCAAGCAGCCCACGTATACGGCGTGAGCTTGGGCTCGCGCATAGCGCTTCGCTTCGCCATCGACCACCCAGAACGGACGCGGTCGGTGATCATGGACGCAGGAATCATCGCCAACGACCCCTCGGGTAACGCCGCGCTCAACCGAGGTCATGACCCGGATGCGCTGCCGGCCGAGCGCCAGGAGATGGCGCGGCTACAGCATGGGGACGACTGGAAGACAGTGATGACCAACTACTTTAACATCCGCAATGATGCCGCTCTCCAGGAGTACTACAATCTGAGAAAGCTTGCCACCAGCGTGCAGGTGCCGGTGCTCATCCTGCGGGGGGATGTGGATGACCCTGTCCACCCGTTGGCCCATTCGCTGGAGTTGCACCAGAGCATTCCTGTATCGCGTTTGGCGATTTTGCCTAACAGTCCCAGCGGCGCACTCCGTGGAGCGCCGGACATGGCGCAGCAAATCATTCATCAGTTCACGACTGGCGTGGCGGAGGTGGATGTTAGCTAGGGGCGAGACCGGGCTAGTTTACGTTTCTTGTAACGGCCCGTGCTTCGAAGTGGTGCTCTGTTTTTGAGGGATATGACCGACACTCCATAGCTGCAGATGGCGACGGTGTTTTCAACTTGAATGTCTACCACCTGCCGGTGTAGTTGAGGAAGGCGACACGGTTGTCGGTCGATAATATGCAAAGGAACGCCCGTAGCCCTTGGGTGAGAGGTTCACGAGGCCAGCGGTGGTCGGGCCGTCTTGGAGATTTGGGTCGGCGGTGGCGACGAAGGACAATCGAGCATGCTCGATGAGTTCTTGCTGTTCGTCGGTGATCAGGGAGTAGAAGTCGGCGAGGGGGGGCTCCCTTCTTTTATGTTTGCGCCCGACTGAGCGGGGGTTCTTGCGCGCCACGCGCCATTGGATTAGAGGGGGATGTTGCCGTGCTTTTTGGGTGGCAGGGTCTCTCGTTTGTTCTGGAGCATATCTAAGGCTCGAATTAGCTTGCGCCGGGTGTCGGCGGGGTCGATGACCTCGTCGATGTAGCCGCGCTCCGCCGCCTGATAGGGGGTGGCGAAGGCGTCGCGGTATTCTTTAATTAGCTGTGCGCGCTCCGCTTCGGGGTTTTCCGACATCTCCAGTTGGCGGCGGTTGATGATAGTCACTGCTGCTTCAGGGCCCATGACAGCAATCTCAGCGGTGGGCCAAGCGTAGTTCAGGTCGCTGCGCAGGTGCTTACTGCCCATGACTAAATAGGCGCCACCGTACGCCTTGCGGGTGATGACAGTTAGCTTGGGCACGGTGGCTTCGGCGTATGCGTAGAGCAGCTTGGCGCCCTGGCGGATTATTCCCTGGTGCTCTTGGTCCTTGCCGGGCATGAAGCCGGGCACGTCGACGAAGGTGACGATGGGGATGTTGAAGGCGTCGCAGAAGCGGACGAAACGGGCGGCCTTCACCGAGGCGTGGATGTCGATGGCTCCGGCCAGGTAGGCGGGCTGCTGGGCGACGATGCCAATGCTGCGACCACCCAGGTGGGCGAAGCAGACGATGATGTTGGGCGCGAAGGCGTGCTGCACCTCCAGCATCTCGCCCGAATCAACGACGCGGCTGATAATTTCCATCATATTGTAGGGCTGGGTGGAGTGGTCGGGGACCACCGCCCGGAGCTCCTCATCAACGCGGTCGGGGTCGTCATCCTGGTCGCCTGTGGGAGCGTCGTCGAGGTTGTTCTGGGGCAGGAAGCTCAGAAGGTGTCGGACGGTGTCCATACACTCTTCTTCCGAGTCCAGAACGAAGTGCGCGACACCCGATTTCTCAGCGTGGCTGTCTGCGCCTCCCAGCTCCTCCAGGGTGAGGTCCTCGCCGGTCACGGCCTTGACTACCTCTGGGCCGGTGATGAACATCTGGGAGATGCCTCTCACCATAAAGGTGAAGTCGGTAATGGCGGGTGAGTAGACGGCGCCACCGGCGGAAGGTCCGAGAATTATGGAAATCTGGGGGACCACCCCCGATGCCAAGGTGTTGCGTAGAAAGATGTCCCCATAGCCGGCCAGGCTCGTGACCCCCTCTTGGATACGGGCACCGCCGGAGTCGGCCAGGCCAATGACAGGTGCGCCGTTGCGCATGGCCATGTCCAGTATCTTGCAGATCTTTTCCCCGACCACCTCTGAGAGGGAGCCGCCAAAAACGGTGAAGTCCTGGGCGTAGACGTAAGTTAGCCGACCGTTGATGCGGCCATAGCCGGTGACGACCGCATCGCCGGGGTAGCGATTGTCCATAGAGCTGTCGCCGCTGCCACGGTGGGTGACGAAGGAGTCGAGCTCTTCGAAGCTGCCGGGATCGACCAAGAGGGTGATGCGCTCGCGGGCGGTGAGCTTCCCCTTGGCGTGTTGCTGTTCAACACGCTGAGCGCCGCCGCCCGCCTGGGCGGATGCTTTACGCTGCTGGAGGTCTTCAAGCCGCTCGTTGGTCCTTTTCTGAATGGCCAACGTCTACTCCATAGAACCGGCGCAAGGGTGAATAAGGGTGAATAGGCTACCGGAAAGGCCTCCGTATGCTACCACCCAGCCCTTTCGCATCGCAAGTTGGATTACTGGAATCATAGGACTAATTCTCAGACGGGGTAGTCGCGTATTTTGCGGAGAGCGTACGAGCGACGGCCTAGATGCCCGTGGGGATGTTCACCCCCTCGAGGTCACTAACTGACGTAGGAAAGCTCTTTTGGCATCCCTCTGCCCTTCTCCTTCGCCCCAATCGCATCGGAGTCAGGAGGGGCTTCAGACTACTGGCTCTGGCGGGGCTAGGGTGCATTCCACACCGCGCTGCCTTAACTAAGCGGGAATTCCCACGGCTTCCAGTGCCTGCAGGGCCTCCGGCGGGAGATCGATGTCCACGGCTTCGCAATTGGCTATGACCTGTTCAGGACGGCTGGTCCCGGCGATGACCGACCCGATGACCGGCTTGGACAGCGCCCAGGCGAGGGTGAGGTCTGTAGGTGAATGGCCGGTGGTTTTCGCCACGGCCTCGATGCGCTCCAGGGCGTCGAAGTTGGACTCAGTGAGATATCGTCCGGCGGCCTGGGGCCTCTTGCCGAGCCTACTGTCGGTGTCGGGCTGCTGGCCCCTCTGGTATTTTCCGGTGAACATTCCGGCTTGGAGTACCCAGTAGGGGGTGATTGTGAGGCCTTGGTCTTCGCACATGGGGAAGATCTCCCGCTCCGGCTCACGGGTGAGGAAGTTGTACTGCACCTGAATGGACCGAATGGGGTCCAGTCCCAGTTTTTCGGCAGTCCACAGGGCGCTCATGGCCTGCCACGCTGAGAAATTCGAGACGCCTACGTAGCGCACCTTACCCTGTTGAACGAGGTCGCCCATAGCGCGCAGGGTCTCTTCTAGAGTGGTCTCCGAGTCCCAGAAATGGAGGATGAAGAGGTCGATGTAATCGCTTTGCAGTCGTTTGAGGCTGGCCTCGGCAGATGCCATGATGTGGGCTCGACTGTTGCCTTTGTCGTTGGGACCTTCGCCCATGGGCCCGCTTACCTTGGTAGCGACGACGGCTTCACTGCGGCGGTGCTTGAGTGCTTTGCCGATGGCCTCTTCGGAGCGCCCTTTGCCGTAGATGTCGGCGGTGTCTATGAAGTTGCCGCCGCTATCCAAGAAGGTGTCGATGAGCCGAGCGCTGGCAGGGTCGTCGACGTAGGCGCCCATCATGTTCGTTCCCAGGGATATTCGGGACACCTTGAGGCCGGCGGTCCCAAGACGTGTGTATTTCATGTTCGTCCTCTCCTTAGAATGCCGGTTGCCGGCCCGCTGGCGACCACGCTATCACACCCATGCATAGCGATGCCAGCACGGTGAGCCGACTGCAAAATAGCTGGTAAATGGACTCTGTCGAGCGTGTTCTGGCGTGCTGGATTTCTGGTATCATAAGCTGGTGTGCGTTGCTGTTTCCGGAACGCTAGTGGCACAAGCTGAATCCGTCGATTGGAGTGCGCATGTCCACAGACCCCAACTATCAGTCGGAAGAGGAGTTGCTTCGGCGGTTGCAGCAGCACTTGGCGGAAGCCGCAGGAGCAGATACGCGACCTGCACGGCGCGCCCGCTTGGCCGAGGAGGCCAATGCGGTCGTGCTGATTCTTGCCGACCGCATCTATTCAGATGCGCGGCGCTGGGGTCTGGGCAATGTCCCCCCTAATCTGCGCGAAGATGTAGCGCAGGATACGCTACTGAATCTGCTGCAGAATGCGGGAGCCATAGGGGGGCGGGAGAATACCGTTGCCGATTGGTTTGGCAAGCAGAGCGAGCGGCGGTTCCGGATCCTCTGGCGCACGATGGAAACGGCCGCGCAGTCGCCAAGGGAGCCGGAGCTGATCTCCTCAGATCGAGTGACGGAGTCATCAGAGCCCGTTGCCGGTCCCGGGGTCGATGAGCCAGATGGGCCGTGGCACAAGTTCGAGCAGGAATTTCCTCGAGATGCCTTCGTGCTGCGGCTGCGCTATATTTTGAGGCGCTCTCCCGGGGATATGGCCATTATGCTGGATGCACCCAATATCAATGCTATTAACTCACGCCTTACCCGGGCCCGAGGGCGCATGCTCATGTTCTTCGAGCAGTCGGGGTTCGACCAAAAGGCCATAACAGAAATCATGGACCAGTTTGGAGAGAACAGCGGCTGAGATCTGTTGGTGGGAACCGCTGCGAGGAGGAACGACTGTGACGATTGAGCAAGAGGAGGGGTCCGCTGGTCTGGGCATCAGCAAGAGTGCGTGGCTGCGGTACGCGACGGATGTAACCAGCCGCTGGTTCCAGCACCGGGGGGGCTCTCTGGTCGAGATGGAGAAGTTTGGGGCCTACCTGCGGGAGCAGCGCTACCGGGTGGGCATTAGGCTTGCGGAGTTGTCTACTGACTTGGATATCCCCTACGAGCATCTAGTGCTCTTGGAGCAGGGGATGCTCCGGCCTTCGGAGGTGCCAGCAGGGGCCTGGGTGCGTCTGATGCGAGTCCTTGAAGGCCGCGAAGAGTTGGTGGCCCCACCAACGGCTGTGGGTTCGGAGTATCTGGTTGCAGAGTCGGTAGCGCAGGTTCCCGCAGCGGCGGATGAGCCGCAAGCCCCCGCGGTGACTATGCCTCTGGAGGGCTCAAGCGAGCCGGGCCCCATTGGGGTGGCGCGGGTGCGGGCCATCGGTGTCGGCGGCGGGGGGTCCAATGCTGTGGCTAGGATGTACCGTCAGCGCATCCCCGGCGTGGAATACCTGTCCGTAAATACGGATGCCCAGCATTTGTTGCGGCTCGACGTGCCGGAGAAGTTGCGTATCGGCGACCAGCTAACGCGCGGGCTTGGTGTCGGGGGCAACCCAGATCTGGGTTTGGAGGCGGCGGAGGAGTCGAGAGAAGAGCTGTATGAGGCGGTGCGGGGCTGCGACCTGGTATTTATTGCAGCAGGCATGGGTGGCGGTACAGGGACTGGCGCGGCACCTGTCGTGGCCGATATCGCCCGGCAGAGTGGTGCGCTGACGATTGCGGTGGTTACGAAGCCCTTCAGCTTTGAGGGCCGAAAACGCATGCAACAGGCAGAGGCAGGTGTCCAGGCGATGCGCGATAAGGTGGATACGCTGATCCTGATTCCCAACGACCGTCTGCTCACCATTTCCGATGAACATATGACTGCGGAGAATGCTTTCAAACTTGCCGATGAAGTGCTGCGCCAGGGTGTGCAGTCCATCGCGGAGTTGGTGACCATTCCGGGAGAAATTAACCTTGACTTCGCCGATGTGAAGACCATCATGAGCGGCGCGGGACCGGCGTGGATGGCCATCGGCTACGGTAGGGGAGAGGGACGGGCTGTGGCGGCGGCGAAGGCTGCCATTGCGAGCCCGCTCCTGGACGCGCCTATCGAAGGCGCGCGCCGAGTGCTGCTGAACATTACGGGAGGTACCGATTTAACCTTGCAGGAAGTACAGCAGGCCGCGGACTTTGTGTCGAAGAACGTTGACCCGGAGGCCAACATCATTTTCGGGATGGTCACCGACCCCAAAATGGAGGACGAGGTTCGGGTGACGGTCATCGCCACCGACTTGCCTATCTACGACGAGGACGTCCTCAAAACGGGCAGTTTGGAGATGATGCTGGAGGAGACCGTGGGTGAGGTGGTTCAGGAAGAGGTAGAACGCACCGATTTGGGTTCTTTCTTAAGGCGGTTCAGAAGCAAGGGTCGCAAACAGTAATGAGTGGTTCGCCAGCGAGGCGCTTTCTTTCCGGACGGCTCTTAGCCCCTCCAGGCCCCTTGCATTTCGGGTTGTGCGGCCATGAGGCTAGGCTTTAGCGACACTGAATATGAGTTGGGCTCGCTGTCGGGCTGTAAGGCTCTCCCGCGGAGCAAGAGTACCCTCCAAGCACAAGTAGCACGTATTTCGTAATTAGCAAAAATGCCCCGGGAACTCCGGGGCGTTTTGCTAATTTTTAATCGCGCAAGCTGGGATATCGGTGCCGCACTGCCAACAGGACCAGGATGCCGGTCCCGGTAAGGATGGCCAGGGACTTCTGAGGATCTAGGGACTCGGCCAGTTGCCCTAGGACGATCAGGCCCAGGGGATTGAAGCCTATGGCCAGTGCGATGGCGCCCATAGCGCGGCCTCGCATGCCGGGCGGCGCGGCTTCCAGGACGATGACTGGCTGCAGGATGGAGAAGGCCGACATGCCGAATCCGGCGGCGAAGAGTAACAACAGTGAAAGCCAATAGATTTCGGAGAAGGAGAAGGCGAACACGGCGGTCACCAAGAGCGTTGCGCCAAGGGAGTAGAGCGTTCCATGAGATCGGAACCGTCCGCCAGCGATGAGCAATGAGCCCATGATGGCGCCGACGCCGTATCCGGATGCTAGCAGTCCGTAGAGCACTGACCCGGTGCCTAGGACGTCGCGGGCGATGACGGGGACCATCTGCTGGAAAGGAAACCCGAAGAGGTTGAGCGCAACGGTGACTATAAGGGCTGCCCAGATGGTGCGGTTGGCCCGGAGCTGCTTGAGGGCCTGAAATTGCGAGATGGGGGCCTCCGCGTTCTGAACGGCCTGTGGTGTCCGCTTCGGAAGGAAGTAAATGAAGAGGACTCCGAGCGCGTAGAGCGCAGCGACGACCACGTAGGCTCCCGCGAAGCCAAGCCAGAAGATGAGGAGCCCGGCGAGCAGGGGTCCCATCATGTTACTGCCGGTCAACACCGCAGAATCCAGCGATACGGCGTTCACCAGCCTTCGTCCGCTGTACCATTCTGAGAGGAGCGATCGGCGAGACGAGAAGTCGGTGGTCCAGGCAATGCCGGAGATGAAGATGGCGATGTAGGCGTACCAGAAGGGAACCCCACCGGTGAGGAGGAGGATGGCCAGGGCAGCGGCGACGGACGCGGTAAGGGTCTGGGCACTGAGTAGCAGCCGGCGTTTGGGAATGCGGTCGGCCAAGGTGCCAGCGGCGAGGCCCAGGAGAAACATTGGTGCCGTACGGAACGCACCCACCAAGGCTACTTTTCCTGGGGAGTCGGTTAAATCCAGCACCAGCCACAGCAGCGTGGCCATCTCCATCATGCGCGCGACGTAGTAGCACCAGGAGGCCGCCCAGAGGCGCCGAAAGGAGGAGTCGTTCAGCGCCTGAAAGGTCTGTGCACCCCTGCTGGTGGGCAGCCGGATCTCTTCGGAGGAGGCCAATGCCTAAGCGCCGGCCGCAATGCTGAAAGCGTTGTGGTGGATGGTGCGGCACAGTGGCATGGCCTCTTTTTGCGAGCAGGTCGTGGTGGGGAACTTGGCCATGCGTGTGCTCCTATATTAGCCTACGGGAAATTCTTTCGACCATCCCCTGGTGCTCTCCCTAACCAGTAGAGGGAGTATAGCTGAGAGGGCCCCTCAGCTATACTTCCGGAAAATGGGCTCCCTCCCCTTTGTACAGCCGCTATTCAGTAGTCTGTCCGAACAGCAGGGTCATGCAAAGAGGCACCATGATAGCGGCATGTCGCTACCATGGGCGATACGGTTGAGTGCATGCGTAAACGGTTGCGGCGAATCGGGTGATGCAACGGGCGATGGGGTCTGGCATATGGATGGGCTATGAACCTATGGCCCGCAGCAGGTCGCGGCACGGGATATCTGTGAATTCTGCTTCGCAACGAAGGAATCGGAAGGCCTGGGCGCCGTCGATTCCAGTGTAAAGGCACGCCCTTTCACGGCCAGCCTCTAGGGGAAAACGGGCCGGACCGTTAGGAGAGATGACATGAACAAAACGGACCGTGGTCTGTCGTTTATGCTGGGCGCTCGGATCCATATATCAAGAGTAGAGGATGGGGCCGCAGTGTCTCTTCGGATTAGAGTGTGCTTCAGGGGGTGGTGTGTACCCTAGCGTGCGGATATGGGGCCTGATGCAGGCGGCGGTGCGCCCAGCACACCGGATGCTGGGAAAGCCGGTTCGCGAAGGCGCCTATTTCGTGTATCATTTGCAACTGACTGGCTAAAAAATAATAAATGGTAGAGGGGTGACAATGGCTACGGCGCAATTGACCCAGGAAAGCACGAGCAAGTTTGTCCAGACCAAGCACTGGAAGCTTCATTACAACGAGGCTGGCGAAGGCCATCCGGTGATTATGCTCCATGGTACCGGCCCCGGCGCCACAGGCTGGAGCAACTTTAACCGCAACATCGGTCCGCTGTCCGAAAAGTACCGAGTGATACTGTTGGACTCTCCCGGATGGGGCGAGTCGGACACGGTGGATGTTGCCAAGTTCGGCCAGGCGAGGGGAGACATCAATGCTCTCGCGGTCAAGGAGCTTATGGACGAGCTGGGAATGGAGACGGCCGCCCTGGTGGGAAATTCTATGGGAGGGGGTTGTGTCCAGGCGTTCAATATGGCCTTCCCCGAGCGCTTGAGCCACTTTATCACCATGGGGTCAGGCGCGCCCGGCACCAATATTATCCAGGCGGGAGGCCCCCTGGAGGGCATCCGGATTATCCGAGAGACCTATGAGAACCCCACACCCGAAAACTTCAAGCGTCTCATCGAGGTCATGGTCTACGATTCCGGATTCGTGACGAGCGAGTTGGCGCAGCAGCGTGCAGACAACGCCCTGGCCAACAAGGAGCATCTGGCCAACTGGCTGAAGAGCTTCGGTGTCGGAGGTGCTCCAGCGGTTCCCAACCCCAAGCTGGTGGAATCGCTACTTAATTGCAAGGCTCCGGCGCTGGTCTTCCACGGGCGCGATGACCGCACGGTTCCCATCGAGGGCAGCCTGCGGTTGGTGACCATGCTTCCTAATTCGACGTTGGTGGTGTTTAACAAGTGCGGCCACTGGGCCCAGGTGGAGCACGCCGATACCTTCAACTGGATGGTGTCTGAATTCATCGCTAAGAATTAGACGGCGATATGCGGAGTGAACACAGAGAAGAGGGGCAGCCA
>Ga0302123_10000189_pt1 | contig 48660 bp, 37 predicted proteins | sample CB21_321_MG_FD_203109 | JGI IMG/M metagenome (GOLD analysis project Ga0302123, IMG submission 203109) | Marine microbial communities from Western Arctic Ocean, Canada - CB21_32.1 | ecosystem: Environmental > Aquatic > Marine > Oceanic | place: Canada: Western Arctic Ocean | collected 2017-09-28 | reverse complement strand
CGATGATCGCATTCGGGCTCACGTGTTCCTGTGCATGCTGGCGTACTACGTCGAGTGGCACATGCGTGAGCGACTCCAGGAGGTTCTCTACGAGGACGCTGACCACGAGTCCGCGCAGGTCTCCCGCCCCTCAATTGTGGCCCCGCCCGTTCGCTCGGCGCCGGCGCAGGAGAAGGACGCCACGGGGCGAAACGCGGCCGGGCATCCGGTCCAGAGCTTCCAGGATCTGCTGAAGGATCTTGCGACTCTGTCGCGACACCGCATCGCCCTGACCTCAAGCGGCACGGAGTTCCCTCAGCTCACGGAGTCGACGCACATGCAGCGTCATGTTCTGGACCTGCTCGAGGTCGCGGCCTGACGCCGCCCCGGAATCGTCCGCCCGCTGTCCGCCAGTCCGGTAGCCAGAACTCGCGCAAACTCCCGCGCCCCCGGAATCCCACCAAACCCTGAAAAACAGGGCTTAATCGCAAGCCCTTGCTGCCCCAACCGCTTCAAGTCCGGTCTAAACCGTCCGACTGGGAGAAGTACGAGCAAATGGCCAGCCAGGCGTCCAGCTCCGAAAAACTCCTGCGCGGACTCACGACTGCCGGCGCGTTCCTGTTTGTGATGGGTCTTTCAGCGGGAGCGGGTTACTGGTGGCTCAACGGCGGTCCGGAGTCGACTCAAGAAACGGCCCGGCGAGTCTGGGACGAGCCATTCGAACTGGAGTTCGAAGAAGGAGAGACGCGGAAAGTCTGGCTCGATCCGGACAAAAATGCCGAGGCCATGCGCCGTACTCTTAGCGGCGGCTGAGCGGCGAATCTCGCTGCAGCGTTGACCACCACCGCGTCCGGACAGAGTTTTTGGCCAGTACTACTTCTGCGCAACGGTCGTCGGCTGACGAAGCTGGTCAATCTCAGCCCGAAGCTGATCGACGACCGCCTTGGCCTGATCGGCGGCCTGCTTTGCCAAAGCGACTTTCTGCTCTGATGGTTTCGAGGCGGCCTGCTCCGCCTGCAATTTCTGGGTCGTCTGCGTGACGACCAGTTTGGCCGCTGCCAGCTTCTGCTGGACGGCTGCCAAAGCCGTCTGGGAAGCAGCAACGGTTGTTTTCAGTCCAGCGACGACTGGCTTCGCCGCGGCAATTGCCGCGTTGTTTCGATCAGACGCAGCCTTCAGTTGCGTTGCAGCGGTCGCAAGTTCCTTATCGGTGGAGACAGCCGCAGCGGCAGCAGCTCCCTTGTCGACTGCGTCCTTCAGTACAGCCACAGCCGCTTCGCGGCCAGCCAATGCCTTCGCCTGGGCGGCGTGATCCGCTGTTTGCTTCGTCAACGTGGCCTGAGCGGCGGCAACGGCGGTCTGTGCGGCCTGATCCACTTTCTGCGATGCGGCAAGAGCTGACTGAGCCTGAGTGATGCGAGTCTGAAACCCTTTGAGTTCCTCGTCGGCTTCAGCCAGAGCAACGGCCTTCTCGTATGCTTCGTCCTGCTTCTGCTCCAGGAGCGTCAGCTTCTGACTGAAGGCGATTTCGTCCTGCCAGCGTGCGACCACCTGCTGCGTTGCCGCCACTGCCGCATTCGACTGGTCCAACGCCTGTTTGGCTGCCGCGGCCTTTGGCTGCTCAACGGCCAGTGCTGCCGTGTACGTTGTCACTTGAGCCTGAGCTGCGGTAGTTCCGGCTTTCGTGTCGGCAATCTGCTTCGTCGTTGTGGTGACTGCCTGCTTGGCTGTCGCGAGACGAGCTGCTTCGACTGTGACAGCTTTGGTACCTGTGGAGAACGTCAACTCACGTGCAGCAGTGACTGTCTTCAGTTGAGCCACAGCGGCTGCCACTTCCTTATCGCCTGGAGCCTTTCCAGAGGCTTCTGTCGCCTTGGCCAGCGCTTCTTTCAGAGGCGGAACAACCGGCTGCAGCGCGGCAACGATCTTCGCCGCCGCGTCATGCTTCGCCTTTGCATCGGCTGCCGTCTGTTGTGCCACAGTCAACGCAGCCACGAACGCTTTCTCTTTCGCGGCCAGATCCGTTACCAGCTTCTGCGCCGTCGCAAGGTTCGCGTTCACCTGATTCACGACGTTTTGGGCTGCAGTGTAAGCATCAGTTTTTGCTTTGGCGTCCGCCTGCTGTTGAGTCAGGCTGGCACTCGCTTGAGCGAGCAGCGTCTCAAGCTTCAGCGGATTCGGAGCAAACTCACCGATCCGCGCACCGTCGGCAGCATTCCACACTCGGACGAGTCCTGTGTAGTCAGCACCGATGACGCGTTTTGTCTCGTCACAGTACGCACCCTGCAGCGCCAGGTCTGCGAATGCTTCAAACGTTCTGACCGCGGACCCGTCGCCTTTCCAGAGTTTCGTCGTCCGATCCCGTCCGGTTGTCACAATGTGACCGTCACGGCTGAACCACACAGACGACGTGCCGCCACCATGTGCGCCCCAGCTCTTGATCTGCCGACCGTTCTCCATCTCCCACAACCGCACGGAAGCATCTTCACTCGCAGTTGCCAGCAGGTTTGAGTCAATTCGCCAACCGAAGCCCGTGATCTGCTTCGAGTGACCACGCAGCCCCAGATACTCGCGTCCCGTGTCCGATTCCCACACAAACACGCCACCGTTCCGGTCACCGGTTGCCAGCAGGACGCCATCGGGACTGAACGAAATTGCCGAGATCCAGTCCGTATGCTTTCGGCTCTCGTATTGCAGTTCGCCTGTCTCCGTGGAGTAAACGCGAACCACTTTCGCCGGTCCGCCGAGTGCGATCAGTGTGTTGTCTCCGGAAATGTCCGCTCCGAGCACGCAGTCCAGTTCGTCACCGATCTCGACGACACGCTCACCGGTCTTCACATTCCACACGACAACCTTGCCCTGCAAGGCGCCCGTGCCACCGCCAGCGAGTAGAAGCTGACCGTTGCGACTGAACTTCAGCGAGTGCGCTACACCCTCAGGAAACGGCAGGACACCGACATGCTCAAGTGTCTGGGTGTTGTACAACAAAATCTGCTTCTGCCCCGAAACCGCAACCAGGGGAGCCCACGGGCTCGTGGCGATGGCATTGACCGCGGTCGTCTTCTCTGTGTGGACGACAGGCTGAAGTGACAGACGGGCTGGCAGTGGAGCCGGGCCTTCCGGCCGTTCCGTCGGGGCAAACGACAGCGCAAACTCAACTTTGGGTTTCGGGCGAACGACTACCTTACTGGTCCTGGTTTCGAGCGCGCCGCCGTTGATCCAACCTTTAATAACATTCAACATCTCGTCCGGGAGACGCTCGGACTTTGGCGGCATGACCGGTGTCGAGTCGTGACTCACCAGCGACCACAGGTAACTGCTGTCAGCATCACCGGGCTCGACGACTTCACCCGAACTTCCACCGAGCTTCATGGACGAGTAGTTCGTCAGATCAAGACTGCCGCTCTTCTTGTCCGGGTTGTGACACGCGAAACACTTGGCCCGGAAGATCGGCAGCACGTGATCGGCGTACGTAATCTTCTTGGCCTTATCCTCGGTTTTCTTCTCTTCCTGCGCATTGGTTGCGAAGGGGAAGCTGAGAATACTTGCGGCAATAGCGAGTCCGAAGAGAGGTCGCATGGCATGCTCCAGTGCAGACGTAAACCGCGATGCTGCAACGAAAAGTTTGGAAATCATGAAGAGTGGGACAGCAATTATGGTCAGTGATTAAACACAAACTCACGGGAATTCATGACGGCCCAGAACACGTCTTCCAAGATTCGCTTCTGATCCTGCTCAGTAGCAAGGACTTCCTGCAGTCCGGCCATCTCGCGATCAGTCGGTTTGCGAGTCAGGCAGCGGACGTAAAGTTCCGTCAGGATATCCTGCGGTGTCTTTCCCTCAGTTATGCGGCGGCCGATCAGGTTACCTTGTGTGATCTTGTTGTTGACCGTGTCGCCGTTGAGCAAATGCAGCGCCTGGGAAAGATTCGGCTCCATCGTGACCTCACACGAGCAGACCGTCTCCCGCTTCGCCCGGCCGAATGCCGTCAGGAAGTACGTCGAGGTATTGCCATTGGCGACCTGAACGGCTCTGGCCCCAAGTGGAAGGCCCTGGAACTTGTTCTTCGTGTCGGTCACCTGCGTGATGGAATCCAACAGGACTTCCGCCCGCATGCGTCTCAGTGAGGCGTGGGAAAAGTTGGTGCTGTCTTTGGCATTCGTCTCGTTGGTCGCCGTTGTGTGCTGGTAAACCCGCGACGTGCAGATGTCACGGACCAGCTTCTTGAAGTCGTAGTTGTACTCGGTGAATTTCTGACCGAGCGTGTCAAGCAGTTCCTTGTTGACGGCTGGATTCGAAACCCGAACGTCGTCGACCTGGTCGATGATGCCCTTCCCGAAGAAGTGAGCCCACACGAGATTCGCGAGGTTTGTGGCAAAGTACGGGTTCTCAGGTGAGGCCAGCCAGTTCGCCATCACAACACGACGGTCTTTGCCTTTAACGTCTGGTTGTTCTCCGCCGAGGAACTTCGGTGCCATGCGAACGTTGCCAACGAGGTGATTCACCTCACCACTGCCTCGGTTGTAAATAATCTGCTCCCTCGGGTCTTCGCCTCGCTTACGCCCGATCTGGGAGAAGAATGCCGAAAAGCTGTAGTAATCATCCATCGTCCAGCGGTCGAACGGGTGATTGTGACACTGAGCACACTGAATCCGCATGCCCATGAAGACCTGCGCCACATTCTCAGCGACCTTCAGCGGGTTGCTTTCGCTCTGGTAGTAATTGGTTGCTGCATTCTGGAACGTGCCACCGCTGGCACCGAGTAGCTCACTGACCATCTGGTCCATGGGCACGTTGCGGGCAATCTTGTCCTGGACCCAGTTGAAGTACCGGAGCATCGGCTTGTAGGCGATCTGATTGGTGGTGCGGATTTGCAGCAGTTCCGCCCACTTCATCACCCAGACCTCAACGAACTCCTTGCGACTCAGCAGTTCGTCAACAAGCTTGTCACGCTTGTCCGCCTCTGCACTCGCCATGAATCGATCGTATTCCTCAACAGTCGGCAGCACGCCGCAAATGTCGAGATACGCGCGTCGCAGGAATTCTTCATCTGTGCAGACACCAGATGGGACGATGCGAAGCTTGTTGAGCTTGGCGTAAATGAGTTCGTCTACAAAGTTGTTAGTCGGGGTCTTCGGGTCTTCGTACTGCAGCCCCTTCGGCAATGTGATGAACTGTCGGCCAACTGTGTGCGTTTCGAAGCGAGCCATAATGAAGGCCTCGCCGCGTTCGTGAGCGGTCACGAGACCATCCGGCGACACGGAGGCGGCTGTGTCGTTGCTGGTCAGGAAGACCGCCAGGCTGGTGACGTCACGGTCAGTGCCGTCTGAGTACTTCGCACGCACCGTCAGTCGCTGTGTCGTATCGGCCCCGTCAAGTACAGCGGCTGGCGGATACAGTTCGACTGAGAGCACCTTCGGCACTTCGCCCTGATCGTTGTTTGCACCGGTTTTGAGCCAGCGAAGCAACGTGGCATTGCTTTCACTATCCGCTGTGAATCGGCCGCCACCGGTATGGGGAACGCCGCCAATCGACTTGGTGATCAATAGACTGTCTTCGGGAATCGCGAGATTAATTCGACGCCCCGGCATTTCGCGTGTTATCCGGAAGTGGTCACCATTCGGATCAAATCCGAACAGGCTCAGTCGGAAGCCGTCTTTGCCACGAGCCGCACCGTGACAACTTCCGGTGTTGCAGTTGGCCTTCATGAAGATAGACATCACGTCCAGCTTGAAGCTGACCGGACGGTCGGCCGCAGCCTGTTCAACTTTAATTGGTACGGACTTTGACAGGCCGGCGAACTCGACTTTCAGTTCACCCTCGCCGTCAGTGGCCGGATAAAGAGTGTTACCAGTGAGTTTGACCAGCGCCTCATTGCTGAGTGTGATCTTCGCCTGCTGTGTGACGTCCTGCGTCAGGCCATTGGGAAAGGTAACCTGCACCACAAACGATTGACGGTCACGAATAGTGTTGAGATGGACGTCGGCCGGGAACACTTCCAGGGACGTCGGTTGTTCCTGAGCGGCGGCCGCTCCGGCCATAAGTCCGCTAACAGCGATCGCCAGACTGAATGATCGACACATTGTCATAATTTGTTCCTTCACTTCCTGTTTGCTGTCAAAGGTCGTCTTCAGTCAGCAGCAACTCATACGAATGTAATTCGATAGTTCGCAGCACGGTAAACGCGCGATGTTAGCTGCGATAAAACTATTCTCCGCCCCCACCTGCCGCGGCCTTCCGAGCATTCGCTTTGTCGAGACGCAGTTGCTCGAGGCGGGTCAAACGACGTTCAGGCTTCGGCTGCGGTTTGGGCATCGGTTTCGGGGCCGCCGCGACAGCCGCTGGTTTTGGCATCGGCTTGGGGGCAACCTTCGGCGGCAGCGGCTTGTCGATACGCAATTCCGTACCGCCCACGTTATGCACGATCGGTTCACCGTTCATCGTGATCGTGATCTGGCAGAACACGCTCTTGTGCCGGCCGGCCGGACTGGCCTTGTCAGTCGTAACGGGGAAGACCAGTTCCGTGCTGTCTTTCGTGAACTTCAGCTCCGTCGTCGTGACTTTGCTGGGCAGCCCGTAGATGCGGGCAATTGCTTCACCCGGGAACTCTTTGGTCTGAGCCAGTTTGCAAACGAGTTCCGTATTCTGGCCCTGTTCACAGGCAGTCCGGTCGATTGCAAACGTCACGAATGGTTCTGAAATCTCCAACGGGCACAGCCGTGACGAGGAAAAGGCGTTGCCGCCGACGTTTGCCCAACCAATGGCGAAGACCTTCCAGGTACCGATTGCGGCGCTTCCATTGGCGTTGATCGGATAATTCGCCTCGGTCTTATCCGCGGCTATTGTGACCGAACTGGCTGCACTGATCCCTGGCGGACGGAATGGAAACTGAACCGTGATCGGAGCTTTAAAGTCGGCCTTGCGGGTCGCAACAATCTTCAAATTCATAGAACCGTTGCGTGCGACGGGCACCTTCGGGATCTGAATATCAATACTGAAGGGAAGTTCGTCGACGACTGCGATTGGCAGACGTTTCACCGTCTTGGTGTAGTAGCGTGACTGGCCGGGATTGGCCACGATGAAGTCGGACGTGTTGCTGAACCCGCCGCCGATGGCGGGGTTCTCCTGATGTTTGCCCAGGAAGTTCACCAGCAGTCCGTTCAAGGGAGCATCGGCCGCGGCTTCAAACACAACCGGCATGGTGCTGAGGTTGGCTGGCATCGGTTCCGCGTGCATCGTGATGCCCTCAGGAAGATTCTCCGGAGTGAGCACCAGCGGACCACCAAAGTTTCCACGACTGGCATTAATCAGCGTTGCAAAACGATTGCCACGGGCGACGTAGATTTGTTGCCGGTACTGGCCGTACCGCTCGACGCGTGGAATTGAAAGCGTCAGTACCGGTTGGACGGGCTGGAATTCGACGCGATAAACGAAACCCGGTCCGCCACGCATCAGATGGTCGCGAACCATCAGGTAGTACTCACCATCGGCCGGCACATTGAACCGGAAATAACTGTCCGGGCCGCGCGAATCATCATTCGCGGCGATCTGGCCGCCCGTGGCGTTGTAAAGGTACATGAACGGATCAATTGCCGACCGAATTCGGCGGCCGTAACACTCGACGTTCAGTTGCTGACCTTTCTTCGCCGTGAACTTGAAGAAGTCCTGGTCACCGGTTTCCTGCAGGATGCCGTTAAAAACAGTCGGAAATTCGACAGGTGTGGCCTGCTCTCGAGTGTTGTTCGGTTCGACTTCAAGTGCGTTCGGAACATCTGACAGCCGAAACGGGTTCCACGACGGAGCGGAACTCGCAGCCGTTCCTGCAAACAACCCGTACTCTGGAATGGCCTGCTCGGGCAGCTTGAACTTCTGAGCGAAGTCACCGGCCGCGTCGCCGAGGAACTTCACTTCCACTTCTTCGCCAATCTTGCCGCCAGCGGGGTACACGGCAATGGGTCGCGGGAAGTTTCCAACGTGCAGCCGATAACGGCAGTTACCGTTGCCCGCGTATGAACTTTCGCGGACTTCGATGTAGTACTTACCGTCCTCTGGAGCGACCGCGGTACACACAACATCCTGAATCACCAGCGGGGAATCGTCTTCGGCCGACATCTCAAACCGCTTGCTATCGAGAATCGCGGCATAGACATCAAACAGCGTGTTCCCGAGGCGAATGGCTTCGACTTCAACTGCAATCCGGTCGCCCTTCTTTGCTTCGACAACGTAATAGTCGACGTCTTCGTTCTGCACGACGCCCGTCACCGTGACGTTCATTGGAATCGGCTGAGCTTCTTCGAATTGGGTATTCGGCTCCTTCTCGGCCACGTCCGGCAGGTTGCCGACGTACAGCGTGCGAAAGTCCGAAATGCCACTCTTCGTGCGCACCTGAGCGATGTGTTCGCCCAGTCGAGCGTTGGGGGCAATCGCTACGGTCGCTTTGAATGAGTTTCCGTTGACCGCCTCGATGTTCTTCACTTCGAACCCAGGCTCGTAGAAGAAGATCTCCTCCACGTCGGCAAGCAGGCTTCCGCTGAACGTGAATTCAACGTCCTGACCTCGCTGTCCACCGCGGGGCATGATGATGCTCAGCCGGGGAGAAGCCGCGAAGACCGTGGCGGTTGAAAGGATGAGTACGCTGGCCAGCAACGAGCGAATCGTTCGCAGTGCGGACATGTGGGATCCCCGATAAGCGAAGGCTGAACAAGGTCGAGAGACAGTCACGATTCAGACACCAGCGAACTCAACTCAGGTTGCGGACGACGTCACCAGCCAGACGCAGCTGCGGGTCGCCTGCCAGAGCACGCTCAAAAACACAACTCCCGTGTCTGATGGAGGTTGTTGCGAGCGGATTCAATGACTGCAGTCAGTGCAGAAAAAAACGGGCAGGCCGCTGAGGGGAGCGCGGCCTGCCCGTGAAGACTCTTGGGTCAGGCCAGCAGTTCCTTGCGTACCTTGCCGCCATCCACGATCTCGATGGGACGGTCGCCCGGAGCCATCAGCTCCTTGTCGGCGACGATACCAATCGTGTGGTAAATCGTGGTGGCCCAGTCGACCACCGACAGCGGGTCTTCTTCGGGCTCGCTGCCAGTTGCATTCGAGGAGCCGAAGACGTGTCCGCCCTTTGCTCCACCACCGGCCATGATGACACTAAACACCTTCGGCCAGTGATCCCGGCCGGCAGTCCCGTTGATTTTCGGGGTGCGACCGAACTCGGACGCGATGCAGATGAGCGTCTCATCCAGCAGGCCCCGTTCGCTCAGGTCACTGATGAGTGTCGCAAATCCCTGATCGAGCGCAGGCACCTGGCTCTTGATCGAGTTGTTGATGTTGCTGTGCATGTCCCAGCCGCCGTAAGTCAGCGTCACAAAGCGGACGCCAGCTTCCACAAGGCGACGGGCCATCAGCATGCGCTGACCGGCTGCATTACGACCGTAGCGATCACGCAGAGCCGCTGGTTCCGCATCGATGTTGAAGGCCTCGCGGGCGGCGGGCGAGCCAATCAGACTGTACGCACGACCATAGAAACTGTTCAACGCGTCGAGGTTGTCCGACTTTTCCTTCGCCAGGAAATGCTCGTTGACCCGGTCCAGGATGTTCCGACGTGTCGTAAACCGACTGTCGTCGACACCGCCCGGAAGGTTCAGATCGCGAACCTTGAAGCCCTTCGCTGCCGGATCAGCACCCAGGCTGAATGGGGCATAGGACGAGCTGAGGTAGCCGGTGCCGGCGAACTCGTTGGGCTGATTCGGCACACAGACGTAAGGCGGCAGGTCTTTCCGCGGTCCGAGTTCGTGAGCAATGACACTGCCCATGCTCGGGAATTTCAGTGCCGGACTTGGCCGGTAGCCCGTGAACATATTGTGCGTGCCACGCTCGTGAGCGGCTTCGCCATGCGTCATCGACCGGCAGATCGTGATCTTGTCCATGACCTTGGCGGTCTGCTTCAGCGTCTCGTTGATGCGAATGCCATCGACATTCGTCGTGATCGAGTTCATCGGACCACGGTATTCAATAGGAGCGAATGGCTTGGGATCCCATGTCTCCTGATGCGCACATCCACCGGGCAGGTAGATGAAGATCACATTCTTTGCTGTGCCGTCAAAGTGCTGGTAGTCCTTGAGATCGGCCTGAGCCTTCTGGGCAGCAAAGTAGTCGGCGAGGGACAGTCCAACACCCCCACAGAAGCCGGCTTGAAGAAAGCCACGTCGACTTGTTCCGTTAAGCATCCGTCATCTCCTTTGATGGTCGGCACGAGCTCGATTGAGGTATAGGCACAGAATGCCTGACAGGCAGGCAAAAAGGGAGCTTCTCAAACAGGAGAGAATTCAGTGGAGTGAGTATCGCAATCGCTGAAACCCAGCGATGGGAGCCCGAAGTCGTTTGCCGGGGGACGGCAGGGAGGGGTCGAGAACGCATCGGCGTCCTGCGATTGGTGAAATAGGAGACCAGGTCTCGCTGAAAATGTCAAGCGCCGTCGAGCAGTTTAGGCGAGGACGAGGCACGAATCTCTCCACGTACGGATTGCCCTCCGGACTGTTTCATCAGACCCGCCGGCCTGGATCGTTTGTTGGCGACATCGGCAGCGGACATACTGATGCCCTGATTTGCACAACCGCTCGTCTGAACAGGAGACGTATTCCACGACGGTCGTGCCTCGAATGTCGAAAATCCCCGGTGACGAGCCAGCATGTCGAGCCCCGATCGAAATCACCATCTGCTCCGAGCCCGCGACTGGCAGGATCGACCGGAACTCGAACATCTGTGTGAGTGGTGGCACCAGATCGGCGGCGGGCTGTATGGGCTGGTCGGCATCGGCGGAGCGGGCAAGACAGCCATTATCGATCGGTTCCTGCAGATCGTCCCGGGTGGCTCGCCCGAATCGCTCGACCCGACACAGGCTCCGGAGCGACGCACTGACCTGCCGGAAACCGTCGATCCGTTCGTCTTCTCGTTCTACGACGTCCCCAACGAAGACAGCTTCTTCGTGGAACTCGCCGCCTGGCTGGAACGCGTCGACCCGGACGGCCTCCCCGTATCGGTGGCTTCCAGCCGCCGGGATTCAGACGTGGCGGCTGGAAGCCACCAGGAAAAACTCTCGATCGCTCACCTGTTCCAGTGGCTGCAGAACCTGGCGAGGCGCCGCGTTCGCACGCTGCTGGTGCTCGACGGCCTGGAAAAAGTGCAGGACGACGGGCAGCGAACCGGGATGTACGGGCACATCTTCGATGGTCGGTTGCGGAACCTGTTGCTCGACACTGCCGAAGGCCGCTTCGGACGCCTGGCCGTCGTCGTCACGACGCGGTTCGACCTCTACGATCCAGCGGCGTACCGCGTCTCGTACTATTGGCGGGAGTTTGTCGAACAACTCGACGCGCGGACGTGCGTCGAATTGCTGCGGGCTCGCAGCGTGAAAGAGCCGGACGATGACGTGCTCAAACGCCTGGCCGAAGAGCATGGCCGCCACGCGCTGACGGTGGACCTGATCGGCGGCTACATCGGCGAGTTCTGCGACGGCGACGTCTCAATGCTGCCTCCGCTGGGCGCGATCGATCTGTCGGACATCGACGTGCGTCTGCATCCGCGTCGCAAGGCGGTGATCGAGCAGGAGCGTCGTTTTGCGCGCGTGGCCGAGCGGTATCAGGAGACGCTGCGTGAGCAGGAACCGGCGACGCTGGCATTGCTGCAGCGGTTGTGTCTGTTCCGTCTGGGAGTAGACGCCGCCACGCTGACCTCGATCTTCACCGGCGACGACGAGTCGACACGCAAAGTCGCCGGCCCGGCCTTCGCCGCGCTGACCGCGGACCAGCTTCAGCAGACGCTCGACCGCCTGGTAGCGATGAAGCTGGTCGAGTGCGGAGTGGGGAATGCGGAGTGCGGAATGGACGACGACAACAACTCCGCACTCCGCACTCCGAATTCCGCACTCTTCTCCATTCATCCGGCAGTACGTGACGGTTTCCTGTCGGGCATCGGCGAGTCCGACCGCACCGCCGGCCACGAGGCTGCACGCGCCGGCCTGTCCGCGGCCCTGGGCGACTCGCCGGGCGAGAATCCGTCCGACCCCGCGACGCTCGACCTGCTGGAAGAGATCGTCCACCACACGCTCCAGTCCGGCCACGTCCAGGAAGCCTGGGACGTTCACCAAAACCGGATCGGTGGCTACAGAAACCTTGGACACCGACTGGGAGCGTACGAGCGGGGCGAGCGGCTCTGCCGGGCGTTTGCGGGCGGCCAGCCGCCGGAGACGATTGGCTCCCTCTCCCTTGAGGGAGAGGGTCGGGGAGAGGGTGGCGGCATCGACGGCCTTGGACCGGCTACTCGCCAGCGCCGTTACCTTCAACTGTCTGAAAGCGACCAGGCGACCTTCCTCAACGACTGGGCTCTGTATCTAAGCGATCTCGGCCGCCTCGAAGCCGCCGCACACTGCTACGAACTCAATATCGAGATGCGGATGCAGCAGGAGAATTGGAATGACGCGTCGATCGGCAACCAGAACCTGTGCGACGTGCGGCTGCTGGCAGGGAAGGTAGCAGGCGGAAGGATGAAGGATGCACCGGGCGACCCTTCCCTTCCGCCTTCATCTTTCCGCCTTCATCCTTCTGAAGAAGCTTTGCGACTGGCCGAAATCGCCGACGGTGCGCATTCACGAAAATGCTCGTACGCCTATCGCGGCCAGGTCCACACGCTGCGGGGCGAGGTTGCGGCCGCCCTGGCCGACTTCCGCGAAGCCCTCGACTGGCAGGTCAAAGTCGAGGGCGACGACAAACACCCGCTCTACAGCATTTACGGCATCTGGCACACCCAACTGCTCGCCCAACTGGGCCAACGCGATGAATCGCAGCGACTGACCGAGACGAATCAGGAGATTTGTCGTGGCCTAGTGGGTGCTGGGAACATCTTCGAACCGAAATGCCGGCTCATACTCGCCGAGCTGCAGCTCGCCTCGGGCGACGTGTCTGCGGCGGAGCGGCTGAGTCACGCGGCTCGGGACTGGGCACTGGCCCGCGACGCGAAAGAAGTGCTCTGCTGGTCCGCCCTCGTCCAAGCCCGCATCGAACTCGCCCACGCCACGACCTCCCCCCACCGACCCCGTGTCGGTGGAAACATGACCGGCAGCTACACGGCCAATGAGGACGCCAACGATTACGGAGAAGTTGGGCCAGAAGTAGCTGCAGGTCATAGATCCACCGACACGGGGTCGGTGGGGGGAGGTCATCTGACGCTACCGCTTTCCGCAGCTCAGTCCGCACTCGACGAGGGCCTGAAGATCGCCCGCGCCTGCGGCTTCAGCCTCTTCCACATCGACCTGCAGCTCGAAGTCGCCCGGCTGACGCTGCTGCAAGGCAGCCCGTCCGAGGCCCTCGCCGCGCTCCGCACCGCTCTGGACGAATCCCGCCCCGCGAACGCCCAGACCGGCGAACCCGAACTGCTCGCCGCGAACGATCCCGCCTGCGGCTACGCCTGGCCCATCCCCGAGGGCATCCAGCTCCGAGCCGAAGCCCTGCTGCTGCTGGCCGCCCAGGAACTCGGCGAATCGCAGTTCGATCCGAAAACCCGCGACCAGCTTCCGGCCAATGTCGGCGAACTGGTCGATCAAGCCGAAGCCTGCCTCACCGAGTCGTTGGATTTGTGGCGTCCCCTCCGCGACCCGGCGCGAAAGAACGCCAACTTCCGCCACCCGAAAACCCGCCGGCACTACAACCACCGCGCGGAGGAGACTCACCGAGTACTCACGGCTCTGGAGCAGGGACAGCTCACGAGATACGCAGTAGCGAAAGTCGCGAAGACTTTCAGCCCAACGCAGGAACACGCGACGGACTCAGATACAACTGCACCGAAACTCCTGACGAGTTTCGCTCCGGAGGATTCTCAAATGTCAAAACGGTTCGACGTCGCTCTGTCATTCCCAGGCGAACATCGTCGCTTTGTCGAGGCGATCGCAATCGATCTGGAAGCACAACTCACCCGGGAAAAGGTCTTTTACGACCGGTTCTACGAAGCTGAGCTAGCTCGTCCGAATCTCGATACGTACCTGCAGAAGATTTACCACGACGACACCGAGCTGATCGTGGTCTTCCTGTGCGAGGACTACAACAACAAGGAATGGTGCCACCTCGAAGCGCGGGCCATTCGCGATCTGATTAAGAAACGCCGCGACGACGAAATCATGTTCATCCGAGTGGACGACGGCAGCGTGGACGGGGTCTTCTCTGTGGATGGTTACGTGGACGGCCAGGGCCACCCGGCGACTGAGATTTCCGCACTCATCGTGCAACGTCTGAGAATGCTCTCCACTTCGAACCCTCAGTAGCCCCGTCGCCACAAGTCGCGTCAAATGCGGCGGGGCCAGTTTCATCGACGCGTTCAATCGAAACCAACGAGGAATTCATCAGGCGGCTCCTGGCGGCCGATCCATTTCCGGTTTTGAACGACCGCGAGTTCGCCCTGCTTCCTGCGATCATTCCACAGATTTCTCTGAGCGAACGGCAACGCGCGAGACTCAGCGGCAAGCCCAATCCTGCGATCGCCCAAGCTACAAAGCTGCGGCAGATTCTTGACTTCAATCGAAACTTGCAGCAGCACAGATGATGAGAAAGCGCCCCGCTTCGACTTGATCGAAATGAACGGCAACTCACGAATCGCGTCATCAGAAATTGCGACTCACGCACGCGTTCAAGAACGAATGTCGCTCGTTCCATCGGCCGGCCTCATCAATTCGTGGTCCGGCGCTTGTCTCGATAGACTCCGCGGTCGCGGAACATTCGAACTATCCAGGCTTCCCGGGAGATTGCCATGCAAATTGTCAAACTGACCTGCGCCGGGCTGCTGATGTTGTTGAGTGGCTGTTCGGCTGACCCGGCTCCGAAACCGGACGCGACCGGGAAACCTGCTCCGACTGCGGCGGCAAAGTCCACAGCGATTCCCGGCGCGGTCCCGTTCGGCACATCCAAAGCCAAGCTGGTCGATACACGGGTCGCTCTGGAGAAACCCAAGGTGATCAAAGTGGCCTCGGGTCTGAATCCCGATGGCGCTGGCACTCCACGGAAACTTTTCGATATGGGCTCCGACGTCATGATCACGATGTTGCAGAGTCAGATCCGTTTGCAGCGGGAACTCAACGGCGGTCGTAATCCGACATTCGCTGAGTTTTCGCAGACCGTCCGGCAGGCGCACATCACGTTCGCCCCGCTGCCCGCCTGGCAGATGATTGGCTACGATGAATCCACCGGCGAGCTATCGCTACTGGAAGATAAAGGCGAAAAAATCCGGCGATACAAGGCGAAGGACATTCCGCTGGACGAAGACGACAAACCGTACGACACCCCGGCCTCGTAGACAGGCAACTGATGCAACTGGACGTAAGACTGTTCGCTCGGGCCCGTGACCTTGCCGGCGCGGACACGGTGGCTGTGGAACTGGCGGATGGCGCTACTGTCAGTGACCTGAAAACGGCATTGGCCAGCCAGCATCCAGCACTGAGTCCCATCGTCGCGCACCTGCATGTCGCGATCGGCACCGACTACGCCGACGACGCGACTGTGCTTGAGGCGTCAAACCAGGTCACCTGTTTCCCGCCAGTCAGCGGCGGGTGATGGCCCAACTTGCTTTGATTCCGCGTCACTCCTGCGTATCCGACTCGCGAATGATTGGAATCGTGCAGTCGACGGCCAGCCAGCTCAACGCGCACAGGATGTAGGCGACGGCTCCCGTGACGAACACCCACGACCAGTCAAAGTGTTTCGAAACGTTTCCGTAGAGGATGGGAGCCAGAATCGATCCGATTCCGGCGATCGAGTTGTTCCAGGCGAATACTGTCGCGGAAGCTTTGCCGCCGATGTCGACCGTCGTGCCCCACGTCGACGGGAGACTCCAGTCCGCGAAGAATTTCACAACGATCAGCATGCAGCAGAAGAGCCTCGGATCGTGATAGACGAGCAGTGAGGCAAACAACAGAACGCCAGCGATCCCCTTGCCCGCCAGCCCAACGACTGATCGTGCCCAGCGTCGATTGCCTGTGCGGCGAATGAGGAAGTCGTTCAGCCACCCGCCCATGACCCCGCCGCACGCTCCACCGAGCAAAGGTAGCGCCGAATAGATGCCCCGCTCCCTGGCCCCCAGATTGTGGACCTGGAATAGAAACAACGGGATCCACGCCGAGTAAATGTTGTCCGCCAGCGTACTGAGAATCGTCTGCACATTGAGGCACGCGACGTTGAAGATGGATCGCGGGCTCATCCGACTGAGGACTTCTCGATACGACATGCGTTTTGGCGCGGCCGGTTGATCGTCCTCGGGCTCTTCGATCAGCCGCGCTTCCGCTTCGTTGACAGCCGAGTGACGGGACGGTTTATTCCTGAACAGAAGGAGGAACACGATCCCGTGCGCGATCCCGATACCAGCCAGGCCATAGAGCACAGGTCGCCACTTAAGCCCGAGCATGCCGAGCATCACGCCGCCCACCAGCATGTACCCGCAAAACCCACCCATGCGGCCGAAGAAAGTGCCCATCCAACCCTGCAGCGTTGTCCGGATTGACGCCGGAAACCATGTGCGCGAAAGCCGACTGAGATTGGCATAGACGCCGGACTGGCCCATTCCGAACGTAGCTCGGGCGTACCACATCTCGTGTTCCGACGGAGCCCATGCGTGCATGGCCAGACCGATCGACCAGACAATGATCATCCCGGTCAGAACAAGATGCACTCCGGCGATGTCGCCGAGAATCCCCAGCGGTGTCTGACACAGCGAATATGTCAGCGAGAACGCACTGTCGAGCAGTCCCAGCTCATCGTTCTCCAGTCCCCATTCCTCCTCCAGGTCGGGTTTGATCAACGAGAACGTGTACCGGTGCAGGTACATCAGCCAGGACGTGCCCGAAGCCATCGCGAAGACGACCCAGCGATAATTTGTGGGCCGCTGCGACGTCGGCGTCTGTTCCGACATGAAGTGCGTCCTCGCTGATCACGGGCTCGGAGTGCGGTTCATGCGATGCACATGGCCGACGGCGACACAATAGGCCACAATCAATCGACTGAGAATCCTGACGGCTAACCAGGACTGTGCTCCATGTGCCGACAACTGACCACGAGAATGTTCGGGATCACATCGCATCGTCCGCTGTCGGCCATGTCGTGTGCCTTCCTGCTGGCCAGTTCCATCTTTGCCGGCGATAACGTCGAGCCGCACAAACGGCGTCCCGTGACCGCAGTCCTGATCGGCGAAGACGGGCCGCTGATCGTCGGAAATCGTTGTGGTTCCGTGTCGCTCATTTCCAGAGACGGCCAGTCCGTTCATGAGGTCAGTCTGGGGGGAGAGATTTCCGATCTCTGCACCGTGCCGGGTGGCTCGCTGGTGCTCGCGTCGGACTTCGGCGAACACGAACTCATTCTGCTGCAACCCACCTCGGACACAGTCAAAGTTGCCAACCGTATCGCCGTTGCAAAGTACCCGGTCGATGCTGCCATAAGCCCGACAGGACAGTTGTGCTGCGTGGCGTCGCTGTGGTCCCGGCGTCTGACTTTGATCGAAGTCGACTTCGCGGCCGACCCGGATTCGGCATTCGGTGCGACGCGCACGGTCGATCTGCCATGTGCGCCGCGACGCGTTGCGTTTCTGGACGATTCGAATGTCCTGGTGACAGATGCCTTTGGCGGCCGACTGGTCGTCGTCGATACGGTTTCCGGACGAATCCGATCCGTACGTGAACTGGCCGCGCACAACATTCGTGACGTCGCATTAGACGGCAATGGCGATGTGTGGCTCACGCACCAGATCCTGCATCCAAAAGGGCGGACTGAGCGTGAGCACATTCACTGGGGCATCCTGCTGGAGAACCGACTCACGGCGTTACCGGTGACTGCTCTCCTGGACGACGGCGCGGACCTGAAGCAGATCGCGAGACGAACCGAAGTGGGCGAACCGGGCCGTGGTGCTGGCGATCCTGATGCGATTGCCATCACCAGCGACCGATTGCTGGTGACTCTGGCGGGTACCGGCGAGCTGGCGTTGATTGACCGTGTCGGCGTCCGCGAACGCCGCGTGGTCACCGGCCCCCGTCCTGTCGCCATCGCCGTCGACGAGACGCACAGACGAGCCTACGTGGTGAACTCGCTGGATGATTCGATCACGGTGGTCGACCTCGATTCACTCCACTGCCTCGAATCGATCTCGCTCGGCCCGACACCGACAACGGGACCCGTGGAGCGCGGCGAACAGGCATTCTTCAATGCCGACCTGTCGCATCATCGCTGGATGAGTTGTCACAGTTGCCATACCGACAATCACACAAACAACCGCTTGGCCGACACACTCGGCGATGGCAGATACGGCAACGCCAAACGCGTTCCGTCGCTGTTGGGATCGGCCTGGACTGTCCCGTGGGGCTGGGACGGATCAAAGATGCTGCTTGACGATCAGGTCCGCAAATCGCTGCATTCGACGATGCACGTCGAGAATCTGAATGAGCAGACAGTGACCGACATCGGGGCCTATCTCTCAACTCTCGATCCGCCGCCGTCGGTGTCCGACGCACGCGAGGAGCAGAGCAACAGTCTTATCGCTGCCGGACGGCGAGTGTTCAATCAGTCCGGATGCGTGCGCTGCCATCAGCCAGGCCAATTCACCACGACCGGCAGTTTCGACGTCGGCCTGACTGACGAAACGGGGTTGAATGAGTTCAATCCGCCGTCGCTGCTGGGCGTAAGCCAGCGTGACCGGTTATTCCACGACGGTCGAGCTAAGTCACTGGATGCAGTCGTGCATGAGTTCGGCCATCAACTCAAAGCAACACTGAGCCCTCAGGAAATCCAACAACTGCTCGCGTTTCTCGGCAGCCTGTAAATCGACCCACCACATCAATTTGCATTTTGAACTTTGCAATTTGCAATGTCCGCAGCAATCGGCGTTTCCGGCAAACCCCCATGAGTGCACCCGAGGCATCTCCCCAAAAGAAACCCGGCCTCCTGCTGGCCATGATCGGGCCAGGTCTGCTCGTCGCAGCGACCGGTGTCGGGGCAGGGGATCTCGCCACCGGAGCGTTTACCGGAGCGAAACTCGGTGTCGCGGTGTTGTGGGCTGTGTTGCTTGGTGCGCTGATTAAGTTCGTACTCAACGAAGGTCTGGCGCGATGGCAACTGGCCACCGGCACGACGGTACTGGAAGGCACAGCAAAGCATTTCGGGCGAGTGACGCTGTGCATCTTTCTCGGTTACCTGTGCGTGTGGAGCTTCTTCGTCGGGTCCGCACTGATGAGCGCGTGTGGAGTCGCCGCACATGGGCTCGTTGCTGTGCTGAATCCGAACGCCGACGCCGAACACAACAAAGTGATTTTCGGGATCGTCCACAGCGCAATCGCTTTGGCACTCGTTCTGATTGGCGGTTACCGGCTGTTCGAAAAACTGATGAGTGTGTGCATTGCGGTCATGTTCGTCATCGTTGTTACAACTTCGATCGCGGTTGGTCCAGACTGGCTGGCCGTAGCTCAGGGGCTGGTGATCCCGACGATTCCACAATTCGACGCTGGCGGAGTGAAGTGGACAGTCGCGCTGATGGGTGGAATTGGCGGGACAGTCACTGTGCTGTGTTATGGCTACTGGATTCGCGAGGAAGGTCGCAGCGGGCTCGACGAACTGAAGACCTGTCGAATCGACCTGGGCACTGGTTATGTCATGACTGCGCTGTTCGGAATCGGCATGGTGATTCTCGGAAGTCAGCTCGATGTCGATTTCTCGAAGAAGGGAGCGACCCTGGTTGTTGAGCTGGGAAATCAACTGGAAACATCACTGGGAGCCGCCGGACCGATCGCGCGGTATGCATTTCTGCTGGGAGCCTGGGGCGCTGTTTTCAGCAGCATGCTGGGTGTCTGGCAGAGCGTGCCGTATCTGTTCGCGGACTGCTGGAGTCTGATCCGCGAAACACCGCAGACCGATATTGAGCGTCCCCGCGTTAGCAGCGAATCCGTGATGTATCGCTACTCGCTGTATGCAATCGCAACCGTGCCCGCAGCAGGTCTGTTTGCAAGTTTTGAGAATGTCCAACTGGCTTACGCCGTGGTGGGCGCTGCATTCATGCCCATCCTGGCTGTGGCCCTGATCATGCTGAATGGCAGCTCGAAGCGAGTCGGGAAGGAAGGTCGTAACACCACCCTGACGACGGTCTTTCTGATCGCGATCGTCGTCTTGTTCGCATGGGCCGGCTGGTCCCAGATGAGCGAGAAGATCCAGAAAGCACGAGAGCAGGCGACTGGCACCTGCGACGTCTGGTCTTTGAACAGGACCTGAACCGACACATCTTTCTGCCTCTTCAAAGCAGACTGCCGCGCAGCGGCTCTGGCATCTTAGGTTGTCTCAGAAGCCGCGTAGCTACGCTTCTTCATCAAACCACGTTGCAGTTGAGTCAAGTTTCGTCCCGGGACATGAAGGAACACTAATCGACACTGATCTTCGCTAATCCGGGCGACAGTCGTCACGCGAATCATTAGCGTCAATTAGTGCGGATTAGTGTTCCTTGCTTCGGCGTCCGCTCTCGGTCTGAGGCACAGTCTCGGTAGATCCTTTCATTGTCAAAACGCGTGAATTGCGCGCTTTCGAAATCTCGCGCAGAGGCGCGAGGTCGTCTGTCTGCGGCTCTGCCGCTCGCCTTACTTACCTTCGGATGCCCATTTCTTCATCAGTGCGATGTTGTCTTCAATGATCTTCGCATGAGCCGGATCCCTGGACCGGAGCCGCGTGACGTAGACCGCCATGTCACTGTCAAGCATCTCGGCCGATTCAGGTGTGCGTCCTTTGTCACCGGTCTTGTCCATCCAGGCGTCGAGTCGCCCGCGGAGTTTCCTGAGCGCGTCAGCATGCGCAGCGTCGTCAGAGAGATTGTTAATCTCGTGGGGATCGTTTCGCAGGTCGTACAGTTCTTCTGGTGGTCGCACTTCGCGGAACAACAGACTCTGCACCGAGTTGAGTTTGCCAGCCTGATGCCACGCGCGCAGAGCCTCCAGAATGTTCTTCGCATCCTTGTAAACGCAGGGCTGAAGGTACGGACGTTGGGGCAGGAAATTGCGAATGTACTTGAAGTCCTTTGTGCGCACGGAACGCATATGGTCGACCGTTTCATCGCAGCGGTCCCGGGCTGCGAAGACGGACTCACGGGGTGTGTAGTCGGTCACAAGAATGTCGCGGGCCTGCATCCAGTTTGGAATTTCGATTCCCGCGGCTGCCAGCGATAGCGCGGCGATGTCAATGTGTTCGACCACGTCTTCGCGAACCGTACCCGCAGCGAGAGTGTTCCGGTCAACCGAAACTCATGCAGCCCGAGTTTCGGACGCTTCGACTTCGGACGGTTCATCCGCCCCGCTGATTCGCGACAGAATCAGTTCGGCAGTTCTGACGGTCGCTCCCGTCTCTCGGAATCCGGCGGCGCAGGCATCGAGTTCCTGCATGACTCGCTGGCGTTCTTCCGGCAGACGCAGCCAGCGGTCCAGGATGTCGGTCAGACGGTTTACAACAGGCCCGGGATTTCCCACGCACGGAAACTCGGGCATGATCTCTCGACCGGCGATCAGGTTCGGTAACGAAATGTATTTGCAGGTCACCAGCAGCTTCGCCGTGACCCACATCAACCAGTCGCTGCGGTAGACAACCGCTGCCGGAGTCTGACGAGCAATCATCTCCAGACTGACCGAGCCCGAGACCATTAACGCACAGTCAGCCACCTCGATGATCTCGGATGTCTTACCCGTATAAATGCTGACGGGCAGCGTCGGCGCGTGCTCAAGTAGATCGGACAGGCACTTGCGACGGTGATGATCTCGGTAACAGGCCACCAGGAAGTGCGTCTTCGGATGCCGGGCATGAACTCGACGCATGACGTCGCGCATGATCGGCCAGTTACGATTCACTTCCTGCGTTCGCGAACCCGGCAGGATTGCAACAGTGGGAGCCGAACGGCTGCTGAAAGCATCAACAAAGCGTGTGTCGAGCGGGTGACTGGCAATCTCGTCGAAGAACGGGTGCCCGACGTAGTCGACGTTGACTCCGTGTTGCTCGTACCAGTCGCGTTCGAAGGGCAGACCGCTCAGCACGTAATCAACGAATCGCTGGACGCGTTTGATCCGCCAGGGAGCCCATGCCCAAAGCTGCGGCGGCATGTAATAGAACACCGGGATGCCAAGGGCTTTGGCCTTCTTTGCGATCCACCAGTTGAAGCCGGGAAAATCGATGAGCACCACGGCATCCGGCTTCTCGCTGGCCAGAAAGCGTTCGGCCTGCTGGACCAGACGGTAGAACTTGCCCAGCAGCGGAGCGATCTGAGTGAGGCCCATAACGGCAAGGTCTGTGAGTCGATGCAGTGACTCAAGTCCGTGTTGCTCCATAAGCGGCCCGCCAAAGCCACTCACACGCACGCCCGGCTGTCGCTGCTGCAGTTCACTCATCAGAAGAGCAGCATGCTGATCGCCGCTCGGTTCGCCGACTGAAAAGAAGATGTGCATAGCGCGAGTCCATTCGCTGTACCGATGTGGTCATCCGCAAGGCGTTGTAGCGCGGGCCGATCAAGGCGGTCAAGATGCGTTGACCGGCAATACGAGACAAGGCAATTCAGCCTGCCGGGAACAACTTGCTGCCTAACCAGTAACCGAAGACAACCAAGGCGACGGTGGCGACAAACCCAACGACGAGATATGTCAGATCGTGAGTTCGTCGAAAGACACTTGACGTGCCATACAGGCCACATGCAAAGGCCACTCCCGCGAACCGTCCGCTAACCGTTTTCATCCTCATCTGCATGACCTCCGATACTGCCGGCACGTGGAGGTGGGAAGCTACAGGTCCAGATCATCCAGCCCGTCGATCAGGTCGTCGAGTTCGTCGCGTTCGCAGACACCGGCCGGCTGGCGTTTACGGACTCCGACGTTCAGGCCAACGGCATCCCGTCCATCACGCACCAGTTCGACATCACGTTCGCGGGCGGCCATGTCGAGCGCGTCGCCTCCGCCGAACAGCTTCGAAAGGTCGATCTTGAGGCCGGCCACTTCACCAGCGGCGCCAGCGATGCCGGGCGTTTTGTGCTGCGGAAAGACGATGGCGTTTTCCGGACACACGCGGCTGCAGGCCGGGCAGCCTTTCTTACAACTGTCCTGATTCTCGACCAGGATGCGGTCCAGCACATCGACGCCGTACACGCCGAACAGGCAGAAGTCGATGCACTCCATGCAGTTCGTGCAGCGACTGTAATCGATGACCGGATACCAGCGACGCCGCACCTTTTCGCCGTTCTCCTCATCGGCGGCGGCCACCGAACCGTTGTTTCCGTTGTCGCCGCTTTCGATCATTGCCTGTGGGTTCAGGTATCGCTCCAGTTGCTCCTGTCGCGGTTCACCCTGAATCCAGCTCATCAGATCAACGGTCTGCTGACTCGTTTCGCTGGTGATGCGACGAATCTCGTCGAGGAACTCCTGCGGATCCGTCGAGCTTTTCAGATCGATGCTGTACATCAACCGGTCTGGCACATCCACGGCGCCGATCGACTCATCGTTGACCGGTCGTTCTTCGGACTCGTCGTCTTCGTCATCGGATGTCAGCAGAACCGTGCCTTCCCGGCCTTTGATTCCGCTGCGGTCAAGAATCCACTGCGTGGCCCGCGGAAACAGCCAACTGAGAACCACGACGTCGCCGCGGAGCGAGCGAAGAAACAGCGTTCCGGAATGGTCCGGCGTGAGGTCGTACAGATTCGGAACGATCGAGACCTCGACCTCGGAGTCCATCATCAGCGCCATGGCCAGCTCTTCCTCGAGCTGCCGCTTCGCGGGGTTCTTACCCTGCTGCTGCGAGATGATGACGGTCAGTTTCTTCTGTCCAGCCATGAATTGTCCTGACTCCGGGCCCAGTTGCGGAAGACGTTCCGCAATCAGCAGGTCACTCTTCAACAGTCGTTTCGTCGTAGCCGACTTCACCAGGCCGCGGAAATTCGCATGCACTTTGATGAATGCCGCCACAGAAGCTGCGGCGACTAATTCACCTGACCTTTAAGCATTCGCTGGGTGTCCTCCCAGCCGTCATCGAGCAGCTTCAGGTATTCGTCCGGACTCATGGGAGTGGCCGACGTTTCGAACGTGAACAGCCAGCCGTCTCCGTACCCGTCGGTGTTGATGCCGGATGGATCATCCAGCAACTGTTCGTTGAAATCGATCACTCGGCCATCAAACGGCACATGTAACGTCGACAGCGCCTTTGAGCTTTCAATCTCACCGATTTCCTGCTTCTCCCGGACGGACGTATTCGGGTCGATGGACCAGTCAAGAAAGAAGACGTCCTGCAGCAGCCGCACGGAGTAGGCCGTGAATCCGACCTGAAATTCGTCTCCGTCAGGTTTCAGCCAGAGGTGGTTTTTTGAGAACAGCCGATCGCCCGGGATGCGAGCCTCGTACTGCCCCATCATGAAGACGAGGTCATCAGCCATCGCGGAAGACCACAGGAAGGATGGATAAGGCGGGAAAAGTGAGGAACGCGGAGGTCTCTCAGTAGATAGAACGAGCCCGCGTGATGCAAGCGGCCACGTCGCACCTCAACATACCGTTCAAACCAGGTCGTAGGGCGCCGCCAGCCGAAATTCCGGATGTGCGTCAAGGTACGTCTGGATCCGATCATTCCGGCTGATTGCCTGTGGGATGAAGTCCAGCGCCTGTTGCAGACGCTCGTTTGGTTCGGCACAACTGAACCGCAGGAAACCGTGTCCCGCGTCTCCAAAGCACTCGCCGCCAAGACACGCCACGCCGAAGCCGTCATCCGCACCTTCCAGCAGGTACAGAGCCAGTCCGTGACTCGTGATGCCCAGCCGGTTGCAGATCGGAGCCACGTTCGGGAACACATAGAAGGTCGCCGTCGGATCGAGCGTCGTTACGCCCTCGATCTGGTTCAGCCCCTCGGTCAGCAGGACGACTTTCTCACGGAACTTCTGCATCACCGAATCGCGTTCATCGCCATCCTGCTTCAGAGCGGCCGTTCCCGCGAGTTGCACCAGTGGCGGAGTGCAGGACAGCGTCGTGTTGACCATCTTCGCAATGGCGTCGCTGATCTCGTTCGACGAGACCGAAAAGCCCAGCCGCCAGCCACTCATGCTGTACGACTTGCTGAAGGTGTACGCCGCCACACACTGGTCCATCATGCCCGGCTGCTCGAGGAGCGAGTGATGTCGGCCTTTCCAGACCATGTGGCAGTACGGTTCGTCGCTGAAGACCGCGATGTCCTTGCCGCGAATCAGATCGGCGATGTCCCGCAGGTCCTGCTCGGTCGTGATCCCGCCCGTGGGATTGTGTGGTGAATTCAGCAGAACAGCCTTGGGCGAGGGGTCGTCTGCCAGGAACTTCTCGATGTCCGCAACAGTCGGCCGAAACTCGTTGCTCTGCTTAAGCGGAGCGAACACGGGCCGCGCCCCGCGACGCAGGATGTTCGGCACATAGGTCGGGAAATACGGACTGAAGACCAGACAACCGTCACCGGGATTCAGGAATGCCTCACAGAAGAACTGCTCAAAGACCTTCGCTCCCGGCCCAACCACGACGTTCGACGCTTCCGCCGGGATGTTGAATTCGTTCTTAACGAACGCGGCGGCAGCTTCGCGAAACTCGGGAATGCCGGGCGAGGGGCAGTAATGCGTCGCACCATTCTCAATCGCCTGAGTCCCGCTGAGCTTCGCGTTGGCGGTCGAATCGAACGGGCTGTCGCCAATCTCCAGTTCGACGACGTCTTTGCCGCCCGCCTTAAGCTGCTTCGCAACGGCGAGCACGGTGAATGCAGTTTCAACAGTCAGACTCTTCGTGAATTCGCTCAGAGTTGCGGACACGGGGTTGTTCCTCGGGGCTGTCAGGTCGTTTCATTCAGAATCACGGTTTATAGTCGGGCCGGCGACGGCTTCCCACAAACCGACCCGTGCGAGCCATTGACGTCGTTCGCCATGCCGATTCGTCGATTGGCACGCGTCCAGACCATTTGTTACAGTCCCGCCCCGCAAATCGACGACTCCGCCGAAGCTCGGCATCAAACAACGAAGCAGCAGGAAAACGGAACAATGGCACATAAGAAAGGTCAGGGCTCCACCCGCAACGGTCGCGACTCGAATGCCCAGCGTCTGGGCATCAAGAAGTTCGGCGGCGAGCCAGTCATCGCTGGCAATATTCTCGTCCGTCAGTGCGGCACCAAGTGGCACCCCGGCAAGAACGTGGGCACCGGACGGGACTGGACGCTCTTTGCGCTGAAGGCCGGCACGGTTTATTTCGACCGCAAAGGCCGTCGCATCAACATCGAACCGACCGAAACTGCTGAGACTGCCGAGTCCAACTGAATCGGCTTCGACACGGTGATCGCATTGAACAGGCGACTGGTAATAGTCGCCTTTTTTCGTTGGTGCCTTCCCGCGCTCGGGAACCACGCCAAGAGGCACTTCCGCTTTCTGAGAAATCACAAGCTGGGCTGCTCGCGTTGGTTGTCACGTGCCGATCGAATGGGCACAATCCCCGCCCAACTCAGACGGCCAGGCATCTCGTCGTGTGCCGTTCAGTCATTTCCCGTATCGCCACAAATCAGTGGCTGGTCGATTCGAAATACATCTCAGGCTGTCACGTCCGTTCCTGTTGAGACCTCACCTGGGAATCTGAAACAGAATCATGGCAGACAAGCCCAGCACTGCAGACATCATCCGGATGATCCGCGAGTCAGGAGACGGTGGTTCTCCGGAACCCACTGCTGAGTCGTCCCCTGCAGAAGAACCGCAGGCGGCAACCGCTCCAGTTGAAGCAGCCGCCCCAGTGAAGCCTGCAGCGACCGGCGGCAGCCCACTCGACATGATCCGTGGAGCGGCAGCAGCCTCTGCCCCGGCCAGTCCACCAGCGACCGGTGGCAGTCCTCTGGACATGATTCGTGCCGCGAAAGCCGGTGGTGCAGCAACACCCGCACCCGCGAAGCCTGCCGCATCCGGCGGCAGTCCGCTCGACATGATCCGTGGCGGATCAGGCACTGCGGCAGCAGCTCCCTCAGCGGGCGGTGCCAGCAAGAAAACGCCGAAGAAGGCCGCTGCGAAGATTCCTGCGGGCGATCTGCCGCCTGTCAGCGAAATGCTGGCGCAGATGAAGGCCGGGAAGAAGGCCAACGACGACATAGAACCCGTCGCGGTCGTAGTCCCCGCCAAACCGACGAAGCCGGCCAAACCAGTGCTGAAGATTCCCACTCGGCCTTCGAAGGCAGGCAAACCAAAGGAAACTCGGCGGAATTTCATGATGGGGATGATCCTCTCGCCCTTCGCAATGGCGTGGACAATCCTCACGGTGATGACGGGCGTCTGGACGCTTGCACTGGCTCGATTCATGTTTCCGAACGTGCTGGTCGAGCCACCGTCGCAATTCAAAATCGGACCACCGTCTGACTATCCGCTCGGGGGCGTGTCGACCAAGTGGACCGCGAAGCGCGGTATCTGGGTCGTTCACACAGATCAATACAAAGGCCAGAGTCTGATTTACGCACTCGCCTCTGTCTGCACGCATCTCGGTTGCACGCCGAGCTGGCTGGAGGGTGAGCAGAAATTTAAATGTCCGTGCCACGGCTCGGGTTTTTATATCACGGGCGTTAACTTCGAAGGACCTGCTCCACGACCGTTGGAGCGAGTTGGTCTGCGTCTGGCTCCCGATGGAGCGCTCGAAGTCGACAAGAGCGTGAAGTTTCAGGAAGAGAAAGGTCAGTGGGAAGACGGCAAATCGTTCGTCGACGCCTCACTGGTCTGACAACACTGATCTCGGACTACTGATCTCCGAACACTGACAACTGTTGAGCAGCACATGTCTGTTGGCGACTACATACGCGAATCGCAGATCTGGAAGAGTATCTTTCGGCACCCCGCGCCTTACGACAGGCGGAATCGTGTCGTTGTGATGCTGACAAACTTCTTCCTGCACCTGCACCCGGTCTCGATCAAGCAGAACGGTATTGCGCTGTCTTACACGTGGTGTATGGGCGGTATCACATTCTTTCTGTTTCTCGTCGAAACGATCACCGGCGTTCTATTGATGTTCTACTACCGGCCAACGCTGGAGTGGGCATTTAACGATATTCTTGCCCTGCGCGATGTGAGCACGCTGGGAGTCATGCGCGAAGTGCACCGCTGGGGTGCGCATGCCATGGTGATCACGGTGTGGCTGCACATGTACCGCGTGTTTCTGACCGGATCGTACAAGCCGCCGCGTGAGTTCAACTGGGTCGTTGGCGTCATCCTGCTGAAACTGACGCTCCTGCTGTCTTTCACTGGTTATCTGCTGCCATGGGACCAGTTGGCCATCTGGGCTATTACTGTCGGTTCCAATATGGCCCGTGCCACGCCATTCCTTGGCCATGAAGGTCCGGGTTTTCAATTCCTCAACGTTGGCGGGTACGACCTGATTACCAGTGGGAGCGATGCGCGCTTTCTGTTGCTCGGTGCGCGCATCGTGGGCGAAGAGACCCTCAATCGATTCTACATTCTTCACTGCGTCGCGATCCCGCTTGTGGTGGCAACGCTGATAGCAATTCACTTCTGGCGAGTCCGCAAAGACGGCGGAATCAGTCAGCCACTCTAATTCGTAGTTGGTTCGTAGTAACCCGACTTGTCGGGTTTGAGAGCAGGTGCGAGACCCCATTCATACTGGGTTCGCTCAAACCGGCTCGCGACAGAACACAGAAACTCATCCGGCATCAGTGTGACTGGTCGACATGCCTCTTGATCCACATCCCAACCTGACTTCATCAACAATCTTCGGATTGGGCTGGCTCTATTTGATCCAGCTCCTGATGAATATCTGGTGGACGGCCCGCAGCTTGAAGGTGGACGGTGAACACCGTTTTCCCGAGCTGGGGCATGTTCCCATCGCGATGTGGTGGGGGGTGTACACGGCCGTGCTTTCAATGGTGACGTTCGCGCACTTTACCGGTTACAACAATCCGGAATCCTTTCTGATCATCCTGCCGGACTGGTTCAAGCATTTCGTTGATGCTTTGACCGGCAACGCTGTCTACTTCTTCGCGTTTTCTTCCGGCGGATTCGGGCTGATCATCTGGTATCGCCGCATCCTCGCGACGCCGACGGCCGGCTGGCTCATGCTCAACGCGGGGACGCTGTTCCTGTCACTCAGCATGACCGACTGGGACTTCCGTCAGATCGTCGGCAAACCGGACAACGTTCCGATCGTCGCGATGCTGTTTATCGTTGGATTCTTTACGTGGCTGTACTTCAGCAAGGCGAACGAAAACGATCGACGCAAGGCCTTGGGTCTGCCACCGGTTGAGGCAGAGAACAACGAGAAAGTCCTCGTCTGGCCAGACCTTGTTTACACCGAGCTGATCGTGATGATCGCGGTGACGGCGTTCCTGTTCTTCTGGGGATGCGGACTGGAAGCACCGCTTGAAGAAGCCGCGTCTTCCGCCAAGACGCCGAACCCGTCTAAAGCACCGTGGTACTTCCTCGGGCTGCAGGAAATGCTCGTTTATTACGACCCGTGGCTCGCTGGTGTTGTATTCCCCAGCGTGATTCTGGGCGGATTAATGGCTCTGCCGTATATCGATTTCAACAAACAGGGCTGCGGCTATTACACATTCGACGAACGCAAGTTTGCCGTCAGCGTCTTTCTGTTTGGGTTCCTGCCGCTGTGGGTGGGGATGATCATTCTCGGCACGTTTTTGCGTGGCCCCAACTGGAATGTGTTCGGTATCTACGAGTACTGGGACGTCCACAAACTTGAGGCCTTGAACAACGTCAACCTGTCCGAGTACTTCTGGCTCTACTGGTTGAACATGTCAATGCCTTCAGCATCCGCCACAGACTCAGGTCTATGGCAGTTCGCCATGATCCTGCTGCGTGAAGCGCCGGGCATTATTGCGACTGTGGGTTACCTGGTTCTGATGCCTTCGATCATGGCAATTACCGTTTTCAAGACATTCGCTTACCGGATGGGATTTCTCCGGTTCATGGTGTTCTCGAACCTTGTCCTGATGATGGCGGCTCTGCCGGCCAAAATGGCGCTGCGGTGGGCCTTCAACCTGAAATACATCGTGGGTATCCCCGAGTACTTCTTCAATATCTGACAACTGACGCGACGTACGTTTTTTTGCGATGGCTGACCGGAGCTCCCTTGTTGGGCAGTGGGCGGCAGGAACTTTCCGGCGACTGACAGGTCTGGACGACAATGCCTGCAAACGATGACTTCAAATACAACATCAAGAAGATGCACCGCGTCTTCTTGTACTCAGTGATCGCCTTCACGGCGTCCACGCTGCTGATGCTGTATAGAGACCACAACGACGAGTGGCACGAATATCAGCGCATCGGAAACATCGTGCAGGCCGAAACACTGAATCGGGAACGTGGAGGCGCCTTGGGTGCGGCTGAAGAATACGGGGCGCGTAAGAAAACTCTGGAAGACGATATCAAGAGTCTCGGCGAAGAACTCGTGACACAGAATGCAGAGTACGCCCGGCTCAGACCGGAAGCGGACGAGCTTGAGCGTCTGTTCGACCTGAAAGGTCGCGAGGTCCGCTCGGTCCGTGCTTTTCGCGACGTCGCCCGTGCCAACTATGACCTGGGCATTCGCGATGCTGTGTCGAACGACCGCTTGAACGAGCTGAAGGTCAAGTTCGACGACTTGCAGGCCAAAGTTATTGGTCTCGAAAAAGAATGGGAAGTCCTGGAGACCAGTCGCGATGCCAAACTGGCTGAGCTGGCGACGGTGACCGCAGCGAGGGACGCACTTGACGCGGAATTAATTGCCCACACAGCAGAGGTGACGCGCATCACCGACGCTCTCGACCAGATTGCGCCGGAGGGGTTGCTTAAGTGGGCCAAGCGGCATGCCATGACCCTGCCCATTATCGATGGATTTAACTCGCACCAGAAGCCTGTCCAGGACTGGCTGCCGGATCTGATGATCAAGCTCGGCATGGTGAGCACCGCCAGATTTGATCGCTGTCGCACCTGCCACGTCGGTATCGAAAAGTTCGCCACCGGAAATGTCCCATCGTTTCCGCATGGCACACCCGAGTCGGAAGAACCACTGGATTGGGTGGCCGAGGGCAAATTCCCACATCCCTACTCGAGTCATCCTCGCCCGGACGTCTATCTGACCGCGACCAGTCCGCATCCGCTGAACGATTTCGGATGCACGATTTGCCATGACGGGACCGGATCAGCAACAAGCTTCCATAACGCTCAGCACGGACCGAACAGTCCGGTCGAGTCCGACGAATGGAATGAAGAATACGGCTACTTCTACAACCACTTCTGGGAGTACCCGATGCTTCCGGAACGTCTGCGGGAATCGGCCTGCCTGAAGTGCCACCATCAGGTGGTCGAACTGGGTGTGAATCCGAAGTTTGGTCCCACGGCTCCGCATGTCTACGAAGGCTGGCAGTTGATCCGCAAGTATGGCTGTTTCGGTTGCCATGAGATCAACGGCTACGATGGTGAGGACCGCATCGGACCGGACCTGCGGCTTGAGCCAACCAAAGAAGAGCAACCCAAGTACGATGCTGATCCGAACCTGGTCGCAGGCCTGATGAGGAAGGTTGGACCGAGTCTTAAACACATCGGGCAGAAGGTCAGCCAGAACTTCGTGTCCTACTGGACTGAAGAACCGAAGCGATTTCGAGCGACGACCCGCATGCCGCAGTTCTTCGGGCTGACAAATCTCGAAGATCACTACGGTACGGCTCTCTCCAAGGTGGAGCTTGCCGGCATTGCACAGTTCCTGATCAAACAGACCACCGACATTAAACTGGACAGCCCTGCCGCCGACTATGTGGCAGACGCTGCCCGCGGCAAGACACTGTTTGCTGAACGCGGCTGCCTTGCCTGTCACAGTTACCGCGACGCGGACAGTGATCCCTACAGTGGGGCAACCGCCGACTTCGGTCCCAACCTGATCAAGACCCAGGAAAAAATGCTGCCTGGTAAAGCTGGACTGGACTGGATTTACACTTGGATCCGCGATCCGCAGCGGCACCATCCACGCAGCCGGATGCCCAATCTGTTTCTCGAACCGTACGAGGGCGCAGACGGCAGTACGATTGACCCTGCGGCCGATATCGCTGCGTTTCTCGCGGGTGACGGTCCCGCAGAGTTCAAACCCGTCGACTACGACACGGCGAAAGTTAAGGACCTGGCAGAATTGCACTTGTCAGGAAAAGCCCTGACCGCACGCCAATTCCAAATCTTCTGGGGCGACACAGCCGAACTTGCTCAGGAAACTGAGGCAAGAATTGCTGAGTTGAGAACACAGCTCAGTTCAGCAGCCGATGACGCTGATGAGGCTGCTCGTGTTCAAAGACAACTCGACGCGGCGGAACGCGAGCAGGACGAAATTCAGAAGGGTCTATGGAAGTACCCCTATCCGAAGGATCAGATTAAGGGCGATGAAATCGAACTGGTGTTTGCCGGTGATCGACCAACGAAGGGGCAGTTTGACGAACTCGTACTTACGTATCTGGGTCGCCGCAGTGTTTCCCGCTACGGCTGCTACGGCTGTCACGACATTAATGGGTTTGGTGAGTCGCGACCGATTGGCACCACGCTGCAGGACTGGGGCCGCAAGGACACGTCCCGTCTGGCTCCCGAGCACATCCATGAATACCTGCACCATCACGGTCAACGCGACGGCTCCAGCACGCAGCACTTCGTCGAAGATACAATCGAACAAGAGAAGGCCGGTGTCCTTGAGCCGGGTGAGGCACGTGACTCGGCGATGCGAACGGCATTCTTCTACGACAGCCTGATTCACCACGGACGTCCGGGTTTCATCTTCCAAAAGCTCCGCGATCCTCGCAGCTACGACTTCGAGAAGACGGAAACAAAGACATACCTCGAACGCCTGGTGATGCCGAAGTTTCCGATTGATGATGGTCAGATCGAATCGATCGCCACATTTGTCCTCGGCCTTGTCGCCGAGCCACCGGCCGCGAAATACATCTACACACCCGATCGACGCTCAGAAGACCGCAACCAGGGCGAAATTCTGCTGCGGAAGTACAACTGCATTGCCTGCCATATGACGGACATGCATACGCTCGAATTTGCTGTCGACGAAGGCGATGACCGAGTGGAACCGAGTGAGATCGACGCGAAGTTCAACCAGCTCGGGCTCGACACGCTGCTCAGGATGCGTCCGCCCGTCCCCGCCTTCACCGGAAGACATCACGTAGTGGATTCCGAGGACGATGATGGAAACATCGTCGAGAAGACACTTCCGACCGTGAAGTTTCGCGGCATGGTGAGGATGACTCCGGACAACTCGCCGTTCTACGAAGAGGACGAGCCGGACACTTGGGAATACACGTTTATGTCGTGGGAGCCCAACGACCTCACTCGCCCGGGTGCGGAAGAGTCCGGTGGCGTGAAGCTGCCTAATTCGCAGCTCAATGTGCTGGCGTCTGAGTTGGCACATACCGGATACACCGCCGCCCGGACTGGAATCTACGCCGAGTGGCTGGTCAATCGGGCTATGGGTGAAGCCTTCGAAACCAGTAGGTTTGTTGATGGCTGGAATGCCGCACCTCCTCCGCTCTTCCGGGAAGGCGACAAAGTTCAGACCGACTGGCTGTTCCGCTTCCTGAAGGATCCAGAGCAGATTCGCCATACGCTCAAAGGACTCCGCATGCCGCGGTTCAACATGAGCGATGACGAAGCACGTGTTCTGGCCAACTACTTCGCCGCCGCCGATGATTCGCCCTACCCATACGAAGCAGTACCGCAGGCCGAGCCGGGCTATCTCAGCGAAGCACAGGCATTGTTCGAAGTGGGTCATCCGCAGCGAGCGGCGGAAAACGACTACTTGCAGGAATCGTGGAAGATGCTCACCGCGACTTACTGCATCGGTTGTCACGCTGTTGGTGGTCGTGAGTTTGTGGCCAAACCCGGCGATACCAAGGTGACTCATGCACCGGACCTGGAGCGGGTTGGTCAGCGTCTGCGTGCGGACTGGCTGACCGTCTGGATATCGAATCCGGCCTGGATTACGCCGTACACCAAGATGCCGTTGAACTTCCCGGCCAATCAGAAGCCGACCGTGTCCTATCATCTGTTTGACGGAAACACGAAACAGCAGATGGTTGGCTCACGTGATGCCCTGTTGAACTACTACCACCTGCTGGAACGCAACGTACAACCGCTGGAGCCGATTCCGTCTCCCGCGGCACCTGCTCCGCAGGCGAACGCCAACTGATACAACCCGTTTGCCGGAGGTAGCTCCATGAAACGACTCACAGTGGTATTCGCCGCGATCGCGGCCGCAGCTATCGGTTGCGACATGAATAAGATCGATCCCGGCGGAGGAGCATCGTCACCAAGTGTGGTGTCGTTGCGCGGTGAGCCTGTCGTTCCGGATGCTGTGGATGATCCTGACGACGGCGATGGAGTGGATGTCGTCAAGGGGCCGCCTGGAACTCTCACCGGACGTGTTGTTCTAGAAGGTGCCGGACCAACGTTGGCCGCTCTTGTCGCAAAGGGTACATCAAAGGTCGACCCAACTGTGTGCGCGAAGGACGGAGCGATTCCGGACCAGAGCTTTGTTGTTAGTCCAGACGGTGGCATCGCCAACGTCTTCATCTACCTTGCCAAGTCACCCAAACCACCCGAAGGCGGTTTTGAACTTCCGGAAAAACAAACCGTTCTTGATCAGGCGGGCTGTGTTTTCACGCCACACGCTTTGATCTGGCGGGCTGGAGCGCCCGTTGAGCTGAAGAACGGCGACAATGCCACTCACAACATTCAGCTCCTTACGAGCCGTAACGATCCGTCGAATGACAACATGCCGCCGGGTTCAAACGCGATAAAGACGTTTGCGAAAACGGAAAAGGCTCCATTCAAGGCAACCTGCGCAATTCACGGATGGATGGAATTCCGAGCCTTGGTCGTGGATCACCCGTACGCTGCCGTGACGGACAAGGACGGTCGATTTGAAATCTCGAATCTACCAGCGGGAGAGCATTCGTTCCGCGTCTGGCATGAGAAGGTGCCGGGGAAAACCGGCATGCTTGAGTCCAAATGGAAAGTCGTCGTCAAGCCAGGCCCGGATGTGACGACGGAAGAACTGAAGTATGCCGCGTCAAAGTTTGATCTCTAGAACTCATACGTGGATTGAAGAGACGAATCTGTGAAAGCTCGAATCAGTACATTGTGCCTGTTGACTGCACTGGCCCTGGCCGGGTGTCATTCTCAAAGCGCACCACAGTTCAAGCTGAGCGCCAATACGGACAGTCTTGCCCCGTACGCGAGTCAGGCTCTCAGCAAGGAACTCGAGGCTGGATTCGGAACTCCGTCCAGTTTTATGGTCTGGCCACAGTTACCCGTTGATTTTGGGACCTACTCTGGTGACGTTGCCAAGGTTCTTCAAATTGGTGCTGGTTCGGTCGTACTGGCAGGAGACGGCCTCGTGCCTTCGACAGATCTGGCTCTGGAGTCGCGACTGGCGAGTCTCCAGGGCTCGGCAGTGATCTTCACTGCTGCAGCGGAAGAGCCGCCCGCGGAAGAGAGTCCTGCAGCAGAAAACGAGCCGGGCGCCGCGGCCGGTGATGAATCCGAATCTGTCCCTGCAGAACCGACAGCCGTTTATCGTGTGGCTTCTTACGATCCCGAAACGAAAACTCTGCAAGTCGTTGACGCAGACGGTGCACCTGCTGCGATCGATGCCCAGGAGGGCGATTCGATTCAGGTGATCGGTGATGGACTCCAGCGGGGTCGAGACCTGTATCATCGGCATTGTGTCCACTGCCATGGCAGCAGTGGCGACGGTGACGGTCCGACGGCGAAGTACTTTAATGTTCGACCACGCGACTACCGCAAGGGTCTCTTCAAGTTTACGTCGACAAAAAAAGATGCTCGCGCCTCCCGTGATGACCTGTATCGGATTATCAAACTGGGTGCTCCGGGCACGTACATGCCGTCATTCATGCTGCTGCCTGATGACGAAGTGAGCGCCATCGTGGAGTACGTCCGATGGCTGTCCATGCGTGGCGAAATGGAAGGCAAGCTTTATGTGGAATTCTATCTTGACCACTCGAAGGCAGAACCGGCCGGTAAAGGTGAGTTTAATGAGACCTGGGCGGCGGGCGCGGCGGAGTTCATTGAAAACGCCGGAGATGAATTAAACGACGACTGGGCTCTTGCCGAGCAAGAGGATCAGATCGTGTTTCCGGTGTATCTGAAGGACAACCCGGAAAAGAAACCAGTAGGACAGGCCCTCCCACGAACACCGTACTCACCCGAGTCGATCGCCAGAGGGCGAAAACTGTTCATGGGGAAGTCTGCCAACTGCTTCTCCTGCCACGGCGAGAAAGGTCGAGGAAACGGAGCTTCAACAGAGCTGCGTCAAAAACTGCCCAGTGGAGAACTCGCAGAGAAGCCAGGACTGTTTGATGCGTGGGGCAACAAGGTTAAGCCCCGTAATCTGACGATGGGAATCTACCGTGGCGGACGTCGACCGATTGATATCTACCGGCGGATCAACGCGGGAATCAAAGGCACTCCGATGCCGCCAGCGGGTGGCACACTGACTCCCGATCAGACGTGGGACCTGGTGAATTACGTGCTAAGTATCCCAACACATAAGTAGTTTTCTGACCAAATTCTGATGATGGCATCGAATAACACGATGTCGATGACAGCCCGCTCTGCGTGGGAGAGGTTTTGTGAATAAATTCTGGCTCACACTTTTCATTGGCTGGCCAATCCTGGCGATCGCCTGGTGCGCTGTGGCTCCGGCTAATGGCTGGTGGTTTCCCGGCCCGTCGATGAGCAAACTCGGAGAGCAGATCGACAATCTGTTCTATCTGATTCTTGTGATTGTCACGATTACGTTCATCGGGACGAATATCGCGCTTGGTTATGCACTGTGGCGCGGAGTTCAGGATCAGAACAACGCCAAAGGCTGGTTCATCCACGGAAATCACAACCTGGAAATCCTCTGGTCCATCGCGCCCGCTGGTATCCTGCTGTTTATCAGTCTGTATCAGATGGATGTGTGGATGCAGTTTCGCGTGTCCAGCCACTTCCCTCCAGAAACGAAACTGCTCGCCGAAGTTACGGCGCGCCAGTTTGAGTGGCGGATTCGTTACCCGGCCCCTGGACGGGAATTCAAATCGGAAGCCGAGGTTAAGGCGTGGCTCGCTGGCCCCCAGGACGGCGACCTGTACACAGTCAACGACCTGCACTTTCCCGTACTGGGATACTCACAGATTTATCTGCGGACGATGGACGTACAGCATTCGTTCTTCATTCCTGATCTTCGAGTCAAACAGGATGCTGTTCCGGGGCAGCTGATTCCCATCTGGTTTCAGGCGAAGGAAGTCGGGGAATACGACCTTCTGTGTGCCGAACTCTGCGGCTGGGGCCACTATAAGATGCGGGGTCGCGTGTTCGCTGAGACAGACTCGGAGTACTTGGAGTATCTGGAAACGCTGCAGGCGGAACAGAATTACGACGGTGTAACAGCACCCGAAAACACCGGAGCCCAGGTCGTGGAATATCGACCCGAGTCCGAATAAATCCAGCGTGCCGTCGGCGATTCGTCGGCGGAAACATGAGCCAACCAGGCGAGGCGGAACGGTGAGCGATCATTCCGAAAATGCAGATGACCATCACGGCCATCCCGAACTTCCCTTCCATAAGAAGTACATTTTCTCGACCGACCACAAGGTCATTGGGATTCAGTTCCTGATCACGACCCTGCTCATGCTGATGGTCGGCGGGTCCCTGGCTCTGGGTGTGCGCTTTCAACTCGCGTGGCCGTGGCGAAGTCTGCCGATTGTGGGTGAACAGATTTTCTCAGGTGAAGGCGGGGCGATGTCGCCTGAGTTCTACACCATGCTGTTCACCATGCACGCCACCGTAATGATTTTCCTGGTGATCATTCCGATTCTGGCCGGTGCATTCGGGAACTTCCTGATTCCGCTGATGATCGGCGCTGACGACATGGCATTCCCAACGCTGAACATGTTGAGTTACTGGTTCTTCGTTCCAGCCATTTTCTGCTTTGCCATGTGCTTCGCCGAAGGAGTGAACAGTGCGCCGGCACAGGGCTGGACCGTCTATCCCGTTCTTTCAGCGATTGCCGAAGCAGCCCCGGGTTCTGGTAATGCGCAAACATGGTGGCTGATCGGCCTGACGTTGATCGGTGTGTCATCGATGATGGGTTCGGTCAATTACATGACCACCATCATCAATATGCGGGCTCCAGGCATGACGCTCTTTCGCATGCCGTTGACGATTTGGAGTATGTTCATCACCGCGATCCTGCAGGCATTTGCTTTGCCTGTGCTAACTGCCGCGGGATTCATGCTGGTGGCGGAGCGGGAGCTGGGGTTCACGTTCTTTGTGCCAGCGGGCCTGTATGTGAACGATGTCGAGATCGTGAAGGGTGGCGGTCAACCGCTGTTGTGGCAGCACCTGTTCTGGTTTTACTCGCACCCGGCCGTCTACATCATGCTGCTCCCCGCGATGGGAATGGTCTCGGACATGCTGGCGACGCACGTTCGCAAGCCGATCTTCGGTTACAAGCCCATGGTCTACTCGATGGCCGCCATCGCCGGTCTGGGCTTTATCGTCTGGGGCCACCACATGTTCATAAGCGGCATGAATCCCGCTCTGGGCATGACGTTCATGGTTTCGACGATGATGATCGCCCTGCCGTCGGCGGTGAAAGTCTTTAACTGGATCGGGACGATCTGGGGTGGCAAGGTCGAATTCAACACGGTGACTCTTAACTGTGTTGCGTTCGTGTCGATGTTCATCATCGGGGGCCTGAGTGGCATCTTCATGGCCGCCGTTCCGGTTGACATCTACTTTCACGACACGTACTTCATCGTCGCGCACTTTCATTATGTGCTGTTCGGGGCCACGCTGTTCGGCTGCTTTGCCGGCATTCAGAATTGGTTCCCGAAGATGTTCGGTCGGATGATGAACGAGAAGGCGGGGAAGCTGCACTTCTTTCTGACTTTCGTCGGCTTCAACGGCACGTTCTTCCCGATGCACCTGCTGGGAATTGCCGGTTTTCCACGGCGATACGCTGATCCGTACATTCACCCGTATATGGATCACCTGATGCCGATGAACCGGTTCATCACCATCTGTGCCATCATCATGGGTGTGGCGCAGGTCATTCTGCTGGCGAATTTCTTCATCAGCATCTTCGCTGGCCGGAAGTGTGGAAGGAATCCGTGGAAGGCCAACGGACTGGAATGGTCCGCTCCGTCGCCGCCACCGCATGGCAATTTCGAAACAGTGCCGGTCGTGTATCGTGGACCGTACGAATACTCATCACCGCTGTCGGACGAGGACTATCTGCCTCAGACAGAGCCTCCGCCGAAAGCACCAATACCTGTCCCGGAACCGGAAGCCGAGCCAGATCCCGTCACTGCGAAGGAGCAGGAAACCCAATAAGGCGTCAGGTGCCGTGGATGGCGGATCGAACCAGAGATCAGAAGGTGATTCATGCCTTGGCGCTCGTGACGGCAATCGTGTCGCTGGCTCCGATCGGGCTTGGTTCGCTGGTGACAACGCTTGGTGCGGGCATGGCATTTATCGACTGGCCAACGTCCGACGGCGACAACATGTTGCTGTACAACTTCCTGGTGGATTTGCGGCAGGGACGGACTGATCGGTTTGTGGAGCACAGTCATCGTCTGGCAGGCGTTCTGATCGGACTCTGTTCGATTGCGTTGTGTGCGGCTGCCTGGAAGCTGAATAGTTCGAAGTCAATCAGGATCGCGTGTTCGCTGGTCGTGGCGGGAGTCATCGTCCAGGGAATGATCGGAGGCTTGAGAGTTCTACTGGATCGCCAGACCGTCGCGTTTGGGCATAGCGTTTTTGGCTGTTGTGTTTTTGTGGCGTTGTGGATGGTGGCATCCATGACCAGTCGTGGATGGAAGCTGCCGACGGAACCCATCAGTGGGTCCGGCGGCCTCGCAGTGGGGCTGGCAGTTGTTTATCCGACCGTTTGTCTGGTTCAGTACATCCTGGGGGGATTCATTCGCCATCTGGGTGGCATGTTACACGCTCACGTGGCGGGAGCGGGTCTTGTCCTGTTCGGGGCAGTCGTGGTTGTGTTGGCGTCACTGAAGATCAATTCAAAGGCTGTGCGTTCGCGGAGTTGGTTGGTTGGTGCGGCTGTTTCCATTCAGATTGGAATTGGACTGTTTACGTGGGTGACCAAATACGGCTTTCCACCGGCTGGCTGGGTGGCTGTGCAACACTCGCTGTCGCAGGTGATCTCACGAACGACGCATACAGTGGCAGGGATGTTGGTTGTTGCAACTGCCTGTTCGTGGGCAGTGACCGTGATTCGAGTCAGTCGATTGCAACCAGTTGATATGGCACACTTCGGCGGAGATTTGTCGGAAGCATGAGCAGTGCTCGTCTTCCTGATTTGAAACATCCTCGGAACCCGACTGAACGGCAGCGGGTTTCGAATCGGAATAAGCTCAATCTGGCAAGAGGTAACGCGGTGAGTTCAGCTACGGTCAATGGTCAGGTCAACGAAAGTGCAGTCGGATTTCCGGCGGCGCGACTGGCTGACTATTGGCAAATGCTGAAGCCAAGAATCGCCTTCATGGCCATGGTTGCTGTGGCTGTCGGCTACGTACTCGGGAATCGAGGCGATTTTCAGATCGTCTCGCTGGTGAGTGCCTGCAGCGGAATCCTATGTGTCGCGATCTCGTGCAGCCTGCTGAATCAATGGCTGGAACAGGACACAGACGCGCAGATGGACCGTACGGCTGACCGGCCCGTTCCTGGTGGCCGGATTCGACCAGGTGAAGTGCTCTTTCTTGGACTCGCGACGGGCTCGGCGGGAGTTACGTGGCTGTGGTTCAGCGTGAATGTGTTAACGGCGATTCTGGCGTCCGTCACGCTTGCGGTTTACGTGTGTGCGTATACGCCTCTGAAACGAGTGTCACCACTCTGCACTGTCATCGGAGCAGTATCGGGGGCCTTGCCGCCCGTGCTGGGCTGGACTGCGGCCGGTGGACGTCTCGATGCCGGAGCGATGGCGCTCTTTCTTCTGCTGTTTGCGTGGCAGTTCCCGCACTTTCTGGCCATTGCCACGATCTATCGACGTGATTATGAGCAGGCTGGTTTGAAGATGCTGCCCGTTCTTCGCAGCGGACGAAGCTGTGCGGGGATCGTCAGCGTCGCGTATGCAATCGTCTTGATTCCCATCAGCCTGATCGTCTGGCAGCAGGACCTTGCTGGCAATCGCTATCTGGTGGTGGCGCTGGCGGGAGGCTGTGTGTACTTCGCGAGTTCGGTCCGATTCATGATCGATCAGTCGGTCCTTCGGGCCAGAGAACTTGTGCTGTGCTCGATCGTGTACCTCCCGACGCTGTTACTGACAATGACGTGGGAACACTGCCGCCTTCTGGCGTAAAGAACACTGTCGCCTTCTGGCGTAAATACGAAACAACAGGAAGACTCAACATTTCAGGCCTGGCCTGAGTAACGGAAGCTGACTATGTCGCATTCGGCCCCTGCCCATTCAACGCCGCCTCTGAAGATGGGGCTGGCAATTCCGGATTCGAAACTGTGCCTGTGGCTGTTCCTGGGTACGGAGATCATGTTCTTTACGGCCTTCATCGGCACGTACATCGTGCTGAGAATGGGCTCGCCTGGCTGGCCGAGTGACCCTCACGATACTCACATCAATGTCCGCGCTGGCGGTATCAATACGTTCGTGCTGATTTTTTCCAGCTATCTGGTCGTGGTCGCCCACGAGGCCATGCACGAAGAGAACTTCAAGAAGGCGTGGAACTGCATGCTGGCGGTTCTGGTGGCCGGCTTTGTATTCCTTGGCATCAAGGGGTTCGAATACTACGGCAAGTTTGCCGAGGACATCGTTCCGGGACACATCGCCGAGAACGATCAACAGGCCCTGCAGAAATTTGTCGTGGAATTCACCGCATCGCGCGACGCAATGGTGAATGCTCTGTACGTGCCAGCGGAAGATGCCCCCGAAGCCACCGACACTGCCGCGAAACTGGCAGCACTTCGCGATGAGCTGACTGCCGGACCGGCAGATCAGGAGCGTCGAGCTGAACTGGAAGCTTTGTTCCGCCTCAATGATCGAATCGGATCGAACTTCGCCGTGATCACTACCAATGCGGCTGGTGAAGAAACGGTGAATTCGGATCCGACCCACATCGCAAAGGTCCAAGCGGACTACGAGGCGGCGATCAAAACGCACGAGGAAGCTGTCGCCACCGCGACAGCGGCCAATGAAACGCCACCAGATGCTCCACCAGCGCCCGATATCGCAGGACTTGCGGCAGTTGTCCGACGTGAGATTCTTCCGCTGCACACGGGGCCGGGGCACGATTTGAATCCCCACTTCCAACGACTCTACGACGAAACCAGCAATGACACGGGCATCGCGGATTACTTGAGCGTGCATAAACCACATCCGCTTCCCTACGGAAACGTGTTCGCGTCGGTCTATTTCCTGATGACAGGGTTCCACGCGATTCATGTGATCGTCGGGATGATTCTGTGGGGCCTCGTCCTGGCGAAAGGCGAAGCTCTGGACGGAAGCTGGAGCGACTTCGTCGAAAACAGCGGCCTGTACTGGCACTTTGTTGATCTGGTGTGGATCTTCCTGTTTCCTCTGATCTATATCGTTAATTTCTGATGACGCGGACTGCGGCGTTTGACGATCGCAATTGTCGAGACAGAAGGAATCACGTGTGATGGCTGAATCCCACGACACTCATGCTCATCCGCCGTACAAGTTCATTTTCGGACTATTGTGCGTATTTACTGGCCTCTCATGGCTGGCTGACGAGCTCAGCACTTTCGGTTTCGAGGTGAATGCTGCCGTGCTCGCAGTATTCGTGCTGGGCGTCGCAACGGCTAAAGCGCTGTGCGTGATGCTCTATTTCATGCATTTGAAATTCGAACGCCCATGGAAATACGTGTTGCTGGCGCCGACCTGTATTCTGGCGATCGGATTGCCACTGGCGTTGCTGCCGGACGTCGGCGTGCACTACTACGTTGTCGATGTTCCGCAGGATTCAATTACAAGCCGACTGGAAGCACCGCACGACTTGGCGGTCGACGGAGAACAACATGGAGGCGGGCAGCACGATTAACGTGTTGGCCGACCGGCTGAATGGAGACTCGAAACCCGGCTTCCTCACGAAGCCGGGTTTCTTCGTTTTGCGACCGGGTGGGGAGTTGCCGGAACCCACTCCATTCGCATCGTCGACCACTGTAATGGGGGTCAGCGTTCCTCGCGGGGGCGCTTTGATGCCGCAAAACTCTTCACGATGAAGTCAACGATCGGAGCTGGGTCCTTAAGGCTGTGCGGGTGGTGCTTGCCTCCTTTTTTGACAATCACCTTGATCGGACCGCCGAGTTTTCGATATCGCCGGGCAAACTCGCCGGTGTGCTCTTCAAATGGCACACTCTCGTCCGCATCGCCGCATACGTGAATGACTGGCACTTTCGCCTTGGCGAGCGGGGCCAGTCGGTCCAGCGTGTCTTGCGTATATTCCTTCGCCGTCTGCAATGTTAAATCGTGAGCCTTCATCCAGGCTTTGAGTCGGACCAGCTTGGGATTGCCCTCTTCAAGGTCACGTACATAGGGCCGTATACCGAGCGCCGGCGCATCTCCATAAATGCAGGACACCTGCCCGGGATGCTCAATGGCCCAGTGGTAAATGATCAGTCCGCCGCGGCTCATTCCTTCAAGAGCCGGACGGCGGGAAAATCCATGACTGCCCGTCAGGAATTCGTAAAAGCGATCCCACCGACGCAGGGCTTCTGCATTTCCCCACAGGTTGGCCACGTCGCAGTACACGACGTGAAACCCCCTCTTTAGCAAGGCAATGTCGGTTTGTGGCTCGTGTGCCCAGAACCTTGCTCGCCAGATCCACGGTCGGCCCTGAGCAACCTGAGCGGGTACGACGACCCGGCAATCAAAGTCATCCAGCTTGAAGTCATATTGATCGAATTCGTTCCACTTCGATTTGACGCCCGGAAAGGTGCCCGGTGCATCATCTCCGCCGCGAACCGAAACAGCCGACAGGCTGAGTGACAAAAAGACCAGTACGCCCAGTCCGTGATTTGACTGATTCATGGGGCAACTCTCTCACCGGTGAAAGGCAACAGCCTCGAATCGTATTAACCAGGCCAGACTATCGTTTCACCCGCCAGGAACAAACGGAGCGGAATCACCGGCTGCTCTGGATGAAAGTCGTATTGCCGCCGTTTCACGGGGCGGGATAGATTCCGGCCATCTGACCGGACGGTCTTCGGTCAGGCAATACTGCTGCGCACATCTGACGTGCGCAGTCATCGGTTCTGGAAAGGAATCCATGCCGACGCCGTTTTCCGCCGTCATCACGACCTTCAACAACGCGAAGACACTGCGCTCATGCCTCGAAAGTGTGCGTCTGGCCGACGAGATCGTTGTTCTGGACTCTTTCAGTACCGATCGAACGTGCGAGATCGCTGCTGAATACTCGGCACGCTGCATCCAACATGAATTCCTTGGCTATTCGCAGCAGAAGCAGATGGTCATTGACTCCGCGACTCACGACTGGGTGCTGCTGCTGGACGCCGATGAAGCATTGACGCCAGCACTCCAGACAGAGATTCAGTCGCTCATGGCATCCGGGCCGAATGCTGACGGGTATGCCATCCCCCGGATCGAGCAGTTGTTCTGGCGGATGACGCATCCGAAGTCGCGGATGAACCATTTTCTGCGACTGTTCGATCGGCGTAAGGGTGGGATGAATGACGTACCCGTGCATGCGGCTCCTGAAGTGCATGGCCATGTCGCACGAACGACCGCCGGTTTTTTCCACTTTGGTGAGCCGGACATTCACACCAAAGTCGACAAGCTCAATTCGTATTCCAGTGGCCTTGTGACCTACAAGGCGAAGCGGAAGAAATCCGTCAGCCCGTGGACGTGTCTGCTCTATCCGCCGCTGGTGTTTCTGAAATCGTTCGTGTTCAAGCGGAATTACCGGAACGGCTGGGCCGGAGTCATCGGATCGGTGTGCATGGCGTTCTATGCGTTTCTGAAATACGCCAAGTTGTATGAACATTTCCGGCAGGCGGATGTCGCAGCAAGTCTGCTGCCGCCGGAGTATCCCGGTCAACAAGAGACATCGGAACACAAACAGGCAGCCTGATGGGTCTGGAACAGGCCCGCATGGCAACCCTTCGTTCGCTATTCGCATGACTCGGTATCGCTCTTCATGGACGGTGACTCCTCGACAACCCGACACACTTCGACTGGCCTCACGCTGCGGCTGCATCGCCAGCTCAACAACGTGCGCGAGTCGACTCATGTCACCGATGCGCCGGCTGCTTCAACCTGCTGGTGCATCAGCAAAGGCATGGCTGGCATGAACAGCCAGACAAGCGGTCTGGCGAAAGCAGTTGGCTTCGAGAATTCCTTTGAGTTCCGGCACGCAACGTTGAAGTTTCCCTGGAACGGTATACCGGTGCCGCTGGTTCCTCGCCGTGCGAGTGTTCTCAGGCACGCGGACGTATTAGACGGACCGCCGCCCCGCCTGGTGGTCTCCTGCGGCCGCCATGGTGTTCTACCAGCACTGACGTTGAAGAAGCAGCTTGGTGACCGCGTCTTCACTGTTCATGTGCAAGATCCCAAGACCAGCACGCGCGGCTTTGACATGGTGGTCGTGCCAAAGCACGACGGCGTTCGCGGTGACAATGTGTATCTGACAACCGGAGCTCTGCATTACGTGACTCCCCAGCGACTTGCGGAAGCCGCGCAAAGCCCGCTGAGCATTGACCTGAAACCGGACGAGCGGCCGCTGGTCGCTGTCCTGCTGGGCGGCAGGAACGGTTACTACGCGTTTTCGCGCAATGATGTCGAACGGTTGGTCGTCAAGCTGAAACGTGTGGTCAGTCAGTACGGAGTGCGGCTTGCGATTCTGAAATCCAACCGTACTTCAGCAGACGCTGCCCGACGATTCGAAACGGAATTCGGATCTCAGCACTTTGTCTGGAGCGGCGAGAACGGGAATCCCTATTTCGCTGCGCTGGCCCTGGCGGACTATCTGGTCGTGACCGGTGACTCGGTCTCCATGGTCAGCGAGGCCACGGTCAACGGGAAACCGATTTTCGTTGAATACCTGAGAGAAAAAAGTGTGCGTCCGGCGCGCCGATTCCGTCGGTTTCATCGGATGTTTGAAGAGGCCGGCTTCACTCGCCCGTTCGAGGGCGAGCTGGCCGAATGGACCTACGAGCCGCCGCAAGACACGCCCCGTATCGCGCAGCTCATTCGCGAAAGGATGGGAATCGCATGAATCTGCTCAACTCGCTGCAGAACACAACGACGACGTTTGAAGAACCGTATCGGCACTGGCTGGTCGAAAAGCCAATTACCACGGATATGGTCGCCGAGGTAGCTGCGACACCGATCCCGGACGGGCGACGCGTCCATGACGGCACACGGGCGGCCGACAACGGAGGCGGTGGTGTCGATGGAAAACTGCGGTGTTACGTGACCACCGAAAACTGTGACGAATTCCCCGAGATGCATCGGCTCATCAATGAGCTGCTGGATCCGGGAACGGTCATGCACTTCGAGCATATCCTCGGCCGCGATCTGAGCGACGCCTATCTGCGTCTGGAAGTCATTGCAGACCGAGTCGGGTTCTGGCTGAAGCCGCACAAGGACATCAAAGAGAAGCTGATGTCGATGCTGGTGTACGTCAACGTGTGCGGTGAGCCCGAGAATCTGGGCACGGATATTTATGATGGCGATCTGAATGTCGCGAAGACGATTCCGTATCGCAACAACGTCGGCTATCTGTTTGCCCCCAGTGACGACACCTGGCATGGCATGGAAAAGGGCAAGGAGATTCAGCAGGAACGTCGCTCAATTCTGATCAACTACGTGACGTTCGAGACTTGCTGGAAAGTCCCGGACGCTCGCGCCCAACGTAAGGCCGCGTAGCGACCAATTGCTGACTCTGCCGCTCAGCAAACCAGACCGTCAATATCCGACTCCACGGCGCTGATACGTCACCGTCCGAACCTGCAGGACATCGGATCGGGTGATGTATTGACCCGGTTCGATCGACTGCCAGTAGACGGAAGGCTGTCCAGCAGGAAACGGCGGACGCAGGGCGTACGAGTTCCTGGCCGATGCCACTTTCCCAAGCACGCCCATTTTCGCAAGCTTCGATTTGGCATGGTCGTAAGAGCCAGTCAGATCGGGCAGCTGCACGCCTGCGACAACTGACGCCGACGCTTCACCGTTGAGCCAGTCACCCGGTTCCGGCTGCTGCTTGAACACGACATCACCATTGACCGTCGCAGCATCCAGGCGAAACGGAATCCGTGCTTCCTCAAGGATGCGGCACGCCGCCGAGACTTCCATACCCAGCAGTGTCGGCATCGCTCGGCGATTAAAAAGCTGGACGTCTTCCCCACGAGGAGACTGCTGTCCGCCGCTGGGGTTCTGATGTGTTACCACCAGATCGCCGCTCAGGGAGTCGTCGAACTCGGCTCGAAATCCATGCGTCTCGTTTAACAGGCGGCGGGCTGCATCGAGGGTCATGCCCAGCACGATGGGGACGTCTGTGACGATGCGCTCCAGACGGACGCGTGAGCCGCGTTCCACGGACTGGCCCGCACGGATGGACTGCTTCTCGACCACATCATCGATGCGTGCCAGTTTATTCGGCACGTCAACCGTCAGGCCTCGCGCCCGAAGCAATTCCACGGCGACAGAATGGGTCAGTCCCGCGACGTTCGGCATGACAACGTGTGTCGAAGGAATGGCAGGTTCTTCGCCGATCGACGCGGACGGAAGACTGAGCGCGACCCCGGAATCAACTACTGAAAAGAATCCAGAGCTGTCCCAGCGGTAGTTCGCGACGGGCGCCTCGATCTTCGGAAGAGCGACGACCTGTTCCACATCCGGAGCATGCTTCAACAGAACGGCAGTATCACTGTCCCGACTCGACGACTTGCTGGTCTGTGTCGCCTGCCGAATCAGTGTCATCACGCTGGCCGTCATGCGGTCATCGATCTGACGGACGAGCTTGAGCAGCGAACGCAGTTGAGGCATGGGCAGGTCCTGTCGTCCGGCCTGGCCGATCAGTCCCCACGCCATGGCCCGAGTCAGCTCCTCCTCGCGATGCCAGCCGGTGATCGCACTCTTCTGCATGCCGCTGCTGTCGGCCACGATAAACAGCGGCGTGGCATTGTCTGGAGCGAGGTACGGTTCGACACCGACTTGTCGTGACAACGCTGGCAGTTCATCCAGCGGCAGGGCGATCGTGACAAATGAGCGGGCGATCTGCGGCAGCACGGCATTTGGACCGTGACTGTGCTGAGCAAGCAGCAGGTTCCATTTGCCAATCGCCTGCCGGTTGTCGTCGCGCTTGTGGAAGATGAACAGCAGCGGCAGCCCTTCGCGTTTCGCGGCTTCAAGGCCTTGAGACGCCAGTTTCAGGTCGACCGTTACGTTCGCGACTTCTTCGTTAAGAATGTTTTCGAACACGGCTGGATAGACGGCCTCGAGTCGAGCCCAATAGTGTCCGGGAAAATATTCACACAATGTTAACTTGCGCGATTTGGGTTGTTGGATTACAAGCCTTGCATGTCACGCAGAAAGGAAAACATTTGCGGCAACGAGAAGTCTCGTGCCGCCTT
>Ga0302123_10000187_pt1 | contig 48733 bp, 44 predicted proteins | sample CB21_321_MG_FD_203109 | JGI IMG/M metagenome (GOLD analysis project Ga0302123, IMG submission 203109) | Marine microbial communities from Western Arctic Ocean, Canada - CB21_32.1 | ecosystem: Environmental > Aquatic > Marine > Oceanic | place: Canada: Western Arctic Ocean | collected 2017-09-28 | reverse complement strand
AGAGGATATCCGGGACGTGCTTGCGACACCGGGTGACCTGAACAGAAAGTCCGATTGGCTACGCCGCTTCTACCGCCATGAAATGTTGCGCATCCTCACAGGCAGCATCCACGGTCGTCGCCCAATCTTTTACACACTGGGGGAAACGAGCCATCTTGCGGACTGGGTCCTTCAGACCACCTACCACTTCGCCGTCCAGGACGTATTCGGCCACGCCCCCGATCCCGAACAGCCCTCAATGCAGGTGATTGCGATGGGCCGGCTGGGCATGAGGGAGTTCGACCTGGGCTCGGACGCGGACATTGTCTTCATCCTCGATGACGCGGCGTTTGGCGAACGCACCCGTTGGACGCAGGTCGCCGAGCGGATAATCGAAATCACATCCAGCTACACGCGGGAAGGGTTCATCTTCGCCGCCGACGCCCGGCTACGACCGATGGGGCGGAGCGGCGAATTGGTACAGATCGAATCACGCTATAAGAAGTACTTCGCGGAAGTCGCCGAGGCTTGGGAAGCGATCACCTACATGAAGGCCCGTGCGGTGGCGGGTAACATTCCGCGCGGGACACGGTCACTCAGCGAGTTGCAGGAGATCGGCTGGCAACGCTACGGGATGGATACGGAGCTAGCTCGCCTGCTTGTTGATATGCGAAAGCGTATCGAGAAAGAACAGGGTGCCTCGCATCCCATCAAGTCAGGCCCCGGCGGTTACTACGATATCGATTTCACTCTGATGTATCTGCGGCTGAAGGAAGCCGGCGTCTTCTTCGAATCGTTGAACACGCCGGAGCGTATCGCTGTGATTCATTCGACCGGCGGCCTCGACGCGGCCGAGGCCGAGGAGCTACACGCCAGCGCCGTTTTCTTTCGGGCCCTCGATCACGCCTGCCGTGTCACAGCGGGGCATTCGACAAACAAAATTCCCACCGCGCGAGCCCATCGCGCCATCGTCCAGGAACTACTCGCGCGTTGGACGAACACGCCGGCCAACGACACGGCGCTGCCGGAGCTTCTTCACAGTGTTCAGGTGAGAACGAGGCGGTTGTTCGGAAAGCTGTTAGGGTCGCGCTAGTGAGGCGCGCTGGAGATCATTGAAGCACGGGTGCGTTCATGATCAACACGAAAATGTTGTACGCCACCACACCCGCGAAGAAGATATTGACCCCTCGCAGCAGTTTCTGCTGTGAACGCGCCATACAGAAAAGCGCCAACATCACCGCGGCTACCTTAACGAGAAACAACCCTCCCAGCGCCGACGGACTCTCCCGCATCGCCCACTTGACGACCGGATTCACTTCCGCGACCCCGTACATCATGAATGCCACCGTGGTGAGCATGTCCATCACTTGGAGGTAGATAAACTCGGCTAGTACGTGCAACGCGCTTTCCCCGACTCTTCATCGGCTTCACCAGGTCAAGCTTTAGGCCTCTTTACGTGACCCATCCAAACATGGTGCCGATGGACTAAGTGTGCTCACTAGTAAAGCACTAAGGTGAGCACCTTAGCAAGAGAACTAAGGTAATGGTACGAAATGCAACTCGGTGCGCCCCGGGGAGAGGGCTTTAGTTCTGGAAAGCGCTTCTGATCGACTCAAACTGGGCCTGAAACTTCTCGCGAATCCCTTCTAGCTCAGCCCCGAGCCCAATGCTCGCAAACGCTGCGTCGGGCGACTCGGGCGGTCGAATCTCGGAGGACTGGATCGCCAGCCCGTCATAGGAAACGCACAAATCGGCCGCGTGGACCAGGTGGCCTAGATCAACGACATCGTTGCTCTCAGAGGCCTCGTCGGGGTCTTCGTGGAATCGGCCGGCGCGGCAGACGGCTTCAGGCAGCTTCCACTTTCGAAGAATGAGGCCGGAAAGCTCGGGATGCGCGACGCCCAGAACGGACTGCTCCGTCTCGGTGAGCGGTCCGTCGCCCTGCTCCCATTCAAGGATGATCTTGGGCGCCACTTCGGGAAGCGTGGTGAGGGCGAGCAGACGCCCCACGTCGTGAAACAGCCCGGCCGCGAAGGCGGCGTCTAAGTCATCGGACCGTACGTAGTGCGCCAGAAACTCCGTCATCACCGCACACGCCAGCGCATGCTGCGAATACCTTGCATACGAGCTAGATGCCCCGGCTTGCGGGCGCACCATCCGCTTCATCGAGAACGCCATCGCTAGGTTTCTGACCGTTCCAAAACCCCAACAGCGTGACCGCTTGGCGAATCGACGAGATCGGCTGCGCCAGCCCGTAGTAGGCCGAGTTGACACACCGCAACACACTGCCGCTCAAGACACTATCTTTCTCGATCAGCGAAGCGATCTGGATGGCCGAGCATTGCTCATCGTTGAGCATCTGCAACAGCCGGCTCAGAACGGTTGACAGTGGTGGTAGGTCGTCGAGTGAAGCGAGCAGCTTTGACCGATAGCTCACCGGCGTGGCGGACGGTGTTTGGCCTCGAACCACAGGCGCCGATTGATACATGGACTCCATCTTCCCCTTGATGCCCATATCGGCGCGTTTAGGGAAAGTCGAGTGTGCGCCGGCGAAAACGGTTCGGTGACGGCCTGAGCGGGGCTGTCTCGGCAGTATGCCCCTGGCGAAGGAAGTTCTACTGGTCCGGAGTGGCGTCTTCGGGCTCATCGGCCGACGCCTGCACAAGCACGACCGTGATATTGTCCGGCGCACCCTTCGACAACGCCGCCTGGATCAACGCTTCGCACCGCGATTGCAAGGAGTCGGGACGCGCCAGAATTTCCAGAAGCGGTTCTTCACCCGTCACGCTATGCAACCCGTCCGAGCACAGCAGCAGGATATCTCCGGGCAAAAAATCGATCTCCTGCGCGGCGACCTTGAGGTTCTCTTCCGCGCCGACGGCCTTCGTCAGCACATTCCGGTAGGGATGTGCGCGGAGCTGCTCCTCGGAAAGCCCCAGCCCCCTGCCAACGTCATTGACCCAGGAATCGTCGGTAGTGACACAGAAGAGTTCGCCGCCCGTCCACAAGTAGCAACGACTGTCGCCCACATTGACCAGGAACAGTTTCTGAGGACGCGCCAGCGCCGCGACGACGGTTGTACCCATGCCGTCGTATTCCGGATTCTGCTCGGCTTCCCCGCGAACGTTGTCGTTGGCGAGAGCCACGGCGCGTTCCAGCGTCGCCGCCGAGGCGTCCGAACCGTCCCGGTCGATCTCCGCGACAAGCGTCTCGATCGCAATGCGCGACGCCGTCTCACCGGCTTGCGCCCCGCCCATGCCGTCCGCCACCGCGAACAGACCCTGCTCTAGGTTGGTAACGAAGCTATCTTCGTTGTGGGATCGAACGAGTCCGACATCGGACATGCCGTAGCAATCAATCATTGCGATGGGCGTGACCCTTGGCCGAAGTTTGGCATGACGCCGGAATAAACATCCGCTTCCTTACTTATCACAATTCCGTCGAGACTTGGTTTAGCGCGCTGAACGGAGACGGTCTGTGTCTCATTCAACCGCACAGGATAGTTTGCCACATGAATCGCCTCGGCGTCGGGACGTCGTGAGAAGCGTAGTGGCCGCTCTGCTACACCGCCTCCGATTCAATCCTGACACGCGCTGTATGACCGGCCACCGTAAGGGTATGGCTAGGCCCGACTGCATCCCGTCGAGCGATGCTAAATCCCAGGCAGGCGCTCATCTTATGCGATAACACTGGGCTCGTCAAAGTACCAATCTCGCGGCCGTCCGATAATACTGGCGAGCCCGCTGGCGGCGGCTCCTCTGCATCCACCTCGATCTGAACGAGTTGCCGCTTGACCTCTCCGCGCGCGCGTACTCGCTCGACGATCTCCTGGCCAAGGTAACAACCCTTCTCGAAAGAAACACAGCTCATCTGCCCGGATTCCTGCGTCAGTGTAGTCTCGAAGAAGTCCTCCGTGTGCCGGGGAACCCCGTTCTCCACACGAACGACCCGTGCCTCTTCGGGCGAGGCGGCACTCACGCCCGCCGCTTCCAATCGCCCGATCAAGTCGTCCTTGCTGCCGGCCTCGGTGAGAAGCCGATAGCCCGGCTGGCCGGTAGCCGAAACCGCCACGACCGTAACCCCATCGGCGGTCAGATGATGCTCGGACTCCTCAGGCGCTCGACCGATTTCGTTCTCAATAACCGTCTTCGCTTCCGGACCTTCCACGGCAATCGCCGCCTTGGTGTCGGTCACGTCTTCGAGAGTGACATCGTCCATGATGATGAACTTCTCAAGATGGTCGACAAGGCTCTGCCGCGTTTCAGGCTCCGTGTCCAACAGAACCGAATCCTCGAAAACCCAGATGTGCGAATCGGCCAGGATGTGGCCGTGCACGTCGAGAAACAATGCCCGAGCGCCCTCGCTAGGCTTGAGACCTTCAACCGCGTTGGTCGACATCGCGTGGAGCAACCGCAGCCGATCTTCTCCGGTCGCGCGAATCCGGCCTCGCTGCGACAGGTCGAGCCAGGCCGCGCGCTCCCACAGCGCCTGATAACCCGACATCACTAGTTGTGCAGAGTCCGCAGGTAAGCGCCGATCAGCAAGATCAGCAACCCGGAAATAAATGCTCCGAGCACGAGCCGCGGACGTTTGGCGTCTTTGGCCGGTTCACCGCTCGGCGGCGTCGACAGAATGAACAACATCGCGAACACGTGGAGCGCCAGCAGAAACTTCATCCCGAACGCCATGTGATAGGCGGTATCCACACCGGACAACACAACCCGATAGAAGTTGTAGCTCCCCGATAGGACCAGCAACACGATCGCCGTTAGCCCCCACGGCCGCAAGTTGGCCGCGATGCCTTCGCGAAGCTTTGCTTGCTCGCTTTCTTCGATCATCGCCATCGCCGGATAGAAGACGAAGCGTGCATACGCGAAGCCGCCGACGACGATTGCGGCGGCAAAAATGTGTGTCCAACGGAAAATGATATCGATCATCGCGAGACCTTAACTCGCCCGCGAAGGCGGGGGAAACCGACTGGAAGGTCGGCTGGAAGGGAGTTGTTATTATACCGGCAATGATCCACGAAGTCCTTCCTGTCGGCCCGCTGCAATGCAACTGCTCCATCCTCGGCGACGAAGAAACGCGGACGGCGCTCGTCATCGACCCCGGCGATGAGCTCGAAAAGATCCAGGACATCCTCGATCGCCATCAACTCAAAGTCGAAGGGATCATCATCACCCACGCTCATGTCGACCACGTCGGAGCGGCCGCCGAACTTCGGCGACGCACCGGCGCGCCCGTCTACATGAATGAGAATGACCTGCGAATGCGCGCCTACCTCGGCGTCCAGGCGGGCCTGCTGAACATGAAGCCGCCCGAGAAGCCTGAGATCGACGTGATGGTCCGCGACGCCGATACCGTCAAACTCGCTGACACCGACCTCATCGTCCTACACACACCGGGACACACACGCGGAAGCATCAGCCTCCACCTGCCAACCGAAGAAAAACTGATCGCGGGCGACACACTGTTTCGCGAGAGCATCGGCCGCACTGACATGCCCGGCGGCGATTCGCACGCCATCATCGCATCGATCCGCGAGAAGCTACTTACGCTCGACGACAACACGATCGTCATCCCGGGCCACGGTCCGGAAACGACCATCGGGCACGAGCGCGAATTCAACTACTTCCTGCAAAACCTCTGAACCGGAACTTTGAGGAAGGTAGAGGCATGGCATCCACGCCGACCGTCCTCAACCCAATACCGCGTCCGTAGCTCCCGCCAACGCATCGACAATTTGGTCCAACTGCTCCCGCGTCGTCACAACAGGCGGCGCCAGGCAATAGACATCACCCCGCAGTCGTGCGAACAGGCCCCGCTTCTGTGTTTCCGCATTCAAGCGCGAACCCACGTTGTCCGACGCGGCAAACTCTTCCTTCGTCCCACGGTCTTTGACGAACTCCACGCCGCACATCAAACCCTTGCCACGCACTTCGCCCACATGCGGATGGTCGCCCAGCGTCTGTTGCAAACCATTCAACAGGTAGTCGCCTTTCTCCGCCGCTTGTTGCGCGAAGCCTTCCTCTTCGATGATGCGGATCGTCCGCAACGCCACCGCGCAACCCACCGGATGCGAGCTATACGTATATGCGTGCATCCAGGGTGACGGGCATTCATCGAGAACCCGCGCCACTTCGTCGTTCACGCCGACGCCGCCGAACGGGAAATACCCCGACGTGATCGCCTTGGCAAACTGCATCAAGTCCGGCTCGACACCCCAGTGATCCAACGCGAAGAGCTTGCCCGTGCGGCCGAAACCGGTAATCACCTCGTCCGCCGCGAACAGCACTTCGTACTGCGTGCAAATCTCGCGAATCCGCTTGAAGTAGTCATCCTGCGGAACGATCACGCCACCGGCCCCTTGCACCGGCTCGGCGATAAACATGCCTACCGTATCCGCGCCTTCGCGCAGAATTGCTTTTTCCAGCTCGTTCGCGGCGGCAACCCCCTGACTCTCTCCCGCCGGCGCTTCATAGCGATACGGATACGGCGACGGGATGTGCACGAACCCCGGCACGCGCGGCTCGAACAGCGGCCAGTAGCCCTTGATGCCGGTGGCGCTCATCGCCGCCAGCGTCACGCCGTGATAGCCCCACTGTCGCGAGATGACCTTCGTCTTATCGGGCTTGCCGCGCAGTTTCCAATACGATCGCGCGATCTTGATGCTTGACTCCGTCGACTCACCGCCGCCTGACGTAAAGAAAAACCGATTGATCGACGGATAGGTGATCGAGGCCAACTTTTCCGCCAACTCAATCGCGCGCGGATTCGAACTACCTGCATATCCCGAGCAGTACGCCAACTCGGTCATCTGCGCCGCGGCTGCTTCGCCAAGCTCGGTGCGGCCGTTGCCGGCAACTACGTTCCACAACCCCGCCAGCCCATCGATGAATTCCTTACCATCCGCATCGACAAGCACGGCCCCTTTGCCCTTGACCCAAACATGTCCGCCCGCGTGCGTCGAGGGACTATTCAGGGGATGAATCAAATGCGCGAGATCGCGCTCAATGAGTTCCGGTTTCGTTGCTGTCGCCATCAATCAACCTCTATGAATGTGAGCCCCGTCGATGGGAGCTACAGGATAAGGACCACCGTATCATTTCGCATCGCGAATCGGCCCCAACCGCTATTCGACCGTCAGTAGATCGTTGATGATTTGCTGGACGGGTCCGGTTACGACCTGAATTGCTCGCTTCAGCTCAAGTCCCACGGGCTGCGTCCAAACGTAGTAGGCGACACCGCATGCAACCAGAACGAAGAGAAACGTCGGCATCATCGACCGTGGCGCGCTCTTCTTCGACCCCCCAACGCCCCTCCGATCAATCGTCGCCATAGCAATGTCCCGCCGCAATTGTAGCTCGCTGGGAGGAACTCCGCCGCCCATGCCAGAAGGGAAAGAGGCGCGGGTGTCAACCTGCGCGCCTGCGGGCAACCGCCCGCGGAAAGCCTCAGCGGAACCACTGCGACATCCCCGAGAACAAGCAAGGAAGTAGTAACCTGTTCCTACCTCTTCCTGACGCAGGGCACCCAATGTCACACAGCCACACTCGATCGATCGTTTTCGGACTAGCGCTCCCAATTGCGCTAACCCTCTGCGCGGCATCCGCCGCCGCGCAATCCCTCCCCGGCCGCTACTTCAAACTCATGGAAGCCGGCATCGCCAAAGTCGAAGCGAGGTTCCAAGCCGAGCCCAGCGCCAACCTCAAATCTCTGGAGGACAATCGTGGATGGCGTCACTTTCCCTACGCCATCCTCGCGCCGGCAGTGCTCTACGCCAAAGAGCATCCACAGAACAAGCACTACCAAGATCCGAAGATGCTGGCCCTGGCCATCAAGATCGGTGACCTGCTCACGGACGAGGACGAGAAGGGTACCTTCGAACCGCGCGGCGATAGTGACTGGGACACGTCGTTGTGGCTCGAAGCCTACCGAGTCCTCGAAAAAGACCTCGGCGAGAAGCGCCGTGCCCGTTGGCAGAAAGCCATCGAAAGAAACGTGGCACTCGTTTTGCCGGATGCCGAAGAGCGGCTCGACTTCCCCTGGTACAACACGCCCTACATCGGCACGTCGCCCAACCACTACGCGCAATACGCTGGCAACCTGCTGATGGCCGGGCTCACCTTCGGAAATAAGGAGTGGGAAGAACTCGGCACGAAGATTCTTCACCGCTTTTCGACCGTCGAACAGACCCCCGACGGCTACTGGGGTGAACATAGCCGGCAAGGCCCGACCACCGGCTACAACTACATCACGTTGAGCCAGGTTGCGCTCTATTGGGAACTCACTGAAGACCCGGCGGCCATGAAAGCCCTGCGTCGCTCGACGGACTTCCACAAGTACTACACCTTCCCGGACGGAACACCCGTCGATGTCATCAACGACCGCAATCGCCACTGGAGCCCCAGCGCCTGGGCGCAATACGCCTTCTCACACTTCCCCGACGGCCGCGGATACGCCGAATTTCTGACGAGCTTCTTCGACCCCGACGCGCTCTCGATGAGCGACCTCGGCCGTCTCTCGCAAGACGCTTTGTACTACCACGAAGGCCCCGTGTCACAGCCACCGATACGGCAGGAGCGGTTCTCCCATCGCATGGAAATCCCGGTCGGCATTCGCAAGACCGGCCCTTGGGTCGTCGTCCTATCGGGTGTTGTCGATACCCATTCGCCCAACAATCGTTTCTACTTGGAGCGCCAGGGACACATCGGGATCTTCCACGAGAAACTCGGAATGGTCATCACCGGCGCGAACTCGAAACGCCAACCGGAGATCGCGACGTTCTCGGAAACCTTCGGCGAGCACGAGGCGCACACACCGTTGAGCACGCGTTTACAGATGAGTGACGCGCAGGACCGCCTATCACTCGGATTCAACACCTTCTGGACGGACTTGCTCGTGCCCGCACCGTCGGACAATGAGATGAGCTTCCGCTTCGTCATCAACGGGCGCGGCCGCCCCGCGAAAGACCTGCGTATCAACCTGCAACTCGCCCTCACTCCCGGCGAGACACTCGAAACCGGCACGGGACGCAAGATCACTCTCGGCTCTGAAGCCATCGAGCTTTCGCCCGACGATCTCGGCGGCTCGATCCGGCATCATGGCTGGACGATGCAATTAGACCCCGCAGCCAGTCTGACATGGCCTTTCTACCCACAGAACCCCTACACCGATAGCCCCGAAATGAACCTGCAATACGCCGTCGGTCGCCTCACCATTCCGCTCTTCCTGAAATCACGGCCGGGCCACTACGTTCGTCCCAACGAAAAGCAAGTCGAGATCAAGATCCAAGCAACGCCCTGACCAAGAAACGTAGCGGCACGGCATGCCGTGCCCGCGCGGGCCGAGGACAGCCACATGCCGAACCAACCAACCCGACGCCGTTTCCTGCGAGCTACTGGGACTGCTGTGCTTGCCGCCGCAGGCGCCCCGGCAGCAAACAGATCCCTGATCGTTGACGTCCATGCGCATCTCAAACACGGCGACGCGGCGAAGACCGAATACTCGGCGAAAGACATCATTGGTGTGATGGATGCCGTCGGTATCGACCGCTCCGTCGTCTTCGGCATGTCGACCACGACAAAGCATTCCATCGAACTTGCCGAGGCCGCGGTCGCACAGTATCCCAAGCGGCTCATTCCGTTTCTCTATGCGCTGCCGAACTACGAGCGGCCCGTCCTCGCAGAGATCAGGGACGCTTTGACCAACCGTGGATTCCGGGGCATCAAGATTCACGCCGGCGAAGCCCGCCTGCACCCGTATATCGTCGACCCCGTACTCAAGCTCGCGGGCGAGCATGGGGTCCCATGCCTGATCGATGCCACGGGCAGCGTTAGCACGGCACGGCGTCTGGCCCAGAGCTTCCCGCAAACAACGATCCTCTTCGCCCACATGGGCGCGTATATGAGCCGTGACCGCCGCATGATCGACTATTCATCCAGGTCACCCAAGGCTTTGACAATGCCTACCTCGACCTGAGCGCCGTCGCGCTCGTCTTCAAGATGGAAGAAGCAGTGAAGAGAATCGGCGCGGAGAGAATGATCTGGGGCACCGACGGCCCACACAAGAACCCCAATCTCAACGCCTACGCCCGGTTCGAAATGGAGAAGGTCATGAGCCTGGACATTCCCCAAGCCGACAAGGACAAAATCCTCGGCGGCAACATCACCAAGATGCTCAACCTCACCTAAACTGGCGGATGGCCTGATCAACTCAACGGCACACGACTGGCGGGACTGAGCCACCAGATCGCTAGCTCCGCAGCGTACGTTACGAGATCCCGCCAGAAGCCTGCAAGCTGAACGCTCGGCCCCGATTCCCTCACGGGATCGATCACCATGATGACGCTTGATCCGTGATCCGCCGCCCAGATCGAGCCCGGAAACACACCGTCGTCCGGCTGCGCGGTGATGTCGAGGGGCATGTAGCCCCGGGTACGGGCGAGCACTTTCTCCTTCGTCACGTCTCCCGTCTTTGAGACGCAAATCAGTCGCACCATTCCATCCCAGCCCGCGGCGAGAAGACATCCTCGGGACTCCTCGCCGAGGCCCGCCGATTGGTAGGGTACGAGCCCGTTTACGGACTGACGGAATTGCATGAGTTCGCCCGCTTTCTTGCCGGGCGGGACAAAGTGCGCTTCGCCTGAGCGTGCCCTGAGCACGGGGGTTTGCGGATCAGAATCATTGAAGGTGTTGCGTCGGTCCGCGCGAGTCGGATTCGGATGCCCCCCGTAGTAGCCCCTTTTCGCAATACGTAACAGCACATTGGGCAGCCGCTCGCTTTCCTCAGATACTTCATTGGTAACTCGTTCACTACGCCAGACGGGTGGTCCTCCGAGGTACTGGTTGGGGCCGTTGTCGATCGTATAGAAAGCACCTGCCACGCGGACCAGGCGATAGGCATTGCGCAGGCCAGAGGCGTAGAGCCGAACAGGCCCTTCCTCCGAAAGGATGGCTTGATTCTTGCCGCCGTTGCCTCCGAAAGGGTCGTTGCTGTCCTGAGGTCCTGGACGGTCTTCGTCGTCGAGCGTCGGCAGATCGTAGGGGATGCCGGGGAGACCGTCCAGGTCGATTTCGAGGATCGACGCCGACAGTGCATATTCGGAAAGCGTATCGAAGTGGTCCGACGGTGCGCCGGAGTTGGTGTTTCCGCCTACCGTCAGGTAGAGCACTCGGCTGTCCTCGTCCAGCCAAAGCCCGTTGGGCGCGTGGTCGGTACGCGAACGCGGCAGACCTCGCACGAGATCCTCGCGACGCCATGATGCGCCGCCCCGAGTAAGCCGTGACACAACGCCGGAGTTCGTGTCCACGTCAGGGTCCTCGATCCGCGGGTCCGAGGTAGCCGCGTAGATCACGGGTCGATCAGCCCGGCCAGTGATGAGCATGCCAGTCAACAATCTTCGATCAAGCGACGGCTGGGGCTCACCGTCGTCGTTGTGATTCGGAATGCGTTGGAGTTCTTCGATGACTTCGACCCGGGATACCTCGTACTCGCCCAGGGCAAGTCGATTGAGAGTGTAGGCGTAGATTCGTCCGCGCTGTTCGGCGACATATAGCCGATCATCCGGACCGAAGGCGAGGGCCGTCGGATTACGGGAACGTACTCCAACGAGCGTCCCAACGCGTACGTCACGGGCATCGTAAACGACGACCCCGCGAGCGTTCAGCAGGATGAGGGAGCGCAAGCCCCCATGTTCCAGCGCCACACATACGCCGCCGATCAGCAGCAACAGCACAACGGCAAGCCGCACCCAGAGGGGCCTACCTGAGCTGCGCGAAGGACGCGGAATCGACGGGGGGACCACGCCGCTACCCCGAAGGCTCGCGGCACATCCACACCTGAGCGCCCGGCCTTCCTCCGCTTGGCATAACCCCGCCGGTCCCGACGAACCAACGGTCATCCAGCGGTTTCACGATCGGCGCGCGCAAGGGTTCGGGGAGACCGGGCATTTCGATCCAACTTTTCTCGGTGGGATCGTAGCAGTGAATATTGTAGAGCGCTTGCGTGAATCCGCCTTCGCCACCCGCGATGCAGATCCGCTCTTTCCAAACGAACGTACCCGGCTCGAAATGCGCCCGTGGACGAGGCAGCGGCACACCGTCGGACCACGCATCGGTTTGCGGCTCATAGACGTCGACACGGTCCGTATCGATCTGCGCCCGCATCCCAAACCCGGCAAAATCGTGATGGCGTTGCCCTCCAATCGCGTGGATTTTTCCGTCCAGAACGGCGGTGCCGAAGTGATGCCTCCGAAACGGCATCGGCGCGGCGGGCTCCCACGCCGGTTCGTCCGCTGCGATGTCCATCACCCAGTGATCTCCACTATCGGTAGAGCGATCGTCTTCCGAGCCCCCGAAGAAGTGCAGCTTGCCGGAGAGCAATGCGAGCCCACCGGCGGCTCGCGGTTTAGGTAGCGGAACTCCAGCGACCCACTCATCCCGCACGGCATCGTACTTCCAGACGGAAGCCGTGGCCTCGCCCGGGTGGTCACCCACGAAACCTCCCGCAAGCCATACATCCGTCCCGTCAAGGGCCGCCGCCGCATGCGTGACGGGTTCGGGAAGGTCCGCCAGCGGTTCCCAGACATCCGCCTGCGGGTCGTACCGGTCGCACCTCGTGATCGCGGTCAAGCCGGGTGTCGTGAATCCGCCGAAGGTATAGAGCTTCCCACCGATGATGAACGCCGGAGCCTCGAACCGCGGAAGCGGAGACGGCGTGGCTTCCCGGCACCTCAGGTACTCGCTCGGCCAGGGCCAGAGCCGTACCAGGTCCCTCAGATCCCTGAGGGGCGGACGCGACTCAATGTAGACATGCACCTCGTGGTCGTAGCGCTGATAGGCCTTCCAAGCCACAAAGGGCCCCGCCAGCATCACGACGCCAAGGACAATCGCAACATTGCGAACTGAAAACATCCTACGCACAACTTGTCGAGTCTAGCGGACCAGCGCAACGAATGCTCGACCCCCATCTGACACAAGCACGCCGGCGTCACATTGTCTTCCCCTCCCCCACCTGGGTACAATCACAGCAGTAGTTTTCTATCTTTCGTAATTCACAGGGAGGCTCAATGAAGAAACTTGCATTGCTGTTCCTCTCCTTCGCCATGACCAACGCACTTGCCGCTACCCATCTCAAAGTGGGCGACAAGGCGCCAGGCTTCTCGATGCCGGCTTCGACCGGCGACACGATTTCCCTCTCCGACTTCGCGGGTAAACAGACGGTCGTCATCGGGTTCTTCCCGGCGGCCTTCACCGGTGGTTGAACGAAGGAAGCCAAAGCGTACCAGGCTGGTATCGCAAAATTCGAGAATGCTGGCGCTCAGGTGCTCCTAGTCAGCACGGACAACGTGCCGACCCTTAGGCATTGGGCGGGAGAGTTGGGTGTCAGCTACCCATTTCTAAGTGACTTTGCGCAACGCAAGGCGTCGAAGGACTACGGAGTCCTCATCGCCGAGCGGGGCATCGCCTCGCGGGCAACGTTCGTGATCAACCCACAGGGTGTGATCACTCATATCGAAGAGGGCGGAAGTGCGGTCGATCCGCTCGGTGCCCTCGAAGCTTGCTCGCGCAAGTAGTTAAGTTTTCCCAAGCTCCGGTCGAGGCCTTGAAAACCTCGGCCGGGGTTTTGTTTTCTCCGGATTAGCTCGACGACGCCCAAACCCGGTCGCGCAGTACGGCGAGTTCCTTCAGCCCCTCGGTGTCGAGGGCCCGTGTGGGATGTCGCACGCGGGCCGACTCAATTACACCTCGTGAAACAAGGTTATGCTTCACTGCCGACACGCCCAGTCCAGGCTGTAGCTCAAAGCGCACCAACGGCAGGATGCGGGTGAAGCAGTCCCAGGCAGACGACACATCACCCGCCGCCAGTAGATCCCATATCTGGACATAGAACGAGGTCATGTCCGCTGCCGGCATGCAGCCACGAGCGCCGCGTTGGATCTCTTCGATCATGAACTGCCCGTTCAAGCCGCCCAGCAGTACGAGGTCACGGACGGCCTCCGCCACGCAGGAAATCTTCGGGGCCGTCGGCGGCGCTTCGACCTTTGCGCAGGTCACGTTCGGTACTTCGGCGAGCCGCGCCAACAACGCCGGCGGCATCGGCACCTGCGAAAGCAATGGCGCGTCCTGCACCATGATCGGAATGCCAACCGCGTCACTGATCTCTTTGTAGAAGAAGACCACACCGTCGCCATCAGGCTTCAGATAGAAGGGCGGCAGCACCATTAGCGCGTCGGCCCCAAGATCCTCGGATTCCTTGCAGAGGCTCACCGCCACATCCGTTCCGGTCGTCCCGATGCCGACCACGACCGGCACGCGGCCGTTGACGTGTTTGACGATCGCTTCGAGTAGCGTGCGGCGCTCGTCGCCCCTCAGCGCATAGCCCTCGCCGGCGTTCCCAAACGCACTCAGTCCGTGCGCGCCCTGTTCGAGCAGGTGGTCAACAACACGCTTTTGGCCTTCGACGTCGATCGAGCCATCGTCGTAGAACGGCGTGGCGAGAATCGGAATGATACCTTCTAGCTTCTTACTCATACAGTTCGGTCGGTCCGCTCCTGAAGTTCGTGTAGGTCTTCGGCAAGATCAGCGGTCAAGACTCGTTTGGACCGCTCGATGTGAGAGCTGAGCTCCTCGGCAAGCAGGCCACTCTTGCGCTTGCGTAGCGCGCGCAGAATCTGCCGATGCTCCGTAATCTCCTGAGCGACTCGCTGCGCCCAGGTCGTGCCTCCCCGGTGAATGCGGGCAATCTTGATGTGTGCGTTGAGTTGCTCATACATGTCGATGAGCTTCTCGTTACGGGATAGAGCGACGATGCGCCGGTGAAAGTCGGTATTGAGGCGGTCGTGGCGCACGGTGTCCGGTTCGCCTTCCATCGATTGTTCCATGGCATCCACAACGCGCTCGATCTCATCAGCCTCCGCGTCGGTTACCTCGTCAACCGCCGTTTCCGCGGCAAGGCACTCGAGCGCTCGCCGCAAGTCAAACGTCTCGATGACCTCTCGCGCTTCGACTTTAGCCACAAACGTGCCACTACGAGGTTTGACCTCAATCAGACCGGCCTGCGCCAGTCGGCTGATCGCCTGCCGCACCGGCATCTGGCTCACACCGAAGCGCTTGGCAATCGATGGGATGTTCAGGCGCTCACCGGGGTTGAAGCTGCGGTTGAGGATCGCCTGGCGGATCTGATCGTAAACGTCGTCGGCGACGTTGCGGCGTTCGATCTTGGTCAGCTTGACCGCCACGTTGGACATCGTGCGCTTACTCATGCGGCTTTCTCGGTGAGCGTGCCCGGAACGGTTGTCTCCTCCAACGGTCCTTTGATGAGGCTGTGTAGCACGAGCAATGCGATGGGATGCAAGAACGCCATGATGATGAAGACCCCTTGGTAGGAGTAGTCCTCGACGACGTACCCGGTGATGCGGGTGAAGATCGTCCCTCCAAGACCACTGCCCAACCCAACGATACCCGCCACCGAACCGACGATCGCGGTGGGGTAGATGTCGTTGGTCATCGTCATCAGGTTCGTCTTCCAGGCCATATGCGCAAAGGTGATGAGGCAGATCGTGGCAACCGCGACCGTCGACGACTCGCTGAATGCCACCAGCAGTCCCAACGGCATCATCAGCGCGCAAGGGAGCATCGTGAGCTTGCGGGCATTCAGGGGTGTCGTTCCTCGACGAATGAGCCGGCCCGATACCCAACCGCCCAGAATGGATCCGATGTCCGCGGTGAGGTATGGCATCCATGCTACCAAGCCAATCTCGACCATCGTGAATCCGCGCTCTTCGCCGAGGTACTTGGGAAGCCAAAACAGATAGAACCACCACACCGGATCGGCGATGACGCGGGCGAGAAACAGACCCCATGTCTGCCGGAACCCGAAGAGTTGACGCCACCGTAGCGGACGCCGCACGCTCTTCGCCGGGCCAGCGAGCAGCTCGCGTTCCTCCTCGCCAATACGCTTGTGTTTGGCGGGTATCCAGTACCACGTCAGCCAGAAATACAGCCACACAAAGCCCAATCCGCCGGTCAGCACAAAGGCGAACCGCCATCCCCAGGTCTCGTAGATCCAGACGATAAGAGGCGGCGCTAGAATCGCGCCCGTTGCCGCGGCAGCATTGACGAGCCCATTCGCAACGCCGCGCTCCTTGGGCGGAAACCATTCCGAGATTGCCTTCTCCGCCGCCAGGAAGTTTCCTGACTCCCCGATGCCAAGCAGCGCCCGAAAGATCCCCAGGCTCAACGCGCCACGGGCCGTAGCGTGCAACATGTTGGCGACGGACCACCAAACCATCGAGACCGCCAGCGCCATTCTGGTGCCCCAGCGGTCGATCAGATAGCCTGCCAGCAGATACATGCCGGTGTAGCAGACCAGGAACGCTTGTAGAACGTTGGAATAGTCGATGTTCGACAGCCCCAGCTCCGGCGTAATCACCGGGGCCATCACCGAAAGCGCCTGCCGGTCGACGTAGTTGATCACCGTCGCGCAGAACAGCAACCCCGCCATCCACCAGCGCAGCTTCGGGATCGGCCTTTTGTCAGCCACCTAGGCGAGCCTCACTCGTGGGGCCGAATGGTCCGACGAGAGACACCCCGACGGGCTCATTGCGCCGCACCCGCTTCCGCTACATCCCGCACGCACCTAAAACCCAAGTTCGGCGTCCGCTGATTCGGTCTTACCCAGTTGCGAAAAAAGACGGTGAGGCGTTGCGGCCCATCCGCCCACGAGCCACCACGGATGATCCGATGCGTCCCCTCCGCTGGGCCCTGGGGGTTCTCCTCCGGGCTGCGCTCGTAGTACGTGCGGTCGAACCAATCCGAGCACCACTCGGAAACGCTCCCCGCCATGTCGTACAAACCGAACGGATTCGGCCGATGACTCCCCACCGGCCCCGGCCCCAACGGCGTATTGAAAAGAGCAAGCTTCCGATCCGGCTTGTCGTCCCCCCAGGGGTAACGCTTCTCCTCCGCGCCGCCACGTGCCGCGCGTTCCCATTCCGCTTCGGTGGGAAGGCGTTTGCCTTGCCACGTGCAGTAGGAGTTGGCATCCTCCCAATCGACGTTGTGGACGGGATCGTTCTGCTTGCCCTGGGGCACGACACCCTGCAACCAGTGATAAGGCGTGCGATGTCCCGTCGCTGTGACAAACTCTGCGTACCGTGCCTGTGTCACTTCGCGCGAATCCATGAAGTAGGCGTCCAGCCGCACGGTGTGAGCCGCGCGGTCGTCGCGCAGGATCAGAGGGCGCATGCCACGGCGGTCGGCGTCGGTTTCAAACGTCCGCCCCATGGTGAACTCACCCGCCGGAATGAAGACCATGCCGGCCGGAACCTCCCGCGAAGTCGTCTCGTCGGCAAACGCACTTCCGGCGATCAGGAACAACAAGAGTGCTATGCGCGACGCCGTCAAATCGTTCGGTTCTTAGACGAAGAGCTCCGCGATCTCGTCGTCGATGCAGGGTTCCGTCGCACCGAGGGGATCCACGTAGCGGTAAGTCCGCTTGGACGGCGTGTTGTGAATCTCCTTCCGCCAATCGATACCAAGCGCCGAATACACCGACGCGTAGATGTTCTCGGTCTTGGGTTGCATCCCGTACTTCCAGCCGGTCTCGATGGTGTTCTCGCCGGTGGCGTCGGTGCGGCCGATGATCTGTCCGCCTTTGACGCCGCCGCCCGCGAACAGGCCGATGTAGCACTTGTTGTAGTGGTGACGCCCATCCACGCCGTTCAGCGCGCCCGGCACGCGCCCAAATTCGGTGGGGACGACGACCATCGTTTCATCGAGCAGAGTCTTGCCAGGATTGTGAGCAGACGGCGTCTTCTCAAGATCACGCAGCAAGTTCGCAACCGCGCTGTCGAGCGACGTGCAGTGATGGTAGTGATTGCTCGTCTTCGAGTGATCGAAGATGTATTTGTGGTGATCCCATCCCGGATGCTTCACGTGGATGTAGCGCGTGCCGGCGTCCGCTTGGATTAGGTTCCGTGCCAATAAGCAACCGAGCCCGACCGCGTTCTCGCCGTAGCGCTTCCGATCCGCTTCCGCGAAGTCAAGCGCCTGAGGCCAACGGCTATCCCCCAGGATTCGGTACGCATCTTGCTGGAAGGAGCCGAACGCCGTTAGGTCACGTCCGCGGCTGCGGCTATCCTTGGCGACGACCTTCTCCAGTTCGCTGAGCAGCCGGAAGCGCTCTTCGAGCAGATCGAGCGCCTCGCCCTGCGGCGCAACACTCCCGATACCGGCTTCCGCATTGACATCCATTCCAGAGAACTTCGGGTGCAGGAAACCACTTGGCAAAGCCGTCGAGCCGAGATTGCAGGAAACGTAGGTCGGGAACGTATCGCCTTCGCGCCGCTGCGACTCGAGTTCAAACGCTACGACCGAGCCGACTGGCGGAATCTCGGAGACCTGTGCCGGGTTTAGTGGCCGGCCGGCGCGCGTATAATACTCTCCGCGAAAATGGACGACCTCGTGACTCCAAAACGACCGCACAACGGCCACCTTGTCCATCTCGGACGACAGCTCGGGGAACAACCGCTGCGAAAGATAGAGGTCGTTGCGAACCTGCCGCACATCGAAATCAGGTTGAGTGCCGGCGTTCTCTTTGAAGTCGAACGTGTCGGTATGACTGATCGCCCCCGCCGCCTCGACAACGATGCAATTTCGCGCGGTGCCACGCGGATTCGACTTTCCCGCAGCCCGCACTTCGGGAGGCCACAAGCCCTGCTCGACAAAGCCGCCCAGAAGGCTCAGCGTTCCCAACTTCAGCACGTCCCGGCGAGCGGGAACAATGTCTCGAACGGTCTTCATCACATGGCCCTCCTCGGTGCTAGTAGTTGAACAGGAACTCCGGCTTGTTCAGTAGAGCCCACTGCAGGTTCTCCATCCCTCGCTTACGATCTTTGTGGAGAGCGCTGAGAGCGATATCCATCTCGGCGGGCAACGGCCTACGCGATAGCGTCGCTAAGTAGACCTTCTCGACGAGCGCACGATCGAGAACGCGCTCGACTTCATCGGCCGCCGGCTCGCGTCCGACCGCCGCAAAGAAGCTCTGCTCAACCATGATGCGATCATCCGTCAATCGGCTGAGCAACTGATCAACCCGGCTGTCGCCCTCCGCCTTCACGCGGTCGATCACGACTTGGGAGTTCATCATCAACATCGCTTGCAGTGACGATGCCGGCGTCTCGGCCGGAAACTCATCGCGGCTCTGCTGCCCGAACGCACGCAGAAATTCCGCGACTTCGCGATTCACATGCGCCGGGTCAAGCAACGCCATCGCCGTCGCGACATCGTCCACGCCGCTCTTGTAGGAACCCGGCCGGGCCGTCGCCGTGACGATCGAGTCGTGCAGTTCGGCGCCGCCCAACATCCGCACGAACTTGCGCGGATAGTAGTTGGCATACTCGGGCTTCCAGTCACCATCAAACTTCGACGAGAGGCGGTAGGCGCTCGACTTCATGATCGTACGAACGAGGTGCTTGAAACTATAGTCGTGCGACTGGAAGTCCCGCGCCATCGCATCGAGCAATTCGGGATTCGAAGGCTGCATCGACCAGCCCTCGGGCAGTTCCTGATCGGGGTAGTAGCGCGCCAAGTCGAATCCGTCGATTGGCTCGACGATACCGAATCCCATCAACTCCGCCCACATGCGATTCGCGATCGCGCGCGAAAACTGAATGTGCCCCGTCAAGAGGCGCGCCAACTCGTCGCGGGGCATCTCGCCCGGTTTGGCCACCTCTCCTGTCAGGATGAAGCGCGGCTCATTCGACCCGCCTGTCCGGGGCACGCGGACGATGCTGTCGCCGTTTGTCGGATACCCCGGCTCGACCTCATCGACCGTGTATTCAGTGTTCGCCTGGGCGCCGTTCTCCCAGTTCATCACCATCCGCGTCTTGCCGTAGAACGACGCTTGCTGGAAAAACTCCTCGCGCGTCTTTCGCGAAAAGAATACGTTGACCTTTTCGAGATGGTTCGCGCCGTCGTGACACGAGATGCATCCGGGGTTCACACCGAGCAGCACCTTGCTATAGGTGATCGTGAACTCGTCCACCGAGTCGGCACGGTTGACGAGTTCGAGCGCGTCGGGCGTGTCAGGGTCATCTTTCGCCTTGACGAAATCGCGCGCGAAGTAGAGGGCGCCTGGGGACGAATGGCTGCTCTTGCCGCCTTGCGACAACAGGTCCGTTGCCACGTCGGCATAAGAGCGGTCGAGCCGTAGCCACTCCTCGATCCAGTAGTGAAAGAGGTTCTTACCGAAGCCCATGCGGTTGCCGGCCCGAAACAGGTCTTCGAAATAGTATGACCACCGCTCGACAAACTCATCGGAATCGACAAGCCGGTCGACCAGCTCATCGTGTTTATCGGGGTCGCTGTCGTCGAGAAACGCTAGCAGTTCATCAACAGGCGGAATGCGCCCGGTAGCGTCGAGGTAGGCTCGGCGTGCAAACTCAAGATCCGACGCCGGCGCGGCATGTGGAATACCGTCGCGCTCGATGCGGTCAAAGATATGCTCGTCGATGAAGTTGCGCCGCACGACCGGCATGCGTTCAGCGGCCTCACCGGGACGCACCGACGCGGCCTGCTCGGTGAGTTGCTGTGCGACCTCCGAAGCGGGTGCGCTTTGAGGAGCTTCGTGCGCACGCTCCACCCGCTCACGCGCTTCCGGGGACAACTCCTGCCCGGTGGCAATGCCACAAGCAATCGAGAGACAGGCGATGGCTCGAACAGTATGCGTCATAGCATTCGCGAGAACGATTGTTCCAGTTGCGACGAGGGTTACCCGCCGCTGTGATATTAGCGAACCTAGACCTCAGCCAGGGACGGCCCTAGATCTTTTCAGTCTTACCGGAGACCGAAGGGTCTTTGCGTATAGGCTTGCCGTATTCATGCCGCCATGCCTTGAACTTCGCCATCCCGTATTCGCCAAGATCGACATCGCCGACGATCTCGTCCCCGGAGACTTGGCCATCGAAGTCATATGCCGAGTGTTCGGCGTCGTAGCGCAACTGGCCGCCGAAGCGAACGTGATGACCGCTGATTGAGCCTTTGATTTCACCCTCACCCCGCTGCCCGACATGCGTTCCTTGTAAGTTGTTGCCGTCGGATTCGAGATGCAGCGTATGGCGAGCCGCGCCGCGTGTGAACGTGATGTCGACATCCCAACGTCCGGAGACATCGACGGCCGGGGGCATCTGGCGTTGCGGCTTTGGCTTGGGCCCATTCCGGAGGACTTTAACGAGATGGTCCGCGGAGACATCGATCTGGTCTTCGCGGCAATTGCCAACGCGGATGGCAAACGAATGGCCCTCCCCTTCCGCGTGCGTTTGGATGCGCAGCTCGCCGTCCATCAGGACGTCATGCAGTTCGCCCGCTGTGTAACCGATGCGTTCGGGGTCCCAGGCGACTTCGAGAACGGGGTGAGGATTCTTCCCCGGCGGCGGATTCAGCTCGGTCCGTATGCCCGGTACTTTCGTGAGCTTGGCGTCCATTCGCCTAAGCCAGCCGGTCCATTTCTCGACTTCCCTCGGGATGTTGCGGGGACCGAGCGTGTATTCCACGGCGGCCAGCGCGCCCATGATCTCCTCCTTGCCGACCTTCATCATGCGGCCGAAGGAGTGATGCGGCGCGCCGTTGATCCAGGCCGCGCTGACGAGGTCTTTGCGACCAATGAGAAAGCCGCTGCACTGCGGCCCACCAAAGATCTTGCCGCCCGAGTACGCGACAAGATCGGCACCGCGTTTGAGGTAGGGGTCCGGCGATTGAGGCCATTCCGGCGAGGCATCGATGACGACCGGCGCACCGTACTTGCGGCCCGCTTCGGCAAACTCTTCCAAACGGATCGGGCCGTGCGATTCCATGTTGCCGACGATGGCAATCATCGCCGTGTTGTGACTCAACGCGCGGTGAAACTGCTCGCGGGAATCGACCGTGATCATCTTAATGCCAAGTGCTCGAATCGCGTGGTCGTAGGTATTGCGCGACTCGCGAGGCATGATGACCTCCGTTCGCAACCCGGTCAGGTCAGGAAGTTGCTGGATGCGCTCGGGGTTCGCGCCGGCCAGGCAGGCCGACGTGGCGTGCGTCAGAGCACCGGCAGCGCCCGAGGTGACGATCGCCGCTTCACATTGGAAGAGTTCTGCGAGCCGCTTGCCGACGCCCTCCATCAACTCGTCCATTTGGACCGAGAAGTACGAGGCTTCGTCCATGGCCTGCTTCACGGAGTCGACCGAGAGCAGACCGCCATTGATGGTCAGCGCGGCCGTGAGGTTGATGAAGGGCCTCACGCCGACCCGCGTATAGACACTCGGCGACGAGGGTATCGACGCGGCCACCGCCGGGGCAGCCCCCGAGATCAGTCCAGCGGCGGCGAGTCCGCCACCTCGGAATACGTCGCGGCGGCTGAGACGGGCACGGGTCTTGGTGGATTTCGTTTTCGGCATGGTGTTAACTCCGGAGGTACGCATACCCGGTCAGGGTAGTGGTTGGTTTGGGGCGATTGCAAATGGCACATCGACTCCGGCTAGCGCCGAGGTATCTGGCCGACGGCCTGCGCGTCGCCGAAATCAAGGGTAAGCGCTGCCGGCAAGCTGAACCCGACGGGCTGCTCCACATTAACCTGATACAGTCCGGGCCACCCGGTTGCGGAACATCAGCTTCATGTGGCCGGGAGCACATTGCTCTTATTGTCGTATTGGTCGCTGCTCGCGGGCAGCGTCTAGGGCACAGTCGTCGTTAGAATAAGGCGCTCCGCCCCGCAGTACAGCTTGCAATGCCCACGAATCCCTTATGGCGATGGTCCTTGCTCAGCCTGGGCATGCTGCTGCTCATCATCGTGCCGTTCTTGCTCTTTGAACAGCAGGTCACAGCCTGGAGCGAGGCCGTCCTCAACAAGGAAAGCTCGCCTTGGGCCATCTCCGCCGTGCTGGTCGGTCTACTCGCGTCCGACATCCTGCTGCCGATACCGTCGAGCTTCGTAGCGACGGCCTCTGGCTATCTACTCGGACTCTGGTGGGGAACGCTCGCGACGTGGATCGGCCTCATGGCCGGCACAATGGTCGGCTACGCGCTGGGACTCCGCTACGGCCGCGCGGTGGCTCTACGATTCGTGGGCGAATCCGAATTGCAACGCGTCGCGGCGGCACATGAGCGCTTCGGGGACGCAACGATCGTCGCTCTACGGGCGGTTCCGGTTCTGGCCGAAGCGTCCGTCGTTCTCGCGGGATTGAGCAGCATGCCGCTCGGACGCTTCGTCGTGCTGACCGCGCTCGCGAACCTCGGGATCGCCGTGACCTACGCGGCCGTTGGCGCATTCGCGGTGGATGCCAACTCGTTCCTGCTCGCCTTCGCGGGCTCGATCATTCTGCCCGGATTGGCGATGGTGCTGGCGCGACTGTTCAGTCGCCCGTAGGCTGGTCGTCGCCGTCGAAGAAGCTCCCCATGTGGCGGAACTTCTGATAGCGGTCTTCGATGAGCTGCTCGCCGGTAAGATCGGAGAGCGATTGCAAATGACTCTCCAGCGCATCGCCCAAAGCAAGAGCCGCCGCATCGTAGTCACCATGAGCGCCCTCGCCCGGCTCCGAAATCACCGCGTCGATCAGCCCCAGGCGCAATAGGTCGCCGCTCGTCAGCTTCAACGCTTCAGCAGCCTTCTCGGCTTGCGCGGAATCGCGCCATACAATGGCAGCGCAACTCTCCGGCGAGATCACGCTATACACCGCGTGCTCAAGCATCAGCACACGATTGCCCACGCCCAACGCAAGTGCGCCACCACTGCCGCCCTCACCGATACAGGTCACAATCAACGGCACAGGCAGTTCAGCCATCGCGTGCAAGTTGCGTGCAATCGCTTCGGCTTGGCCGCGCTCCTCGGCATGTATGCCCGGATACGCGCCCGGCGTGTCGAGTAACGTGAAGATCGGACGGTTGAATTTCGCTGCCAGCCGCATAGCACGCAGAGCCTTGCGATAGCCCTCCGGCTTGGGCATGCCGAAGTTGTGGTGCAACTTGTCCTTCGTATCGCGCCCCTTCTGCTGACCGATCACCATGACCGGTCTGCCGCGAAACGTCGCGTAGCCGCACACGATCGCCGGGTCGTCGCCGAATAGGCGATCGCCGTGGATCTCTTGGAAGTCCTCAAACACCCGCTTGATGTAATCAGTCGAGTGAGGCCTTTGCGGATGGCGCGCGAGTTGGACGTGCTCCCACGCCGAACGCTGGGCGGGAACCGTCGAATGCTCTATTTCGTTTTCAGGAGGCAAGTGTTTAGGATGACATGACTTCTAGCGACCCTGCACCACAAATTTGCTTGACACGATCTTGGAAATCGCGGTCAGCGCGCACATGATCGGCAAGGTCGTAGAACATCAGGAAGTCTTTCTTCTTCAGCAGCCGCAGGCGAACATCGGCTTCGCCGGGCTTGCTGGAAAACAAATCACGCAATTGGTCGAGCGTTTGTTCGGTACCGCCGTTGTCGAGTTGAATGGTAATCGAGACGCGGTGCGGAAGCGGGACACGCACGACATCGAGCGGCACGATCTCGTTCACCGAGATCTTCAGCGGCCCCGATTCGTCCACGCGCATATCGCCTCGAATCATCACCGCCTGGTCTTCGACCAGCATTGGGCCGAGACTCTCGAACTGATTCGCGAAAATCAGCAAGTCGACGCTACCCTTCAAATCTTCCAGAATGGCGGCTGCCCAGGGCCGGCCCTCGCGATTGCGCTTGCGGGCGATCGAGCCCAAGACGCCGCAGAGCGCGATCGGCGTCGCATTCTCAATCCCCTCAAGCGTCGAGGTATCCAAATTCGATAGTTCCGACACCTTATCGCGGTAGGCGTTCAGCGGATGCCCTGTAACGTAGATACCGAGAATTTCTTTCTCGCTCGCGAGCTTCTCGTTCTCCGGCCATTCCTGAACGTTCGGCAGGCGGTCTTCGGCCGGCGGCGCATCGGCGGCCATGGCGTCGAACAGCCCATGTTGCCCCGTCGATCGATCCCGCGACGCCCGTTGCCCAGCTTCGACAGCGCCATCCAGCGCGGTCATAAGCTGGGCGCGGTGTCCGCCGAACGAATCCAACGCACCCGCCTTGATCGAGCTCTCGAGCATCCGCTTGTTCACGTGCTGCCAGTCGACGGACTCGGCGAAGTGGAATAGCGAATCAAACTTGCCCACTTCCTTGCGCGACTCGACAATCGCCGCCACGGCGTTCTTGCCGAGATTCTTGATCGCCCCTAGCCCGAACAAAATCGACTGATCGTCCGACGGCGCGAAGCTCCAAAAACCTGAATTGAAGTCCGGTGGAAGAATCTGAATGTCCATGTCGCGGCATTCGGTGATGTACTTCGCCACCTTCGCCATGTTGCCGCTTTCCGAAGACAGCAGCGCCGCCATGAAATAGACCGGGTAGTGCGCTTTGAGGTAAGCCGTCACATACGCCACAAACCCGTAGGCCGCCGAATGCGACTTATTGAAGCCGTACCCGGCAAACTGCTCCATCAGCTCGAACAGCTTGATGACCTTCTTCTTTTGGAACCCCTTTTTCAGCGCGCCTTCGACAAAGCGCTCGCGCTGCGCCGCCATCTCCGACGCCTTCTTCTTGCCCATCGCGCGTCGCAGCAGGTCCGCTTCGCCGAGCGAGTAGCCCGCGATGCGGTTCGCGATCTGCATCACCTGTTCCTGGTAGACGATGACGCCAAACGTCTCTTCGAGCAGGTCACGCAGTTCATCGAAGTCGTAAGTGACCTTCCTGCGACCGTGCTTGCGCTCGATGAAGTCGCTGACCATGCCGCCCTGGATCGGCCCCGGCCGATAAAGAGCGTTCAACGCGATCAAGTCTTCCAGCCGCTCAGGCTGATAGCGGCGCAGAATGTCCCGCATCCCCTCGGACTCAAACTGAAACACTCCGCTCGTCAGCCCGCGCGACAGCAGCTCAAACGTCGTTTTGTCGTCGAGCGGCAAGTCCTCCGTCCGCAGGGAGATATCCTTGAATTCCTTAAGAAGCCGCAACGCTTCTTCGATCACCGTCAGCGTCGTTAGGCCCAGGAAATCCATCTTGAGCAACGACAAACTGTCGAGGCTCTTCATGTCGTACTGGGTAACGATTTCGTCCTTGGCGGTCTTGTACAGCGGGACCAACTCTTGCAGCGGCTGCGGCGCGATCACCACACCCGCCGCGTGCACTGACGGATTCCGCGCGACACCTTCAAGCTGTAGGGCCGTCGCCATCAGCTTCGCCACGCGCGGGTCTTTCTTCATCTGCTCACCGAGCGCCGGCTCTTGCTTAATGGCGTCTTTGAGCTTGATGTTGAGGACGTTCGGAACCATCTTCGTCAGCCGGTCGACCTCGCCGAACGTCATATCCATGACGCGCCCGACATCTTTGATCGCCGCCTTCGTCGCCAGCGTGTTGAACGTGATGATCTGCGCGACCTGCTCGCGCCCGTACTTCTCGGTGACGTACTGGATCACCTCGCCACGGCGATGCATGCAGAAATCGATATCGATATCAGGCATGCTCACGCGCTCCGGATTCAGAAAGCGCTCGAACAGCAGCCCGTACTGCAATGGATCGACATCCGTAATTTCCATGCAGTAGGCGACCAGCGAGCCCGCCGCCGAGCCACGCCCCGGACCGACAGGAATGTCGATCGACTTGGCGAAGCGAATGAAATCCCACACGATCAAGAAGTACCCGGAGTACTTCATGCTCTGGATGATTCGGATCTCGTGGTCAAGCCGCTCGCCGTAGGACTCGATGCTCTCCTTGAGCATCCCGGCTTCGCGCATCAACTCCAGCCGCCCACGCCTCTTTTCAAAACCCTGACGCGCCACCCATTCGAAATAAGTGTCGATCGAGTGCTCGTCGGGAACGTCGAAGTTTGGGAAGGGGTTAGCGACCTTCTCAAGTTTCAGATTGCACTTCTCGGCGATTTCCCAGGTGCGGTCGAGCGCGGCCTCGTTGCCGTCGAGGGCGGTGAGCATCTCGGCGCGCGTCTTGAGATGAAATTCCTGCGTCGTGAACCGCATGCGGTTCGGCTCGGTGAGAAGCTTGCCGGTCTGGATGCACAACAGCGCGTCGTGTGACGCGGCGTGATCCTTCGTCAGGTAGTGAGCGTCGTTGGTTGCAACGAGCGGGATACCCGACTCGCGGCTCAGCTTGTGGAGGTGCGGGATCAGCTCTTTGTCCAGATCGAGGCCGTGATCCTGGATCTCAAGATAGAAGTTGTCCTTGCCGAACATGTCCTGATACGTATAGGCAAGGCGACGGCCTTCGTCGTAGCCCTTCTGAAGCAAGGCTTCGTTGAGGTCGCCGCGCAGACAGGCCGAGGTGCAGATCAACCCTTCGCTGTGAGCAGCCAGCAGGTCTTTGTCGATGCGCGGCTTGTAGTAGAAGCCTTCGAGGTAGGCAGTCGAGACCAGCTTGATCAGGTTCTTGTAGCCGACCTGGTTTTTGCACAGCAGCAGCAGGTGGTTGTAGCGGTCGGTCTCGCTGCGGGTCTTGTGACCTTCTTGCGAGACGTAGACTTCGCAGCCGATGATCGGCTTGATGCCCCGCTTGGTCCCCTCATTGTAAAACTGGACCGCGCCGAATAGGTTGCCGTGGTCGGTAATCGCGACCGCAGGCATCTCCTGCTTTTCGGCCACGTCAAAGAGCTGACCGATCTCACAGGCACCGTCGAGGAGGGAGTAATCCGTGTGGCAGTGGAGATGGACAAACGGCGCGGGCATTGCGGGACTCTCAGTATAAGAACGCCTCCTAACCGGGTCAACGCACCCGCCCGTGTTTCACTTGTCCGCTCTCACACCTCCGGCAATCGGAAGATTGGCGAGCCGCAGTCTATGGAATCCCGGAAACCGGACAGGGCCACACTCTCAGCGGGGCCGTATTATCAGCAACTTAGCCCGGTCCCTCAATTGGCAGCGCGTTTGCTTAGTTAAAGGCAGCATGAGGTCACCCTCGAGGTGACAAGGGTCGGTTGTAAGAGGTTCATTCCGCTTTGGTGGGGTTGCCTCCCGTCCGACTTTGTATCTCCCTAACAAGTCCCGGTGAGGGGTCGCCGGGGCTTGTTTTTTTTGCGCCCGGACTGAGTGAACTGCCGGCCCGAGATGCTTCGCGGGTTCGCACCGCTCGTTGGCTCTCGCGGCTCGGCTCGAAGGATGCTTGCCGGGGCGTGGAGCCTGTCGGCGTTGAGGATCGTTGGTTTCGGGGTAGAATGGCCGTACCGAGGGACGCCGCTCCCTCCGCCCGCGCTGTCTTTCCCGCCGGGCCTTTCCAGCTTGCTGTAGCTGCCGTTGTTTCCCTTGTTGTCAGAGGGATGAATCGATCGTGGCTACGAAAGCACAGTTGCAGCGTGAGGTCTCCGCCCGGGGCGTGTTCGACGCCGTCAGGGAATTCCTTGCCCGCTGCCGCCAACCGGTCTTGATGGAGGCCGGGGAGCAGCCGATCCCGTTGACCGAAGGGCGTTACGACCTGGAACCGCGCGGCCAGGGTTGCGTCCTGCACGCCTGGGGCGAGGAGGGAAACCTGGTGCGGCGGATTGTCGCGATCAAGTCCGAGAAGCAGAGCCGGATCGAAATGCTCGCCACGTCGTTTGGGAGGCGCGACATCCGATTGGCGATCGTCGACGAAGCCAACAAGACCGGCCGCGTGCAGCGTGAAGCCGGGCACGCTCGATTCCGCGAATTCCTGCGGCGCATTCTGTTCCGCGAATATCGCGATTGGACGCTTTCTCACTTCACCTCGGCGCCGGATCTGGAACATACACTTTCGCCGAGCTACACCCGCGGAGCTTTGAGCCTCGGGCGGGAGATGTGGGCGGTGATCGGCGTACCGGCTGACCTGAGTGCTGCAGCCATCGAGCAGATTCTCAGTTTCGGATTGATCTGGTTTGACTACCTGCGGAACCGCGAGCAGGACCGTGTCCTCGCAGGACTAAGACTCTTCGTTCCCAAAGGTCGCTCACGCTCAACAGCCAACCGATTGGCTTGGCTGAATCGTCACGTGCTGCGATCGGAACTGATCGAGTACGATGCCGCCGGAAACGTGAATCGGTGCGACGAGCAGGACTACGGCAATCTCGCCACGGAACTGCGGCAATGCCTGCCGGAGACAGTACCCGCGGAGCCCGTCGCCCGTTGGATGCGGAAGCTGCGACTGGTGCCGGGGGTAGAGGAGGTGCAGCGTCCTGACGGGCTGTTGTCAGTGCGTGTTCGCGGTGTTCCCTTCGCTGCGGCCGGGCGAGGTGTACTCACGTACGGGCTGGAGACGCAAACTCCGGTCGGGACACACGGCATCGAGCTGGTGATTCGGTTGGCGAGTGAGCTTTCACGATTTCGTTCGCCGGACGCGGAGGATGTGCAGAACCCGCTCTACCGGCGGCATCCGGAGACGTGGCTCGAAGGACGCGGAGGATGTGCAGAACCCGCTCTACCGGCGGCATCCGGAGACGTGGCTCGAATCGCAAGTGCGGCGGCGGCTCGATTTGATCGACGGCGACCTGCTCGCGAGGCCTCTGTACGGACAGGTTCCAACCGTTGCCGGACCGGACCGGGGGATTATCGACCTACTCGCGTGTGATCGCCAGGGGCGGCTGGCGGTTATCGAACTAAAGGCGTCCGAAGACATACATTTGCCGTTGCAGGCGCTTGATTATTGGATGCGCGTCACGTGGCATCTTGACCGCGGTGAGTTTCCGGCGCGGGGCTATTTCCCGGGTGTGATGTTGGCGGAGCGGACGCCGCGATTGATTCTGGTTTCGCCGGCGATGGATTTCCATCCGACGACCGAGACGATTCTGCGGTATCTATCGCCGGCGATCAAGGTCGAACGGGTCGGCGTCGGGATGGACTGGCGACGGGAGATCAGTGTGGCTTTCCGGAAGCGTGGGTCGGCGCGGCTGGCTTAGTTAGACGGGATCGGGGCTAACCCAACAGCGCCTCGATGCGGGAAGCCAGGTCCTGATAGGGCAGCTTGCCGGGATGGTACATCTTCACGGTCCCCTGGCGGTCGACGAGCACGAGCGTAGGTGTCGAACTCACGCCAAACTCAATGAAGTTTCTCGTGCTGATCGGGCTCGGCATCCATGCGGGCAGGGGATACCGGTCGTTGAAACGGCCTCGAATGTAGGCCAGTTCTTCGGGCGGCGTCGCGTCGCGGCCGCTCTCGACATAGCCATAGAGCCGAGTTGGGCCCACGATCACGAGTCCGCGGTCAGCGTACTTGCGGTGAAGCGCATCAAGGATGGGCTTTTGTTGCTTGCAGTCGCTGCACCAGTGCGCCCAGAAATAGAAAAGCGCGACCTTGCCTTTGAGCGAACCGGGGTCGAGCCTCACGCCATTGACGTGGTCAGCGGCGTCGAGCGCGGGCATCGGCTTGCCTTCGAGGCTCAGCAGATTAAGATTTTTTTGAATGCGGGTCTCGACAGTGGTGCCTTGGTAGTTCTGACTTTGCTCCTTGAGGAAGGCGACGGCCTCGGAGCGGCGCCCTTGCGCATCGTAGGTATGCCCGAGGACCTCGATGCCGGCACCAAGGGCGGTTTCCAGATACGAATTCTTGTCGACCGAGTGTTCTTTCACCATTGCGACGCTGCCCTCAAAGGCTTCCGTACCGTACTGCTCGGCGCGGTCCCAATTCTTAACGAAACTTGATCCGCGGGCGAGCCATGAGACGGCGGCGAGCCACTCGGGCGAAGAAGTATTGCTCGTCTTGCGGGCGTTTTCGAGTGTTGCCGTGGCTTGATCGTTACTGTGAGCCCACGCATGCCTGCGCATCACCTCGATCAGTTGGGTCGCTGACGGGGCCGCGGTGAGGGCCACGTAGGCCGCCAATACGGCGATGGGGGCCAGGATTCTCGGTCGAAGTTTCATCAGATTGGCCTCGGGTGTAGATTATCACGGAGGGGCTGGAGCGGGGTGTAAACAAAGGGCGGCAGTGTGGCCCTAGGCGCACAATCGTGTACACTTAGGCCTTTGTCCGGGCCTGGCCCGAGCTCACACCGAGGGTAAAACAGCATGTCAATGGTTCTTCTATTCGCCGGCGCACTTGTGCAGATCTTCTGTTGGGTCTGGGCGATTGCGCACTGCGTCGAAAATCCGTCGCTGCCGGGCAGCCGCAAGGCACCGTGGATCGCGCTGATCCTCGTACCGGTCGTCGGCGCGGCGGCGTACGCCTTCGCGGCTCCGAAGCGCGACACGCCGTTTGACGGACCGCTGCAGATCGCGACATGCTTTGTGACGTTCGGTTTGTCAACCGGGTTCCCGTACTACAACATCGCGTTCTTCTTCGACTACTTCCGGGACGGCCATGGCTGGACGCAGGAACTGGTCACGACGGGTGCCCCGATCGCTGTGCTACTGACAATTTTTGCCGGGCCGATGATTGTGCCGCGCGTGAGTCCGCGGCTGCTGATCGTAGTCGGAACGCTGTTCAGCTTCGGGGCCTTTCAATGGTTCGGCCGGTTGTCGGGCAACACGTATGAATACTATGGCGCGTGGTGCCTCTACATGCTGGGTTACTTCCTGTCCGGTCCGATTCCACACCAGATCATCATTTCGAACTGGTACAAGCAGAAGCGCGGGCGGGCCATGGGAATCACCTATGTCGGCGTGGCGATCGTGGGCGCGATGGGGAGCAAGCTGGCCCCGAGCCTGGCCGGCGAAATGGAGTACACCGAAGCGTTAAAGCTGATGGGCTTCCTGCTGCTTCTGGTGCCACCGCTGGCGCTTCTCTTCCTCAAGGACAAGCCGAAAGATGTGGGCCAGATTTCCGATGGCGAGACACCTCCTCCGGCCGACCTGACCGCCGAGACAGCCCCGGTCGAGATGCCGAAGAGCTACGGTTTCTTGACCCAGCAGAGTGCTTTCTGGCTGCTACTGATGGGCAGCGCGGCGTCGATCGGATCGATCGCGGCGGTGAACTTCCTGATGAAGTTTGTGTTTGAAGAACAGGGGTTCACGGATCAGGCGGCCCGCAATCAACTGTGGAGCGAAGCCTCGATCTTTTATCTGCTGTCGAGTATCGGAGGACGTCTGTTGGCCGGTTCTCTAGCGGACAAGCTTCCACGTAAGTACGTGATGCTTGTGACCTACGCGGTCGTGGCGGCGGCGATTCCGTTGCTGTTCCTAGTCACACCGGCGCAGCCTAATTTCGTGTATGTCTTCGCGGTGGTATTCGGGTTCGCGATGGGCGCGGATTATATGTTGATCCCGCTGATGGCGGCCGATCAGTTTGGGCTTACGAGCCTGGGCAAGGCGATGTCGGCGATTCTTCCGACGGACACGATCGGTCAGTTCTGGTTCCCGCGTTTGATCGCCGAGTTGCGGACGCTTTGGGGCGGCTATGGGTCGGCGTTGTGGGCGGTATTTGGGATGGCGGCTCTGGGCGCGGCGGCGATTGCGATGTTGCCGAAGAATGCAGCGCCGGCAGCCAAAGCGGCGGATGTGCGGCACTAAGTCGGCTAAATCTAGGATATCCTCAGGGCATGGCAGACCCGAACCAGACGCGTTCAGTAGAGTCGGTCGAGGACAAAGAAACACCTGAAACGCTGGCGGCTATTCAGCGGGGCATTGCTGACGCCGATGCGGGCCGTGTAACCCCGCTGGAGAAAGTCAGGGACAAGCTCCTTGAATGGCCTACCGAATCGTCTTCACGGACGAAGCGTTAGGCGATATCGAGTCAATCATCGACTTCATCGCTGATAGCAACCCTGCGGCCGCCGAGCGCGTAGGGACAACGCTTCTGGACCATATTCAGATCCTTAGCACCTTTCCCCTCATCGGATCGTTTGTGTCCGAGTCGGGTGGCGTCCGCAGGTTCATACATGCTCCGTATCGAATCTACTACCGAGTCTGGCATAATCGCCTGGTCGTCGAGGTGCTACACGTTTGGCATGGTGCACGGTTCGGCCCAGTGGATATCTAACCAGCCCCCGGTAGGGACATTCATCCCGTCGGGGCCGAGGCTGTCAAGCTTGCGAGGTCCGCCCGCTAGGAATTGCTCGGCTGGTTGCGGGTTAGACGTCCATGGCGGCTTCTACGTCGGGGGGTAGGACACGCGGGTTGGCGGGGGTGTAGAACCACGAGACGCCGATGAACACGACCAGGGACGCGAGCAGCGAGAAGGCTCCGACGTTCATGCCGTAGGGAAGTTGGTACAGCCCGTGGCGGGCCGATAGCTCCAAGGCGAAGTTCAGGACAATACTGATCGCGATCGAGGAAACGCAAGCTGCTCCATTGGCGCGCTTCCAGTTCAGCCCGATGGCGATGCTCGGGAAGATAGCGGCAGCGAACGTGCCCCAGCCGAAGGTGCCTAGCAGCGCAATCAAGTTCTCCATGTAGAGCGCAAAAAGGGCGGAAGCTACGAGCAAGATACCCGTTGCGATGCGCGACCAGAAAAGCTCGCGCTTCAACGGACGCCCCAGTATCGCTGTGGGTATATCACGCACGACCGCAGCCGCGCCGAGATTAAGAAAGCTATCGGCGGTGGACATGATGGCGGCGAGCAGCCCGGCGAATACGACGCCGGCCAATAGTTCCGGGACGTAGCTCAACAGGAAGACGGGCGCGGCGTGGTCCGGAGATTCGAGCGGCGTCTGCACGCCATTCTCGACGAGCGTGCGCATCGAGAGACCGATGCTGACCCACAGCAGGCTCAACAACGCGTAGCAGGGGCCCGTCAGCAGGCCAGCCCATTTGAGGTCCGAGATATTCTTGAGCATCATGAACTTCGTGATGCCATGCGGCTGTCCCACGCCGCCGATTACGAATAGCAGGAACCAACTGAGCGATGAAAGCGGTCCGCGCGCACCCCAGGGGCCGAGAAACTCGGGGTCCATATTCCACAGCGTCGTGCCGATGGCGTCGAGTCCACCGGCGGCGCTGACTGCGTAGGAGAACACCGCCACCGAAGCGCCGATCATCAGAAAGCCTTGGAATAGATCGGTGTAGACGCCGGCCATGATGCCGCCCGCGATGCTGTAGAAGGCCAGGACGCCGAGTCCGATCGCGAGGGCCACTGGTAGGTCGACGCCGAGCACGGCTACGAGGACGACGCCGATAGCCATCACCTGCGTCCCGAGATAACCCAGTACGCCCAGCAGGATGGCGATGGCCATCGCCGCGCGCGGCCAACGGCCTCCGTAGCGCGCCTCGACAGCGTCGGGCAGCGTTAGGATGTCGCGGGTTTCGGCCATCAGGCGCAGGCGTTTCCCTAACATGACCGCGCCCAAAGGCATGGAGAACGTCGCGGAAAATGTGATCCAGAACGAGCTCGAACCGGATTCGAAAATGAGCCCGGGGCCACCGACAAAACCGAAGCCGCTCATGATGCTCGACATCGTCGCGAGCACGACAACCATGGGCCCGAGACTCTTGCCGGCGAGGAAGAAATCGGAGCTGGTGTGCGTCCGCCGCATCGCCCAGATCCCGATGCCGAAGCAGGCAATGAGATAGGCGACGACGCAAATAATGATCGCGGGGGAATCGGCGATGGGCATCAATCAGTCCGCCGTCCGAACTCTTGCAGGAATGCGTCGAGCTTGCGTTGCGGAAGTACGTGGCGATCGAACACGCGGAAGTAGAGAACGCCGATGAAGAGGCCGAGCGGCCAGATGCCATAGATCAGAAAGGCCGTAGCGAGCGGAGTGCCGAGCACAAGGTCGGGCACACCGCTCTTTTGCTCAGTGAGCAGTATGGCGGCCAGCAATGCGATGCCCACGGCCAACATCGCCAGCAGCGCCGGCCATACCACCTTGCGCGCTGCCTTCCCGCCGAACCCAACGGCGGCGCAGAGATAGATCAGCGGCCACGTGGCGATACCGAAAGCACTCCACCACCCGGCGTAACCCAAGACGAGCAGCACAAGACAGAGCGCGCCGATAGCCAAGACAAGCCGATTAGGGGAATCTTTCACAACAGGGGTAGTAACTAGTAAGACTCCCACACAAAGGCGGGGAAGCGCTTGTGGACTTGGAAGCCGATGCGTTCGTAGAGTTCGATGGCTTGCTGATTTGAAGCCGTGACGGTCAAGCTAACGGCTTCGCATCCGTGCTCGCGGTAGGCGTCGAGCGCCTGGCCCAGCAATTCACGGCCGACGCCGGACCGGCGGAATCGCGGGTCGACGCAAAGCTGCGTAATGTGGCCGACCTTCGGGAGCACCAAGCTTCCGAGGCAAACGCCGCAGGCCGTGTTCGCGACGCGGTCAAAGGCTGCACGGGCCGCTTTGCGGTAGAACAGGCCGCAGCCCGGATGTTGCGTACTGTTGAACAGGAATCGGCGTGCGCCCATGGCGCTGCGGTATTGGTCGTTGATGAGAGAGTCGACGTGACCCTGATAGGCGCGGTGGATCAACCCCGACGTCTTGTCCAGATCCCGATCGGTCCAGCCACGGTACATCAACCCCACGGACTTCGTCGGTGAACGGCTCGCCGGGAGCCCTTCGAGCATCATGAAGTTACGGAGAAACAGGCGAACTGGATGTCCATAGACGTTGAGCTCAGGCGGCTCACCCGACAGCGTCAGCAGTTGACCTTCGATGCGCCGTACGCCTGGGAACACGGCGGCGGCCCGTAGAGTGTGGCTAAGCAGCATGCTCTCGGCGCTCGGCTCACGATGCGCTTCCGAAATGAATAAGTCCCCGAGCAGCGCCTTACGGTTCTCGTGGATGAAATAGGAGTACCCGATGGGAACGGCGTCTCTGAGCAGGACAAAGCCGTAGAGATTCCGCAGATTGATATAGCGGAGAAGGATATCCTTGGACGCGCTGAAGTCCCAACGAAGATGCTTCTCCCAGTAGAGCGCCTGCTCAACGAGTAGCGATTCGAGAACATCCGAACGGAACTCGCGCAAATCGCCGACCGTTAGTCCGCTCGAGGGTACGGGCGACGACGCCATTCTGGAGATTATACGTGGTTGTGGGTTCGGGCGGCGGTTGGCGGAGCACGGACCCCGACTCCAGACTTCGATCGAAGTCCGATCAAGCAGCGACCTGAATTGTCTGGAGTCTATCCCGGCTATGCGTGAGCCGCTGCGTGAGCGAGCCCCTCATTGGTCGACAGATTGATGGACGAGCCGAACTGGGACGTTCCGCTCGGCTGAAAGACGTAGCCTTGACGGACGATGGAGTGGATCGCAACATCGCGATGGCCGCGTAGCTTCTTTCGAAGCCGGCTAACGTGGACGTCAACCGTTCGGGTCTTCGCCTCGTCGGCATATCCCCAGATCGTTTTCAGCAAATAGGGCCGAGAAAAGCACCGGCCGGGATTGCTCTCGAGCAGGTGCAGAAGCTCTTGTTCTTTTTGCGTGAGGTGGACCTTAGCTCGTGTCGAGCCGTTGCGAGTAGCCATATCCAGTAACCCCGGGCGCCTAAATGGCTGCCTTCTACCGTGGTGTTTCGCCGAAACGCCAGGGAAAGTTACGGTGAAGTTCGACCGGCTGGGGAGACAATGTGCGGCGGGTCACCCTCAATGCGGACCGGCCGGGGGCCGACTGAGCAATCGGGTAGACGGTCGTTGCCGTAGTAGCGCAATCCATAGAGCACGTGGCGGCGAACATCGCCAATACAGGCGGTGGCTTGTTGAGGCTCGACTTGTTGCCACAGTTCGCGAGTTCCCGCCTGGCGACTGATGTCGGGGAAGACGGTCAGCTTGAGAAGGAAAAGGTTCGCGGCGGCACTCAGCGCGACGGCGGAGACGGCGGAGACGTGGAGTCCTCTCGTGGCGAGGGCCGCGACGAGGGCAGCAGCGATCAGCGCACTCGCTACCCATGGCCATGACACGTCCACCGGAGGCCAGGCGCGGGTCAGCCCCCGCGAAAGGGCTTCGGGAAGAACGGCGGCAGCAACCGGCACGAGAGCTATGAGCAAAGCGGCGGATGTAAGCAACGTCACAGAGCGGCGGGTCTTGGCGAGGCCTATTCCCATCAGCGCGGCGAGCGGAGGCAGCGCCGGCAGGATATAGGCGGGGAGCTTGTTCGTGGATAGCGAGAAGAACAGAAGCGTCGTTACGGCCCAGCCGGCTAGGAATCGAAGTCGGACATCGTCGCGGAGGGGCAGTCCACGGATAAGGCCCAATAGCGGAGTCCAGGGGGCCAATGCCCCCAGAAGGACCGGCACGAAATACCAGAACGGTTGTACGTGTTGCAGTTCAGAACTCACGAACCGAAGTACGTGGTGCTTCCAGATGAACTCCTCGACAAAAACGGAGCCGTTTGGGATGTAGCAGAGCACGTACCAAGGCAAGCAGACTGCCGCGAATACAGCTAGGACACCTGGACGGGCCAACGACAGGATTCGCGCTCGCAGACGGGAATCGGCGATCAAGGGAAGAAGGGCCAGAAAGGCGATCGCGGGGCCGACGAGCCCTTTGGCCAGAACGGACAGGCCGAGAAACGCGCCAAAGAGTAACGGGGACTTTGACGAGCTGTCGTCATCGCGGCCGAGCCATGACAGCAACGAAAGCAGGGCGACGGAGACAGCAGCCGAAAGCGGTAAATCGAAGATGCCGGCTTGCGAGAACACGACCCAGCCAACGGATGTGCCTAGGATCATCGCCGCGAAGGCGGCCGCCTCTTGTCCGAACGAGGATTTGAGCGTTAGGTAGAAGTAGATGAGAAAGCCCGCGCCAAGCAGAGCAACGGGCAGGCGGGTGGCAGTGTCGTCGTTGAAGCCGAACGTGGCAGCGGCGGCGCCCATCCAATAGAGCAAGGCGGGCTTCTCGAACCACGCTTCGCCGCTCAAGCGCGGCGTGACCCAGTCGCCGGAAACGGCCATTTCCCTCGCGATCGCGGCGTAGCGAGGCTCATCAGGGCCGACGAGCCCGCGTTGCGACGCACCCCAGAGATAGAGGCCGTAGATGACGGCCAGGCCGGCCAGCCACGCTGCGAGAGATTGGCGACGCATCGAAGAGACTTTCCAAGTGTAACCAAGCGGTCCGTGGAGTACGGGAGCTTCGGGACCCAACCAGGAATCGTTGGACTTTCGATCCAGCGGGCTTTACCAGGGCCGCACCGCGGGCGGGCGGACTTACAACCGCGCCTCTGTTGCTTCGGGGAAAGGAGTGTATGGGTCGGTTACCGGCACTTGTGAACTGCGTGGTCGCCCACACGGTTTGATCAGAACAGCCTTACGGCTGTGGCTCTGAGTGTCGGGTGCGATTGTGGTGCTCTGGCTTGGGGTTCATCCGCGGGCAGAGCGGCTAGCGCCGCCGACGGGGCATGGGAGTGCCGTCCGGCCCGTAGACAACGCCAGGCTGGGGTTGCTGTTGCTGGTTCGGGTTCTGCTGATTCGGATTCGGCTGCTGCGGCATGCCGGGATTTGTACCCGGTGGTGTTATACCCGGCTGCGGTGCGGCGCCGGGCTGTGGCTGACCGAAGCCTGGCTGCCCAGGGCGCTGACCAAAACCGGGTTGCCCTCCGCGTTGCCCAAAGCCCGTCTGTCCGGGGCGCTGCCCGAAGCCGGGTTGTGGTGTGGGTGGAATACCGCCCTGTTGCGTGGGACCGGCGGCGGGATATCCCGGGGGAAACGCACCGGCGCCCGGCAACCCGCCCAATGTACCGGACGGAGTTGTACCGGGCTGGCCGGCTGGCAGCGACTGTGAGGCACCCGGCATGCCCGTGGCTCCAGGACCGGCGGCCCCGCCTAGTTTGTCGTCCTTACGGTAGTCGTAGACGAACTCCCATTCGTTGTACATCTCGCGGCCTTCATACAGCTTGACGCCCATCTCTTGCGCCTTGGTGGCAACGCCGGCGATCCCGCCCTTGAAGGCTCCTCCGCCTCCGCTATTCGCACGCTGATTGTTGCGCAGGCCGGCCAATCCACCGGGGCGAGGCGAAGTGAGAATCCCTCGAATCACGTCGGCAGCCTGTCCGCCGATGGCTTGCGGACCGCCACCAGGCATCGCACCCGCGGGCATTCCGCCGACCGCCCCACCCGGAGCGGCGCCTCCTCCAAAACCGGACGGTGCGCCACCGATGCGGTTCCGGCCTTGTGCGTTGCGATTCTGCTGATTGGGTTGCTGCGCCCCGGGGAACCCCTGCCCCTGCTGATTAGGAACCTGGCCCGGGCGCATGCGGGAGTAACCGGGATACTGCCCCTGTTGCGGCTGATTCGGGTCGCCCTGCTCGGGACTCGGCGGCGGGATTGGGTTTCCATTCTCATCGTATTGAGGGGCCGGCGTTTGCCCGGGCACCCAACCGGGCGGGCGGTCCGTGGAGCCGATCACCTCGGGCGCGACGGATTCCCGCACTTCCCTCGCGCGGTCGGCTCCACGGAAACGTCCGTCAGGTACGACCGGCGGCTGATAAACACCGGTAGAGCCCGGATAGGGTTGCTGCTGGGTGCCGAAACCGCCGCGGTTCTGGTTGCCACCGCGTCCGCCCATGCTCATCCCTTGGCCCATCCCCTGGCCCATGCCCGCACGTTGACCGATTCCGGAGCCTTGGCCCATCCCTGCGCCTTGACCCTGCTCGTTGGGGTCTTCGAGATCGTGAATCAGCGAATCCTTGAAACGTCCGTCACTCCCCATCCGAATGAGACGCCATTCGTCGTTCTCATTCATGGGGTCTTTGTAACGTTGGCGCAGGTAGCGGACGCCATTCGTCTCTTCGAGATCGTCGAACTCGGAGGGGTACTTCTTGTGCTCGCGGAAGTAGAGCTCGATGGCGCGCTTGTACTGCTCTCCGCGATAGATGAGCCGCTCTTCGCGAAGGCGTTGCGCCTGCATCGCGGCACGTGGCAGCGAGAGGGCTAGGCCAATCAACAGTGTGGCGGCGAGAAAGATGATTGTGAGAAACGCGAACCCCTGCTCACCCTTGGCGCGACGGCCGGGAGTTCGCTTCGGCGATGTGCGCGGCGTGCTCATGGTCCAACCGTTGTTACGCCGGTCCTTCGATCAGCCGTAGCGTCTGCTGATCCTTGAAGTCCAGATCTTCCATCACGATCGAGTTCAACCCGATACGAATGATCTTGTAGCGCTTCTTGAACACATCCCCCTCGGCTCCGATGAGGATTTCCTCTCCATCGAGCAGAAACGCCCGCTTGTCGGGACTGTCCGGTTCGCTAGCAAACCCATAATACTTGAAGCTGATCGGGGGCGCTTTGCGCGCGGCCGTCGGAGCTGGTTTGGCAGCGGCGTTCGTTTTCCGATTGCGTTCTGCCTCTTTGAGGCGTCGCTGTGCCTCGGCCACTTTGTCCGGTTCGGGCGCGGCGACTTGCGGTTTCTTGCGCTCGCCGAAACGGAACAGGTCCCGCTCGACGCCGGCGAACTCAACGGCTTTCACGGCGGCCCACAGATCGGTACGGAGCGTCGGGTCAACGACCATCGGGTCGAGCGGCTCATCGTCGGCGCCAAGGCCGAAGCGCGGCCGGAAGTTGCCTCCGCGGCTGATCGACCGGCCGGACGTCACGCGTTGCTGCTGCGGGCGTTTCATCGTTGTCGCCTGAGCGGCCGGAGGGGCTGGACGCGGCGTGCGCCTTCGCGTTCCGCCACCGAAGAACTGCGAGTAGACCATATAGACCGCGATGACGGACACCACCGCCAACACAATGACCTTGTTCTTTTCCGCGCCGAGTTTCATAGGTTCCGTACAAACGTGTCGATTCTCATCGTGATCTGCAAATCGTTGGAATCCGACCGGGGTGTCGCACCCAGCGCGCCGATAATGAGAAATTCTTCGGAATGATCCAGACGGTGCAACAGATTCACGAGTTGCTCGTAGCGTCCGCGAAAGCTCGCCTGGACCGTGATGGCGCCGTAGTCATCGTCAGCCCCCTCAATCGGGTCAGGATTGTAGGACCGCTCGCGCGATTCCAGCCCGGCTTCATCGGCGGCCGCGTCTAACTCGGTGACGAGCCGCGAAAACGTATTACGCCGCGCCAAGGTGAGCTCATCGATGAGCGCATCGCCGTCGGCGCGGGCTTTCTCGACCTTCTCAACAACCGCCCTGAGCTTTTCGAGCTCAACCGTCTTCTGTTCTCTCTGATCAAAAAGGGTTCGAAGCAGAATATCCTGCTCCTGCTCGCGCGCGCCCAAAGGCCGCACGGCGAACACATAGAAGATGGCGTCGAACGCAAATAGCACGCCCAGAGCGACCAGCATGTGCCGGCGGGTGATTCGCCGCCACCAGGGCAGCGCAGACTTTCGTTTCGGCGTCGTTTGCGCCGTGTTCGACTCAGAGTTGCTGTTCATAGCGCACCATTAGTCGGTATTTGAAAATTGGGTCCTGCTCGGTCGGCGGGGATGATCCCCTCACGTCGGGCGTCCCAAAGATATCTGATTCCTCCAGCACCTTGAGTAGTTCGATAAAGTCCGGCCGTGTTTCCGCACCGACCGTCATATCCAAGAGAACTTTGTTATCCGGCGTGATCTCGGGCCGGATCTGCTCGACGCGCACCCGCGGCGGGAAGATCAACTCCAGGTCGGCGAACGTCTTGGTCCAGGAAACCCCTTTGCGATACAGCAACTCGTTGAGGAAGAGGGACCGCTCAAGCACCCGCGCATTGGCAGGTTCGGTCAATTTCCGTTTGAGTTTAGCGTCCTCGGCTTGCAACGCCAGTACTTGGGATCGCAGTTCAGCCTCGCGATGGACGAACCGCGGCGCGGGTTCACGATTTCGCACGTAGACGGTGAGAAGCACAGCAGTGGCCGCCAGCAGTACAAGTCCCGCCGCGCCGGCTGACACCCAGAAGAGCCGCCTTTGGTCGAATGGGCGTGTCGCTAGATTGAGTTCGAGATACACCAGTCCATTTCCTCAGTTCACGCTCAGGTAGCCCCAGATGCCGGCTTCACCGCCGTCGACCGGACCCTCCGGCGTACGCAACCACTCGATGTCGTATTCCGTTCCGGTCGGGATCTGGTCAAACCCACACAGCACCAACTTGCTGACGGGCGCGCCGAAATGGTCTTCGACAAATACCATCGTCGGGTAGATGTCACGCGCGGCTTCGTCCCATTCATCTTCCGCGTCGACGGGAGCCGCGAGGTCGACCGATCGAACCATTCGCACGACACCCGCTTCCACGACCGCCATCGTGAGCGACGCTCTGGAACGCTTGGCGAGTAACGTCATCGGCTCGTCCGGCAACAGGTTCAGCGCGGCGCATGTCGAGAGCGAGACATAGCCCGGCCAAAGTCCTCGTTGCTCGAACGGGGTTTCGTATTGGCGGATCACTTCCGCCGGAATCGCCGCGACCAGCGCCGCTACTCCGTTCGCGGTCGGCCAGGTCCTGTGAGCGATACGAGCCGCCTCGATATCGAACGGCACCGTCTTTTTCAATCGCCAGCGAATCAGTTTCAAGCGCTCTTTGGCGTCACCCGGTAGGCTATCGAAGTCAAGCACCGTCAGGCGCGCGCAGTTGTCCGGCAGGACGAGGGCTACGTCGGGCCGACGCAACTCACCGAGTTGGTCGAGAACGTTTCCCACCACCTTGTCGAAGGTGCCCGCGTCTTGAATGTTCTGGCGGTGCGGCGAAAGATCGAGCAAACCCGGCGGCAAATCTTGGCGGGCGCGGGCGATCACCTCGGCCGTCTTGGGATCGCGCTTCACGGCGGACACACCGAGACCGCTGACTTCGACGACGACAGCCGGCGGCGGGTCCACAATCATATATTTGAGACGGCGAAGCATTGCGATCATTCCTGATTAGTCGATGAACGTAGCCTTGTTGATTTCGCGTAACGTCGTAATGCCGTCGCGGACGCGCTCGACGGCGGATTCTCTCAACGTACTCATACCCTCTTCACGCGCCGCGCGGGAGATCTCCGACGACGGCTTGCGGTCGAGGATCAGCTCGCGGATCTGGTCCGTCAAGTTCAGTAACTCGTGGATTGCGGTTCGACCGCGATAGCCGGTACCGGCGCATTCGATGCAACCGGGGCCTTCGGCGAACTCGAAGTCGGCCCACTCGGCAAGATCCAACTGCGACTCTTCGAGTAGTTCCTTGGGGTAGCGCACGCGCGTCTTACAGTGCTCGCAAATCACGCGGACCAGCCGCTGCGCCAGGATGCAGTTCAGCGCCGAAACGAAGTTGTAGGCCTCGACGCCCATGTTGAGGAAACGTCCGAGCACGTCAACGACGTTGTTGGCGTGCACTGTCGTGAAAACCAAGTGACCGGTGAGCGCGGATTGAATCGCGATCTGCGCGGTTTCGGCGTCGCGGATCTCGCCGACCATGATCTTGTCGGGGTCATGGCGCAAGATGGAGCGCAAACCGCGCGCGAACGTCAGCCCCTTCTTCTCGTTGACGGGGATCTGCGTAATTCCCTTGATCTGGTACTCGACCGGATCTTCAATGGTGATGATCTTGTCTTCGTCGGTCTTAATCTCGCTGAGCGCGGCGTAAAGCGTGGTGGTCTTGCCGCTACCGGTCGGCCCGGTGACGAGCACCATGCCGTAGGGCTCGTGAATGTAGCGCCGGTAGACCTTGAGGTCGCGCTCGGAAAACCCGACAACGTCCAGGGAGAGATCGTGAAACTTCTCGCTCATCGACTCTTTGTCGAGTACGCGTAGAACGCAGTCCTCGCCGTGTACGGTCGGCATGATCGAGACACGAAAATCGATCTGGCGGCCCTTATAGCGGACCCGGAAACGCCCATCCTGCGGGATGCGGCGCTCGGCGATATCGAGCTCCGACATCACCTTGATGCGCGAGATGATCGTCTGATCCCATTCCTTGGAGATCGGCGGCATGGCGTAATGCAGCACGCCGTCGATGCGGTACTTGATGGCGACCTCGTCGGTGCGCGTCTCGACGTGGATGTCACTCGCCCGCCGCTCAAGAGCGTTGAAGATCGTGGTGTCAACCAAGCGGATGACGGGATTGATATGGTCGTCGCCGGTGAGCTTCTCGATCGAGATCGTCTCGTCGGAATCCTCGTCCTGGATGACGTCAAGGACGAATCCTTCGGTGACTTCCTCGAGGACACGTTGTGACTGGTCGGTCTTCTTGAGAAGACTCGTGATCTGCGTCAGCGTGGCGACGTTGATACGGATCTTCTTTTCGAGTAGCAGCGAAATCTCATCGAGCGTCGGCAATTGCCGCGGATCGGCGATCGCGATTTCGAGAACGTCGTCGCCCTCACTGACCGGCACAAAGTTGTACCGAAACATGAGCTCGACGGGGATTGAGCGGAATAACTCCGCGTCGATCGTGACCTCGTCGAGGTCGATGAACCCGTAGTGATAGCGGGAGGCGAGCGAGCGTGCTTGCTCTTCCTCGACACTCGGGTCCACTCGAAGTGGTTGTTCTTGCGCCGCCATCTCAGTCCTACTTTATAGTGTCTCCGCCAAGCTGAAAATGGGCAAATAGAGAGAGATCAACACGAATGCCACAAAGATCCCCATGAAGATCATGATGGCCGGTTCAACGAGCGAAAGCGCCGCCGTCATCATCGTATTCACGTCGTCGTCGAAGAACTCAGCGACGGAGTGCAGCATCGCCGGCAGCGAACCGGTCGACTCACCCACGTTGACCATCTCGATCGCGAGCGACGGAAAGATACCGGCCGCGGCCATCCCTTTCGAGAGAGGCTGCCCTTCGCGAACCATCTCGCGGGACTTCGCCATCGAGTCCCGCAGCAGCCGCGACCCGAGCGATGTTCCGGTCGTCTCAAGCGCTTGCACAAGCGGGATACCGCCCTGCAAGAGCGTCCCCATGAGGCGGCAGAGTTGAGCCACCTGATACTTGATCCAGATCTGACCGAACAGCGGCACCTTGAGCTTGAAGCGATCCAGAGAATTGCGCACACTCTCGGAGCGAGCCCACCATACGAGCGCCGCGCCGATCCCGAAAACGGCGAGTGTAATCGGGAACAGGTTCTCGCTGGTGGTCGTCCCGACGGCGACGAGCACTTGCGTCATGTACGGCAGTTGCGCATCCATGCTTTCGTACAGCGACGCGAACTCCGGCACGACGTAGGTCACCAGGAACAGGATCAGGATGAACACCAGCGAAACAAGCATCGCCGGGTAGATCAGTGACACGATGATCTTCTTGCGTACGCCCAGAGCAACTTTCTGGTAGGTCACGTAGCGTTCGATGACCTCCGGCAGGCTGCCGCTCTTCTCGCCCGCCATCACCGACGTGGTGTAGATCGGTGGAAAAACACCCTCGGACTGAAAGGCCCCCGACAGCGGCATGCCGCTCGTGACCTTCTCCTGGACCGACAGCAAGTGCTCGCGCAAGCGGCGGTTCTTGACGTTGCCCACGAGCAGATCAAGAGCCTTGAGAATAGGCAGGCCGGCACGGGTGAGCGTGACGAACTGCTGGTTGAAAATGAGGAACTGCTCGATATGCAGCTTGCGGCCCGAAGAAGGCCGCACGTCGATATTCAACTCCTTGATGGAGCGGCGCGGCTTGACCGAATAGATCAGGACTCCGCGATCGGACAAACGTTGCCGTAGCGCCTCTTCGGAGTCAGCCGTCTCCACTTCCTCGTGGACGTGGCCTTGCGGATCGGCGTATTTGCAGACGTACTGGCTCATGGCTGCCCCCGGCGTTGGGGCATGTCAAGGATTTCGGCATCGGCGGGCGCTTGGAAGATGAATAGCCTCTCGTCGAGCTTAAGATTGGTCTCTTCCTGCGCAAAGGCGAAGGTCGTTACGGTTCCATCGCGTCCGAACACGCGCAGACGCTTGAAGTTATACGCCTCTGGGTCGTAGGTGAACTCGACCCGCTCGAAGTAGTCTTTGCCGGGGCGGCCTTCGCCGACGATGGCGGTTTGACCGTCGATCGTTGCGGACTCCAAGTTGCGGAACTGACGTCGAAACCGCAGGCGTCCGAGCAGAAACGACAGCGGAGCTCGCAAATCGCCCGTGTCGCCGAGCTTGACGGGACGCACTTGGTTCGTGTTCGGGTTGTACATATGTAGGACTTCGCCGTCGCCAACCAGGAGTTTTCCGGCGGGCTCGCTGTAGTCCCAACGCATCTTCTGGGGCCGCAGCAATGACAAAGTGCCGCGCTCATGGAAGCGGCGCCCCTCTTTGTACTCCATCGTTTGGGCGAACTCGACCCGCATGGTACCGAGGCTGTTGTAGTGCACCTCGATCGCCGAGAGCACGTCTCCAAGTTTCGGCTCCGCCGCACCTGGGAGCACCAGCAAAGCGGCAAGACACACGGCTGCGCAAATTCTACCCACGTACGTATGACGTAGTAGGTAGGGCCTGCGTTTAGGGAAACTTTCGAGGGAAAACAGGCTGTGCGAATCGGCCCAACAGCGGGCTAGGAAGCTCGGGAGGCCCGCGCAGCGGGTTTCTTCTCGGACCGCATGATTTTCTTGAGAGCGTCGTCGGCCGTCAAGCGTCGCACTTGGTCCGTGATGCAGACCGAAATGATCGGTTGGCGCGAGTTGTTGAGGATGTCAACGATGTTCTTATGGCTGTCTTCGAGGTAGAGATTCTTGCCGTCGGTCAGCAGATGAACTTCGGTACCGTTCCGAACTGCCTCAAACAATCCCTTACCGAGTTGTTTTTGAAGAAAACGCAGGACTTTGCGGATCTTCTGGAGCGAGACGCCCTTCCGGCGCAATTCAGTGATCAGGCCGATTTCGATCACTTCATGAAGCTGATAGATGCGCTTGTGGCCCCTCTGGACGGGGCTTACGACGCCCTGTTCGTCCCACCATTGCAACTGCCGGAGACTGACGCCGGTGATCTCGGCAACCTCCAGACTGCTAAATGTCTCTGTGCGGCCTTCGGATTTGGGTGAGCGGGATTTTTTGGAACTGAGCATGGATCAACCACCCCAACCTCATTGCCACGAGCGAACTGCAATGTTGCGGGGTTTTGCAATTGTACGACAACTCGTACCCGTAGCGGTAGTGCAAATTGCAATGCCCTGCAAACAGGTCACTTAGCCTCCGCCGACAAACTCTACAATCTCTATCGAAGCCCCTGCGTCGATCGTCGTGGCCTCTCGGAAGGGCTGTCGCACGATCTCCCGGTTGACTTCAACAGCCACCCGATCGGCCGGTAGTCCAAGCCGCTCGAGCAGGGCGGCAACGCTCGTGCCGGCAGGCACTTCATGTCCCTCTCCATTGAGTAGGAAGCTGACACTCTCGGCTTGACTGGTTGGGCTCGCGGACATCAAATGAACTCCTGACGCGATTATACTTCGCCGCTTTCCAGCAACGAAGCAGCCGACGCGCTAAAATGTGAATCACGGCTTCGATGGGTGGCAACACTTGCCGATCGACGGACGTTCCAGCGACGAGAGGCGTAAGACAAAGCCCCCAGAGAATCGGGCACGGAACAACGTCAAGCAGCAAGCCGAATCCCCTGCTTCCAGTTGTCTCGTGGTAAGAGTGGCTCCCAGTCGAGCCCGGGGATTTCTCAATCGTTTCGACGTTTCTATGACCTTGGAGTTCGACAGGTCGATATGAAGTAGGAAGAGGCTCCGTTGCGCCGGACGACGGCGAGCGAATCGGGGCCGAGACGGAAAAGCCAAGCCAACGCGGTTTGGTCAGCTTCCGGGGTGGAAGTTACAAGTTCGATGGGGCTTCATAAAACCAAAAAGGGTTTGAATCTTCCGATTGCCGGTGGTCCGGAGCAGGTGGTCGGAAACGCTTCGCATCCCGGGCAAGTGGCGCTGCTGGCTGCGGACTACATCGGCATGAAGCCGACGATGCATGTCGCCGTCGGCGACGATGTCCGCCGGGGCCAACTGGTTTTCGAGGACAAGAAGATGCCAGGCGTGCGCTACACCGCGCCCGCATCCGGCAAGGTCACGGCCGTCAACCGCGGCGCACGGCGTGCATTGCAGTCCGTTGTGATTCAGCTCGACCAGGCTGAGTTATCCGGCGGCTCCGATAGCGTTGAGTTCTCTGCTTATGAAGGCGCAGCGCCGGGAGCATTAAGCCGCGAGCAGGTCACCGGCTTGCTGCTGGAATCCGGCCTCTGGACGGCCCTGCGCGCACGCCCATTCGATCGCGTCGCCAATCCTGAGCAGACACCGCGGTCGGTCTTCGTGACCGCCGTGGATACGAATCCTTTGGCGCCCGCCGTTGACAAGGCCCTCGAAGGCCGTCATGGCGATTTCGAGCGCGGCCTGCGAGTGCTGGCACGTCTGACCGATGGCCCCGTATTCGTCTGCAAAGGCGAAGGCAGCAACGTCCCGGTTCCCTCGGAATCGCCGTTTCGCGAAGAAACGTTCAGCGGGTTACATCCGGCGGGCACGGTGGGTTATCACATCCATTGCCTCGATCCGGTCGACCGCAACAAGCTCGTCTGGCATGTGAACTATCAAGACGTTGCCGCGATCGGCAAGCTGTTCGCCACCGGCAAACTCGATGTCGAACGCGTGATCTCGCTGGCGGGTCCGGCTGTGCGCCGGCCGCGACTGCTCCGCACACGGTTGGGAGCTTCGACCGACGACCTCACGTCGAACGAACTGGAAGACGGCGAAGCACGCATCGTGTCGGGATCAGTCCTTTCCGGCCGCGCCGCATCGGGTGCTCTCTTCGGCTACCTGGGGCGCTTTGACCACCAGGTATCGGTCGTAAAAGAAGGGCGGGAACGGGAGTTCCTCGGCTGGCTTGCCCCCGGGATCGGCACGTATTCCATCGTCAACACATTCCTGTCGAAACTGATACCGGGAAAGAAGTTCGCATTCTCCACGTCGCGCAACGGCTCTGATCGGGCCATCGTCCCGATCGGCATGTACGAAAGGGTGATGCCGCTGGACATCATGCCGACGTTCCTGTTGCGATCGCTTGTCGTGGCTGACACCGAAAAGGCCGAAGAACTCGGCTGCTTGGAGCTGGCTGAAGAAG
>Ga0302123_10000186_pt1 | contig 48821 bp, 39 predicted proteins | sample CB21_321_MG_FD_203109 | JGI IMG/M metagenome (GOLD analysis project Ga0302123, IMG submission 203109) | Marine microbial communities from Western Arctic Ocean, Canada - CB21_32.1 | ecosystem: Environmental > Aquatic > Marine > Oceanic | place: Canada: Western Arctic Ocean | collected 2017-09-28 | reverse complement strand
CTCCGGGCCGTTGTCAGACAGGAAAACGATGAGGGTATTGTCGTATTCGCCGATTGATTTGAGATGATCGATGATCTTGCCGATGTAAACATCGATATCATCAACCATCGCGGCATAAATCTCCATCAGCCTTGCCTGATAGCGCTGCTCCTCGGCATTCAATTCTTCCCAGGATTTCTCCCTCAGCATTTTCGGGAAGGGATCAACCGCAGTAGGCACCAGGCCCAGATCTATCAGGTGCTGCAAACGCTGCTCACGCAGTACATCGTAGCCGGCGTCATAGACGCCCTTGTACTTCGCGATGGAGTCCTGAGGCGCTTGTAACGGCCAATGGGGCGCGGAGTAGGCAAGGTACGTAAAAAATGGGCTACCGCCGGTACGTCCGCTGTCGATGTACTCGATCATGCGGTCGGTATAAAACCGGGTCGAGTAAAACTCCTTTGGCAAGGCATCGACTGGCTCTCCGTCCTCGCGGTAAATCGCAATACCGGGACCGACAATGGGCAGCATATTCGCAAAATGACCAGCCCCGCCCTGCAGCATCGCAAATGACTTGTCGAAGCTCCGGGCAGCGGGACTGGTCTCTTCGGTCAGCCCAAGGTGCCACTTGCCAGTCATGTAGGTGTTGTAGCCGGCATCCTGGAACAATTCCGGCATCGCTGCGACCCGAAAGTTCAGAAAGCCTTCATAGCCGGGGTGTCCTTGCTGGTTTGCGGCGGTATCTTCAGCCATGTTGCCTAGCCCGGCGATGTGATTGTCCGTGCCCGAGAGCAGCATGGCTCGGGTGGGCGAGCAGGTGGGTGCTACGTGGAAATTCGTGAGCATGACCCCTTCGCGTATCAAGGCATCGATGTTTGGTGTTTTGATTTCGCTACCGAAGATGCCGAGGTCGTTAAAGCCCAGGTCATCCACGACAATCACCAAGACATTGGGGCGCTTGCCGTCTCCGGATGACGATATGGTCGAATCCGACGACTGATTGGTGTGGCAACCGAGGACCGCCAACAAGCCCAGCAACAAGCCGCACAGTGAATGCTTGAACATGATTGTGATACCTCGTTTGGGTTCAAATGATCGCACGCCTCTTATTTAGGCCAACCCAGATAAGACCGGCTGTGATCGGCCTAAGACGAAAGCCTCCAGCGCCAACCCCTCCGACAACACTTGATAGCAATGACGTTCAGAACTTCATCCGGGTGTTATCGGAATGACCGGTCCGCACTATCCCGCAGCCGAGCTTCTCGGCGATCGTGTGGCTCATGGTTTCGCCGACCAAAGCGGTCCGATTATACCCCTGAACGATACCTGTCGATTACAACCGATATAACTATCAATCAGCTCAGATTCGAGATCGCCGCCTGAGCAGGCTCGGGTTGGGCCGCTTCACATCGCACAACCGTAGGTTCTGAGCGCCGATCTCTCGATGCGAAACCATTTCTCGACATCAATCCCCACGAATAAGTACCAAGCGGCCACCAAACCCCCTTCCCTCAAGAATCGCAATCACAGAACCAGAAAATCTTTATCTCCCGCACTCTCAAGCACTTAGTTCTAAGCCCGCCCCGCTAACCCAACACCTCAGGGGCATACTATTGCCGAACAAGAACTCCAGCCGGCGACCCCGCTTGAGGAAAACCTAGTCGATCAAATCGTCGACATCACCTGGCGGCTCAAACGCTTCGCGCGTATCGAGGCCGCCGTTATCAACGAACTCTACGACAGCGCCGCCGAGCAACGAGAGAACCAAGACAAAGACGGCGATCAGCTACTCGGGAAGTCCCTCGCGCACAGCAACGCGCTCAACCGCCTCAGCCGCTACGAGGCGCAACTCTCGCGCCGCTACCAAAACACCATGAAAGAACTGCGCGAACTCCGTAAACGCCGCCGCGCGAGCGCCTTTCTCAACGGTCTCGGCGTCGGTCGCAAAGTCGCGGCGATCGAACCGACCCATTCCACCGCAAGCCATTTAGAATCAATCATGCAGGCGGCCGAGGCAACAGCCTACGGGCCCTTCGAGACGGTCCCACCGCCGCCGCCTGACACCGACACCCATCCAGAACACCCGCAAGACCCCAGCCAACTCGGCAACAAGGAGGCCGCCGCCTAGCTCCAACCCCACTCCCCCGCCACGAACCACCCCACCGCCATCCGCCGTACACTCAACCTGCGCCCAGCCGCATCGATTCACGCCAGAAGCAACAGAGCCGCGACAGTCATGGAGCGGGCCCGCCGTCCGCAGCCAGCGGCAAACCAGCCACCATCCGCAATCCCCTCAATCCCACACTCAGAGCCGCGCCCGCCAGGGTGCGTTGATCCGCTGCGGATGAAGCCGGATTCCGCCCAAAGCGCTGATCGGTTTCGCCGGACGAACATGACGTTCGGTTGACGCTGCGAGCTTGGTCATCGCAGCCCCAGGGTAGGCACCCAAGCCCGTTCACGGGCTGAGGTTTCAACGAGGCCAGGCGTTTTACACCTGGTACGCCAGCCAACTGAAATCAACGAGCCCGTTTCAACGGGCTTACCCAACCACCATCTTGCGGAACCGGCTTCAGCCACCCACATCGTCGCAGCCGCCGAGAAACAAGGGATCGCACCGAGCACCGCCCTCCTAATATCCTCCAATAGCAGCCGTCCCAAGCGGCGCGCCATGAACCATTCCCAAGCCGAGTTCGAGACGGCGGCTATAATCGCAGATTGAAGCGGGGCCTGTTCATTACGTTTGAAGGCATTGACGGCAGCGGAAAGACCACGCAGCTTCGTCGTCTGGAGTCCTTTCTTGCCGCCAAGGGTCTTGCTGTCACCGTGGCGCAAGAGCCCGGCGGTACGCGTGTCGGCCACGAGATTCGGCGGCTGCTGTTGGACGCGGCGAATGCGGATCTGCGGCCGGTCCCAGAACTGCTTCTTTACTTCGCATCGCGGGCACAGAACATCGAAGAGGTGATCGAGCCGGCGCTCAGCGAAGGGCGCATAGTGGTAGCGGACCGCTTCACCGACGCGACCGTCGCCTACCAGGGCTACGGCCGCGAATTGGGGATCGAGGCAGTGCGCAAGATCGAAAGCGTCGCGTGCCAAGGCATGCAACCCGACCTGACTTTGCTGCTGGATATCGATATCGAAACCGGGGTGGGGCGAGCACTCGACCGCAACGCCGATCAGCCGGACGACGAGAGCCGCATGGAACAGGAAAGCCGCACGTTCTACGAGCGAGTGGCCGAGGGGTACGCGGCATTGCAGGCCGCCGATCCGGAGCGAATCAAGAAGATCGACGGACGGGGTTCGATGGATGAAGTCACCGGCGCAATCGAGGCCGAGGTGGAGAGCTTTCTCGCAAAGCGCTCGAAGGAAGGTCCGGCATGAAGTTTGAGGACTTCATCGGCAACGCCGAAACCGTCAAGGTATTGCGGCGCATGGTCACGCAGGACCGACTGCCGCAGACGCTGCTATTCGCCGGGCCCGCCGGCGTAGGCAAGGCCACGCTGGCACGGTTGCTGACGGCGGCGATGAACTGCGACCGCACGATGGGCGAAATTTGCGGCGAATGCTCGAACTGTTTGCGGATTCTTCAAGCGGACCTGACGCGCGATCAGTTCGTCCAGCAGTTTGCAGAGCGCGAGAAGCTGCCGGCCGCCAAGCGCAGCGAGAATCCGTTGGTCGTCTCGACGCACCCGGACTTTCTGATATTTCCTCCCGACGGGCCGTTGCGGCTGATCACGATCGAGCAAGCGCGTTTCTTGCGCGACGCGGCGCAGTACCGACCTTCGGAGGGACGCGGCCGGATTTTCTTGATCGACCACGTCGACCGCGCCAATACGGAGGCGGCGAATTCGTTGCTGAAGACGCTGGAAGAACCGGCGGAGGGATTGACGCTGATCATCACGGCGGAAAACCCGTACGATCTGCTGCCGACGATCCGGTCGCGGTCGATTCCGTTCTACTTCGGCCCGCTTTCGCCCGCGGAGATGGAACGTTTTCTGGATGCCCGATCGGACGTGACCGGCGCCGACCGCAAACGGTTGGTGGGATGGGCACAGGGGAGTCCGGGGCGGGCGCTGGCACTCAATCCCGAGGAGTACGCCGATCGGCGGCAGGCCATGCTGGCGTTGCTGCGGAGCGCCTTGGGGGCTTCATCCTTCGGCGATCTGCTGGAGCAGACAGATCTTCTCGCACGACGCCGTAAGGAGCGCCTCGACCTGCTGACGGAATCGCTCTACGGCTTGCTACAGGACTTGCTGCATCTGCGGCACGGTTCGTCGCAGCCGTTGATCCACGAAGACATTCGCGGCGACTTGACGGAACTCGCTCGAATAGCCTCGTTTGACTGGATCGAAGGCGCGGTGAGGAAGTTGGCCGAGTTGGATCGACTCGTGCGGCGAAACATCCAAAAGCAGATCGCGCTGGAGGCCCTGGCGGTCGGTTTGCGAGGCACGATCCAGGGCGGAGCGCGGACCGCAGGCGCACGCCGAAGGTAGAATCGCTTGCGGGTCTGTGCGCGGTTATGGTATCCCTATTGCAGTCTGTATTGTCCCTTCAGCCCGCATCCCACCTGAATGGGTACGTTTTCTCTGAAGGCCGTAGCTGCATCTCATAGGTAAGTAGGGGGAGAGGATGCCCGCCAAGGGTGGTCGCCTCCCCGATGTGGTTTTGCCTTCGTCATGCATGGAAAATTTCAATGAAAGACATCGCCGACTCGAACAATCGAAAACTAATTCGCCCTTCACTGAGCAAGTTGAGGCAACGCTCCGTGGCCCCGAAGGGACATACCAATGGCCACAATGGCGCTCCTCCCCGTGAGCGGCGTGGGACACCTCCTGGGCAGACCAATGCCGAGAGTTTTTACTACATCAAGCAGATGCAGAACCAGACGGCGATGGTCGTGGTTCTGACGGACGGCGAAATTCTCAAGGGTGTGATCGAGTGGTACGACAAGTGCTGCCTGAAGCTGAATCGCGAGGACGGCGCGAATTTGGTGATCTACAAAGAGAGCATCAAGTATCTGTACAAGGCGGCGGAAAAAGGTGCCAAGTCGGAAACGTTGGTGAATGGAGCAGCGGCCGGCGAATCGATGACCGCCTAGTCGGTTAACTTCCAGCCTGAGGCGTTGACTTCGAGACCTAACGCACCGCTGTGTTCGTCGTACACCGATTCCATCTCTTCGATCGAGTCGAAGTAGCCGACGACGAAGGCCGCGCTGAACGACTCACCCTCTTCGACCCGTCCTGGGCCGAATTCCTGAATCATTGAAACGTAGCCGCGCTGGTGGCTCCAGCCTTCGTAGACGATGGCCGGATCGAGTGTCATGCCGGCGAGCCAAGGGCCGTCTTTGCCGGTCTCGGGGTCGCGCAGGTGATAGGCGCGGATGAACCGCTCGGGGGCCTCGTCGCGTCCGCGTCGATAGTTGAACATGGCGTGGGGCGGGAAGTCCTCGAAGAACTCCGACGCCGGGATAACGCCCTCATAGCTCAGGTAGACTTCGCTGAATGTATCGCCGCGCCCGTGGCGGATGTGGCCCGGCATGTCGATGCGCAGAAACATCTCATCGGCGGCGTTCTTGCTAGTGATCTTCTGGCTGGAAATGAAGTAGCGCTTCCCGGCGGGAAAGACGATGGTCTGCTCCCACAGAGAGCCGGTATTCCGGCCGGGGGCTGCTAGGTAGTACTCGAAGGATGATTTCGTCGCGACAAAGTCGTCGCCTTCGATGATCACGGGGCTGAGTTCCTTGGCCTGCGTGCAGATCTGTGGGCCTTCGATGTGACGCTTGGGAATGTTGCCGTGAACGAGATTGTTGAACTCATACGTGAGCCGCTCATCAAGGCCGTCGCGGTGTGCCTCATCGCTACCAGGTTCGAGGATGAAGTCGGCGATGTCGAGTCCAAAGCCGGCGTCGCGGAAGCCGGTCTTCTTGTCGAGGAAACTCTGGCGGTAGACGCCGCTGACGTATCCACGTTTGCGGATAGCGGCTTCTAGTGTGGATGAGGTGATGAGGACTTGGTCGTCGTCTTGGGTGACGCTGAACTCAGGCGTAGGGCTTTCCGGCTCAACACCCGGACCGCACGCGGCAGTCAGAGACAAAGCTAGAACCGCTATCCACAAACCAGTCCGCATGACGAATGTGCCTAGTCCGCTATGTCTTCTTTCCCCGGTTCGGGCAGGAAGAAGCTGGCGGCGAGGCCAATGACGTAAGTGGCCGTGCCGACGATGGCCGCCGCATAGGCCAGTTGGGTCGCGCCGTCGGCGCCGGGCGTGTAGTTGGCCAGCGTCGTCGTGACGAGGGCGGCGGAGGTGCCGAGCATGCGTCCGCCGATGTTGGCGGCGAAGCTCTCGCCCGTTCCGCGTAGATGCACGGGGTACATTCGAGGCAGGTAGTTCCCCCAGAAGCTGAACTGCGCAACGGTCATCAAGCCGACGATCAAGATGCCCCACTTGAGCATGGCAAGGTCGTTGAGCGAGGCATAGACGAAGACGAATGGCAGAGCGATGAGTCCGGGGATCTGGAAGATGCGAATGAGAAGGCGGCGGGATACGATCCGTATCGCAAGAAACGCGAGTATGAACCGGCCGAGCAGACCGCCGATCTCCTGAAAGAACTGTACGGCGCTGACAACCTGCTGTTGCATCGGCACCGCCATCCCGGCGAGTTCCTGTAGGCCGGGGACGATGCGCGGGATGTGCTGAATGGCCCCGAACGCGGCCCCGTAGCTGCAGGCGAACATGATTGTGGTAATGATCGTCGTCCGGCGGTAGGCCGGCGCGAATAGTTGGCCGAAGCTGGGCCTCTTGAGCGTCCCGGCGGCCTTCTTCTCGGCCCAGGCGGGGGATTCCGGTAGGAACGGGCGGATGAGGATCAAAGGCAATGCTGGAATGACACCGGAGATCAGCGTGTAACGCCAAGCCTCGTGTCCGCCGCGGATTTCCGGCAGCAAGTCGGAATAGGTAACAGCGATGTAGTAGGCGCCGGTGACAAGCAGTCCGCCGATCGATGAGAATGCCTGCGTGTAGCCAAGGACGCTTTCGCGCTGCTTGGGGTTCGGGAAGAGTTCGGCGAGCCAAGCTACGGCTGCGACGAACTCAACGCTGACGCCGACAAACGTGGTGCAGCGAAATACGAGCAGCCATTCCGGCGACGTGACAAATCCGGCGGCGAGCGCGGAGAAGGCGTAGAGGAGGATGCTCCAGACGAGGACGCGGCGGCGGCCAAGAAGGTCGGTGAGATAACCGCCAAGCAGTCCGAAAACGCCACCGAAAATCGCCGGGACATAGAAAAGCATCCCGATCCATTGGTTGAACTCAGGGGTGCCGGGGCGGACATCGGCGAGTTCGAGCAGAGCGGGCCGCACGATGAGCGGCAGCATCAGCAACTCGTAGATATCGAACGCGAAGCCGAGAGCGGCGACCGCGCAGATGGTCCATTGGATGGGAGTCAGCTTCAGTCCCGGCTCGTTATTCGGCATGTGTGGATTGGTTCGGTCTTACGGAACGGTGCACCGCCGATCGTCGCGGGGTGACAGAGTAGACCGAATTATACTCAAGTCCGAAGAGGACGGTTGTAGATCTCAGCCGGGACCTGCTTGCGGAGTTCTCCCAGATCGCTTCCCAATCCGAAGGCCCCTTCGCGCGACGTTGGTTTTCAGCGACAGACGGTGAAGACCATTCCGCATCTGGCTGTGGCCGAAGTTCGTGCTGCCCCGTGGATACATACCGCTACGGTGGCCACGGGGCTTGTCGTGCTCACGTTTGGGCTGAGACTTGTCGTGCCCGCGGTCGAAGCACTTCTTGGAGGTTGCTGCAATGGAAAATCGAACAGAGCAAATGAAGAGGGACGCGATGGCGTTCTACGACTTGATGTTCAACGAAGGCCGGCCCGCTGAGGCTGTGGAGCGATACGTCGGGGATACGTACACGCAACACAACCCAGGGGTCGGGGATGGCAAGCAGGCCGTCATCGACTACTTCGAGAGCATGGCCTCCAGCTACCCAAGCAAACGAGTTGAGTTCAAACGCGCGATCGCCGAGGACGACCTCGTTGTCTTGCACTGTTATCAGCATTGGCCCGGCGACCATGACTATGCCGGTATCGACATCTTTCGCTTCGATAATGCCGGGAAGATTGTGGAGCACTGGGACGTACTCCAAGTCGTTCCTGATGTAGCAGAGAACGGCAACGGCATGTTCTGAAGCCACCGAAACGTGGTCGATCGGGCAGCGTCGGCGGGCCGCTCACTCTTCGTTCTAACGATTCGAGATTATCGGAAGTGTCTTGGCGAGCGCTAAGATTGGGGTAGCTTTCGCGGTAACGAATTCTCATGCCTGCTTCACCCAAAGTACTTCTAATCGGCCTTGATGCGGCCGAGGTTTCGCTGATCGAACAATGGTCCGCCGAGGGCTATTTGCCGAATTTGCGGCGGCTGATGACCGACGGCGCGATGACGCATATGCGGTCGGCGGCGGCGGAATTTCCCGATGAAGTGTGGCCGTCGATTTACACGAGCACGAACTCGGCGCAGATCGGCAAGTATTACTACATCCAACCGAAGCTGGGAACAAACGAGCTGGAGTTGATCGACGATATCCCGCGGCATGGCAAGCAGTTTTGGCTGGCGGCGTCGGAGGCGGGCCGTAAGTGCGCTGTGGTGGACGTGCCGAAGATCGGGCTCGGTCCGCCGGTGAACGGCATTCAGATCGCAAACTGGGGCGCGCACGCGACACGTTGCGATACGGCGTCGAATCCGCCGGAGTTGGTCGAGCAGGTGATCGCGCGGCATGGGCACTATCCGCTACATAGCTGTGATGCGCATGGGCTGGAGCCGCAAGAGTACCGGGAACTGCGCGATCAGTTGGTCGCCGGGACTGAGAAGCGCACGGAGGTGCTGCTCGATCTACTCGGGTCCGACGACTGGGATCTCTATTTCGCGGCGTTCTCTGAGACGCACTGCTCGGGACACCAGCTCTGGCATTTTCAGGACCCGCATCATCCGCTGTTCGATCCCGAAGACAGGGAAGGGTTGCGCGACGCGATGCGGGACGTACACGTGGCGGTTGACCGCGGCGTGGGACGCCTGGTCGAGGCCGCCGGCCCCGAGACGAGCGTCGTCATCTTCTCAGGGCACGGCATGCGGGCGCAGTATCACGGACGCGATCTACTGCCGATTCTTCTCGACATGTGGGGCATGGCGAAGGCGGAGAACACCGAGCCCGTCCCAGAGCGTGAGCGTCATGTCGCGTTCAAGAAGAACTGGGTGCGTGCGCTCAAAGACAACGTACCCATTCAGTGGCAGTACGCAGTCAAAAAGATGCTGCCCTCGAAACTTGAGGAGGCCATCGTCTGCCGTGTGATGGGCGCGGAACGGCTACCGACGACATGGCGGGCATTCTACGTACCGAACAATGACTTGACCGGCGCGATCCGAATGAACCTGAAAGGGCGCGATCCGGGGGGGCTGGTTGCGCCGGGACGTGAGTATGACGAGCTGTGCGACTGGCTCTCAGAGCGGTTGCTCGAACTGGTGAATCGCGGCACCGGCAAACCGGCGATCGACAAGGTGTCGAAGATTCACGATCTCTACGATGGACCGTATCTGGACAAGCTGCCGGACTTGACGGCGTTGTGGAGCCAGGAAGCGCCGATCGAGGAACTGTATTCGCCCGGCTATGGGACGGTCAGCGGAGCGCACAACGACTTGCGGACGGGCGGGCATGCGGCGGAAGGATTCATGATCTTGCGAAGCGGCCGCGGCGGCTTGGGCGATACGGCCGGGGCGAATGCGAAGGATGTCGCGCCGACGGTGTTGGATTTGCTGGACGTGGAAATTCCGGAGTCGATGGAAGGCCGGAGTTTGGCGGCTGGAGCGGTAACGGTTAGTTAGAGAGTTCGCTCGCGGCTATCCCAAGGAGCAATCGAAGGTAAGTGGTTTGATCAACACGGGCTCACGCCCGTGGCTCTGAGTCTGTTTGAGAGGGCTCCGCGCCCTTCGTAGTCTCGCCCATAGATACTGGACGTTTGGCGGAAAACCTGGGAATCGCTAGTTTCCGAAGGGGAAAACGAGCGAGCCGAGCAGGTAGACGAGGACCGGCACGAGGATGACGGCGATGGCGTCGAGTGCGGCCCCGGCGCGAAACATCTGTGGGATGGTGAGCCAGCCGCTGCCGAAGACGATGGCATTGGGCGGCGTCGCCACCGGCAGCATGAAAGCGAACGAGGCCATGATCGCCGAGGGGATCAGCAACAGATAGGGGTGGACGCCGATCTGTATCGCGGTCTCGGCTATGATCGGCGAGATCATCAGCACGGTGGCGATATTCGACGTAGTCTCGGTGAGCGTGACAGCGAGGATGCAGGTCGCGGGAACGAGTATCCACACCGGCGTTCCTTCCAGCACCGACATATGCGAACCGATCCAGCCGGCAAGCTCCGATTCCTGAATACCCGACGCAAGGGCGAATCCGCCGCCAAGCAGCATGACGATGCTCCACGGGACGCCGGTCTGAATCGTTTGCCAGTCCATGATGAAGCGCTCGCGCCGCCCCCTCCACTCCAGGCCGCCCGACAGATTGATCGGAATGAGGCACAGCAGAATCCCCATCACCATCGCGACGGTCGCATCGTGAATGTCGGAAGGGTTTGAGAAAAGGCTTGACCAGCCGGGAATCGAAAAGGACCCCATTTCAATGGGCCGGCGAAACACCCACAACGACGCGGTGAGGGACGACGTGATGAGCACGATCTTTTCGGGGTTCGTCATCGGCCCCATCTTGCGTAGTTCTTCTTCGATGACGTCCTGGCTACCTTTGAACTGGATTCGACTCAACGGGATCTCAGCGCCGTATCGGCACAAGTAGACCCAGATGATGGGGATGAAGATGACGACGAGGGGAATGCAGACGAGACTCCAGTCCAGGAAGCCGATCGGTGGTTGATCAGGGAAGCGTGTTTGCGCAAAGCCGAGAAAGGCGACGGTGGTCGGCGAGCCGATGATCGTCCCGAGGCCGCCAACGCTGGCCGAATAGGCGATCCCGAGCAAGAGCATTACGCCGAAGGTGCGCTGAATGCGAGCAGGTGTATCGGGGCCGCTTTCGCCCTCGATCTCCGCCATCTCGCCGAGTTGATTCACGACGGCCATGGCGATGGGAAGCATCATCATGGTGGTCGCGGTATTTGAAATCCACATCGAGAGGAAAGCAGTGGCGATCATGAACCCGAGCATCAACCGCGCCGGCCGCGTGCCGATCCTGGCGATGGTCGCGAGCGCGATGCGGCGGTGGAGATTCCACTTCTCCATGGCGAGCGCGATGATGAAGCCGCCGATGAAGAGAAAGACAATATGGCCGGCGTAGTTCGGGGCTACTTCACTACTCGACATGATCCCGAGCAGAGGGAACAGCGGTATCGGAAGAAGAGCGGTAACAGCGATGTGGGTCGCTTCGGTGATCCACCAGATGGCCATCAGAGCGGCGACGGCGCCCATACTCTTGCCCGTGACCGTGAGGCCCTCGGGCGCGGGGAGCACCAAAATCAGCAGGAAAACCGCGACTCCGAGGACCAGGCCGACGCGGTTCCGGACGCCGTAGTTATCGATAGCAGTAGGCAAGATTGAATCCTATAGAAAAAGGGCTAAAACCTCACCACCGTAGCATGCGGCGAGATTGCGGAGAGCACTAGGCGATTGAGGTCAGGCAGGTGAATCGGCAGTGGCAGGCGTGGCCACGATGGGGTCCGCCTCGACGGGGTCGCGCAACGCCTCTCTTGTCATAAGGGCGATCGTCGCAAGCGATACCGCCAGAATCGTAATCGTGATGGGGAAGCCCACGAAGAACAAGAGATGTATCGGCGGCAAAGCTAGGGCAAACACAACGATCTTGACAGACTTGCTTTGCGACCGCACGATCAGAATCAGCACTGCGGGAAGAGTAACAACCAGGTCCGGTAGATAAGCATGAATGCTCAGCGTGAAACCGCCGATCAGAATCGCGGCTAGCCCGTATTCGAAACTGGCACGGCGGCAGATGACCCACACCGCGACGGCAACAGCTATCGCAATGGCGACTTCGAGTGCGCCGCCCGCAGGCACGTTGCCCATTACGCCGTGCAAGTTGGCCATCTTGGCCGTGCTCGGCGAGAACTGGGGGTTGAGCGCGGATGTGATGAGTTCAAGTGGCCAGTTCAAGCCAGCCGCGGCAAATGAAACGATGGCGAGGATGCCGCCGCCGGCAAGGAAACCCCGAGCGAAACGCCACTCGCGTCGTGCTCCAATCAGAAGCGGGACAAGCAGAAACAGATGGAACTTAATGGCGCAGAGGCTCAAGATAGCGCCGGCGAGGAACTTGTGTCCCTGACGGTATTGCATGACCACGCCCGTTAGGAAAAGCAGTAGGAACAGTGTGTCTTGGCCATTGGCGATACCGGCAAGAATTGGGAACGACATCGAGGCGAGGAGAACATTCATGCCGCCGCCTGGCGGACGCCAGAAGATGACGAAGGCGAGGGTCGAGAGGATGAGCGCGATCTCCCAGAGGGTGTACGCGGTCATGTAGGGAAGGCGGGACAGCGGCCAAACGAAGGCTGCGTGAAAGGGCAACCGAATGTAGCCGTGCTGCTCGGAGGATGTGCTGATCGCAAGCTCCTCCTGCCTGCGAAGGGCCACGCTGTCATAGAGGTTGCCAGTGTCGAGAAGCTTGGCCCCGGCATAGAACGCGGCGAAGTCGTTGTGCCCCTTCAGCGCGGGCTCCAGATGCGGCACAAACATCATCAGCATGAAGGTCAAAATGATCACGCTGAGGATGCCGATGATCCAAGAATCTTTCACAGGGTTGTTCCGAGGAGACGCAGGCGGGTAGACTCCCCCATTCTAGGGATGCCGGCAAGGGGCCTCCATACGGGATAGGCCTTACACGCGGATCGTCAGTGTGCGGTTTTCGCTTCGAGCCGGCGGATGGTCTCAACGAATACCGGCAGAATCGGGATGTCGTCGCGCGTGCCGCGACGGCTGGTCTGGACCTTGCCGATGCGGTCGGCAGCCTTGATGCCGTCGATCACCTGACCGAACACGGTGTAGCCGTAGCGCTTGACGGCGTGGTCGAAATCGGGGTTATCGCTCAGGTTGATGTAGAACTCGGATGTAGCGCTGTCTTTGTCGTTGCCGCGCGCCATCGCGATCGTGCCGCGTAGATTGAGTCGACCGTTGTCGGCCTCGAGCTTGATCGGAGGTCCCGGGATCTTCGCATTAAGTTCAGGCGAGAGCCCGCCTCCCTGAATCAAAGTGTCGTCGATCACACGATGAAAGATCGTGTCGTCGTAGAAATCCGTATCCACATAGTGAAGGAAATTATCGACGGTCACGGGCGCATCGGCGGGCCAGAGTTCGACCGTGATTTTTCCCTTGGACGTGACGATCTCGACGACGGGATTCTCGGTGGCCGAGGCGGGCGTATCATCGGCCTGCGCCAAGGCGTGCCCCAGGCACAGCAGGACCGACACCGCGGCTATCAGCAGTGGACGTTGCGTCACGAGAAATAGTCTAGCGTGTGCCTTGCGAGTCAGGGCTGTGGAGCCTATCGTCTCGCCGGAGACACCTTCGACTCGCGGCGGTGCATCGATGAAAGTACGGTAGAATCCAGAGTAAGATCTTTGTTCGACACGTCCGCGATTTGATGTGTCTTTTCCCATGAAGAAACTCACTCTGTCCTTCCTGTTGTCGGCGACGGTTGCGGCGTTGGTGCTATTCGGCGCCGACGACCCGAAACCGCTCAATCTCGCCCCCTACTTCCCTACCCCGACACCGGTCGTCAAGGCGATGCTGGAACTGGGCGAATTGAAGACCGGGGAACTCGTCTACGATCTTGGCAGCGGCGACGGTAGGATTGTCATCATGGCCGCGCAGGAGTTCGGCGCGAAAGCAGTTGGGTTCGAGATCGATCCGAAGCTGGTGTACCAGAGCCGCGAGCGGATCAAGAAACGCAAACTCGATGCATTGGCGACGATCGAGCAGCAAGACTTGATGCAAGCCGACTTCTCCAAACCCGACCTGATCACGGTCTATCTGCTACCGGCCTCGAATGACACGATTCAGCCGCTGCTCGAAGATCAGATGAAGGCCGGCGCTCGTGTGATTTCACACGATTTCACCTTCCGCGGCTGGGAGATCGAGAAGGAGATCACCGTCGAAGACCCGAACGACGAGGATATCCCTCTTCACAAGTTGTTTCTCTACCGCCGCTAGCGGCTGTATAATGGCGGCAACCTCTCCGTTGTGAGCCCTTCCTGAGACCCCGCCGCGGTCTCCTTCTTTCTGAACCATTGTTGTTATTGCACGTGCGCTACTTGGCGTACGCGCGCTTGAGGTGATGTGTGCGGATTCTCATTGAGGTCGTGCTTGTCTTGGCCCTGCTGTGGGTATGGTCGTTCTACTACAAGCGTTCCTTCAATCGAACTGACTCACCATCTCGCGAGAAGTCGGACTAGCAGCCATGCCCCTGTTCAAAACACGGTCGGCGGCGATCTACGGCGTCGACGCTTTACCTATCGAAGTCGAGGTAGATATGTATCTCGGCGATCCGAAGAATTTCATCACGGTCGGATTGCCGGATACCGCCGTTCGTGAGAGCCGCGAGCGGATCAAGTCGTCTCTCATCAACGCAGGGTTCGGCTATCCGGCCAAGGCGGTGACGGTGAATCTCGCGCCGGCCAATATTCGCAAGGAAGGTGCCGGGTTCGATCTGCCGATGGCACTGGGCATTATGGGCGCGATGGGGACGATCCCCACAAACTCCCTTGAAGACTTCATTATCGTGGGGGAGTTGTCGCTTGACGGCGGTGTGCGGCCAATCCGCGGAGCCTTGCCGACCGCCGTTTGCGCTAAGAAGGAAGGCGTGCTGAACATCGTCGTACCACAGGAAAATGCGGCGGAGGCAGCCGTGGTTGAAGGAGTGAATGTTTACGGTGTGAAATATCTTGCCGACGTTGTGCGGCTGATCGAGAAGCCCGAGACTCGGAAACCGGCGAGCGGCGCGGCGCTCAACGGCAGTGGGGCGCAACACAGCCGAGCGTACAACTTCCGCGACGTCAAGGGGCAGGAAACGGCCAAGCGTGCGCTCGAGATCGCGGCGGCCGGTGGGCACAACATCTTGATGGTCGGGCCGCCGGGCTCGGGCAAGACGATGCTCGCGAAACGCTTCCCCGGCATCCTTCCCGGATTGAGCTTTGAAGAGGCGTTGGAGACGACGAAGGTTCATAGCGTGTCGGGGGTACTCGAATCGAAGGTCGGGCTGCTCAGGGAGCGTCCGTTCCGAGCACCGCACCACAGCATCTCGAATGCAGGGCTCGTCGGCGGCGGCATGGGCGTGGCTAGACCTGGCGAGGTAAGCCTGGCGCACAACGGTGTGCTGTTTCTCGATGAGTTCCCGGAGTTCCCGCGCAACGTGCTGGAGCTTCTTCGCCAGCCGTTGGAAGACGGCGAGATCACGATCGTGCGGTCTGACCTGAGCCTGACGTTTCCGTCGTCGTTCATGCTGGTGGCGGCGATGAACCCCTGTCCGTGCGGATATTTTGGCGACCCGACGCGCGACTGCCGCTGCTCCCCGGCGCAGATTCAGCGCTACGTCGGGAAGATCAGCGGGCCGTTGCTTGACCGCATCGACATCCATGTCGAGGTTCCCCCTGTGAAGTATCGCGAGCTACGTTCCGAGCAATCCGCGGAACCGTCCGAGGCGATTCAGCAGCGGGCCGAAGCGGCGCGGCAGGTGCAGATGCGGCGCGGATACCCCAACGCTCACATGCCGTCGAAGCATGTCCGCGAGCATTGCAAGCTGGACGAAGCAGGCGAGCGAACGCTGGAGATGGCGGTGCAGCGGATGGGGTTGTCAGCGCGGGCGCATGACCGGATTCTCAAGGTGTCGCGCACCATTGCGGACCTGGGCGGATCGCAGCAGGTGACGGTGGCGCACCTGGCCGAGGCGGTGCAGTATCGGAGTCTGGACCGGACGTATTGGGCATAGATGCCGTGTCTCGCGCTTCGTGATTCGTGACGCAGCTGATTGCGGCTCTGTAGAATAGGGTTGGTCGCCGACCTTCAATGAAACCCACGGTAGCCCTATCCCGCCGCCATCTCTTGCAAAGCTTGGGCGGAGGCCTTGCTAATCTCGGCCTCGCGGGACTACTTGCGAACGACGGGTTACTCGCCAAGCCGCGCATCGGCGGATTCGAGGCGAACGGCCCACACTTCGAGCCCAAAGCCAAGTACATCATCTCGATCTTCTGCTACGGCGGCCCCAGCCACATCGATACGTTCGATCCGAAGCCGGCTCTCAATAGGTACGCTGGCGAAGCGATGACGGGCGTCGGCGACGTTGTCGTGCCACAGGGCAATCCGGGCGGACTGATGCCGTCGCCGTGGAAGTTCAACAAGTACGGCGAAAGCGGCCTCGACGTATCGGAACTATTTCCGAACGTCGCGCAACACGCTGACGACCTGGCGGTCATTCGCTCGATGTATGCGATCTCGAATGACCACGGCCCGGCGCTTTATCAGATGAATACCGGCACGCTGCTTGCGGGACATCCCAGCGTGGGCAGTTGGCTGACGTACGGGCTCGGCACAGAGAACCAGAACCTGCCGGGCTTCGTCGTTTTCACCGACCATCGCGGAGGCCCGATCAACGGCTCGCCGAATTGGGGCAACGGATATATGCCGGCGGCGTTTCAGGGCACGCAGTTCCGGTCGACCGGCGACCCGATTGTTGACCTGCGACCACCCAAAGACGTGAGCCGCGAGCGGCAGCGCAAGTGGCTCGACCTGCTGCAGAGCTACAACCGCGAGCATCTCGCGCGCAACCCCGAAGACAACGAGTTGGCAGCGCGCATCCAATCCTACGAGTTGGCCTATCGCATGCAGGTGCATGCTACGGAAGCCATCGACATCACGAAGGAGACCGCGGCGACCCGCAAGCTTTACGGTCTAGATGAGTCGCGCACGCAATACTTCGGACGACAGGTTCTCATGGCGCGACGGCTGGTCGAGCGCGGTGTCCGTGTCGTACAAGTTTACTCCGGCGGCGGCAACCACGAGCCCACGTGGGACCAACATTGGTCGCTTAAGCGGCTTCATTCGCAGCACGCCGGGGAAACGGATCTACCGATCGCCGGACTCATCAAAGACTTGAAGAGCCGTGGATTGTTCGAAGAGACGCTAATCCTGTGGCATGGCGAATTTGGAAGGATGCCGATCAGCCAGCGCCTCGACGGACGCGACCACAATCCCTTCGGCTTCACTGTGTGGATGGCCGGCGGCGGCGTCAAGGGCGGCACGGTGGTCGGCGCGACGGATCACTTCGGATACAAGGCTATCGAGAACCGTAAGAGCGTCTACGATTTTCACGCGACCATCTTGCATCTGATGGGCATTGACCACGAGAAGCTTTCCTACCATCACAACGGGCGCGACATGCGGCTGACGGATGTTCACGGCAATGTGATCAACGAGGTCTTGGCCTAAGGCCGTTCTAGCGACGCGCTATGACCGACCTTTCTCATCGAACCGTCCTTATCACAGGAGCCAGCGGCAACCTTGGGACTTCCGTCATCGATTCCTTCCTATCCGCGCGAGCGACAGTGGTCGGCGTGACGGCGCGGCTCCAGGAGACGCCGCTCAAGCCAAATTACGTTCAGGTGGCTGCCGACCTGACATCAGCCGAGAGTGTTGACAACCTCGTAGCCGCGGCTCTGGAACCGACCGGCAAGATCGATGCACTCGTGCACACGGTGGGTGGCTTCGCGGGAGGCACGCCGGTTCACGAAACCGACGAGGCGACTTGGGATCGCATGATGAATCTCAATCTCAAGACGACGTTTCTAGCGACGCGTGCCGTGCTGCACCCGATGATCGAGGCGGGGTACGGGCGGATCGTGGCGGTCGGTGCTCGCCCCGGCGTTGATCCGGTTGGTGGCTTGGGGGCCTATAGCTCTTCCAAGGCGGGCCTGCATGCGCTCATCCAGACGATCGCCCTTGAAGGAACAAAGTACGGCGTCACGGCCAACGTGCTGATGCCGAGCATCATTGACACGCCCTCGAACCGCCAAGCCATGCCGGACGCGGACTTCTCGAAATGGGTCGCGCCGGAGTCGGTCGCGCAACAGATCCTCTGGTTGTGCTCCGACGAAGCGGCGGACGTCAGCGGTGCATTGGTTCCGGTTTACGGACGCTCATAGCCAGAACCCGAAGCCAGTAAGGAACTTGGTCACGTGTATTTCGTAGCCTAAGAAGACGGACATCGAACACGACCCGGCTACCCACATGGCTTCCCGCTTACCACTTCGAAAACGCCTCGCCCGATTCCTTGCGGTTCTCTGCGTTGTGACCGTGCCGCTCGCTGCCTGGATGGCATGGAGCGCGCGCGGCGATGCGGAGGCGGAAGTCGCTCGCATGGCGGAGTTGTTCGAGTTGAAGCCGGGCATGACAGTCGGCGAGATCGGCGCGGGCAACGGCAAGATGACCGTGGCGATGTCGCGGCTGTTGGGTCCCGAGGGCAAGGTCTATTCGTCGGACCTGAACACTGAGCGCGTTGCCGACATCAGGACAGCCGTTACCGATCGAGGACTTGAAAACGTCGAGGTCATCGAAGGCCGAACCGCCGAGACCGACTTTCCGCCGGCTTGTTGCGACGGCATTTTCATGTCGAAGGTCTATCACCACTTCACCGATCCCGCGACGATGAACCGGAGTTTGATGAACAGTCTACAGCCCGGCGGGCGGCTTGCGATCATCGACTTCGAGCCCACAGGATGGCAACTCTGGCTCGGCCATCCCGAAGGCGTACCCGAGAACCGCGGAGGACATGGCATAACACGCAGCCTTGTCGTGTCCGAACTCACCGAAGCCGGGTTTGAGATCGAGCACGAGATTCCGGGCTGGTGGGGCGGGCCGTTCGGGCGGTTCTGCGTGATCGCGCGAAAACCGGCTGATTGAGAGCCAGACCGGGCAGTTGATCAGTCACGCAAGTGCATTACGACCATCTTGGTTTCGGTCATTTCCTCGACGGCGTACTTCGGGCCTTCTTTGCCGAAACCACTATCTTTGAGACCGCCGTAGGGCATGAGGTCAGCGCGCCACTGCGGTCCCCAATTGATGTGGATATTGCCCGAGTCGACCTCACGGGCGAACTTCATGGCATTGTCAAGGTTCTCGGTGAAGATGGCAGCCGACAGGCCATAGTCCGAGTCGTTGGCTAGCTCGATGGCTTCCTCGATGGTTTCGACCGACGCAAGGCCGACCGCCGGTCCGAAGACCTCCTCGCGGGAAATACGCATGTCGGGCTTCACATCCGCCAGTACGGTAGGCGCGTACATTGCTCCTTCGCGTCCGCCACCGGTAATCAGGCGCGCGCCTGACTTCTTAGCCTCCTCCACCCACTCAGCGACACGAACAGCATCGGATTCGCGCACCATCGGGCCCATCTTCGTTTCGCCCTGCAACGGATTGCCCGTGGCAAGCGCTTCGACCTTGGGCTTGAGAGCGTCGATGAGGTCGGCGTAAATACTCTTGTGCGCGAGTACCCTCTGCGCACTGATGCAGACCTGCCCGGCATTGGCGAACCCGGTGACGGCGATTGCTTGCGTTGCCTTTTCAAGGTCCGCATCAGGCAATACGATCAGCGGCGCGTTGCTGCCGAGTTCCATGGTGACTTTCTTGAGTCCGGCGGTGCGGCAAATCCGCTCACCGACGTCACGGGACCCGGTGAAGCTGATTTTGCGCACGCGCGGATCGCTGGCGAGAACATCGCCGATGTCGCCACCTGTACCGGTGATACACTGCACGCCCTCGGCAGGGATGCCCGCTTCGAGCAGAACGCGGGAGAACTTCAATGCCGACAGAGGCGTATCCGTCGCGGGTTTGATGACGACGCTATTGCCGGCAGCCAGGGCCGGGCCGACTTTATGGACGACAAGATTCAGCGGGAAGTTGAACGGCGTAATCGCCAGCACGACGCCACAGGGTACGCGAAGAGTGAAGCCAAATCGGTTGCCTCCGCCGGACGCGCCGTCGAGAGGAACAACCTCGGAGCCAAGACGTTTCGCTTCCTCGGCGGAAACGACCAGCGTTTCAGCGGCACGCGCGACTTCGAGCCTCGATTCAGCGATGACCTTCCCTTCCTCGCGGGTGATGGTCTCGGCGAGATCGTCAAGCTGCTCTTCCATCAGCGCGGCGGCGCGCATCAGCAGGCGATAACGCTCATAGCCCGAGATACGCCGCATCTTCTTGGCTCCTTCGAGGGCAAACGCCATGGCGCGGTCGACGTCGGCGGGGGTTGCCTTCGGAACCGTGTCAATCTCGGAGTTATCGAAAGGGTTGATGACGGGGATCGTGCCGTTGCCGTCGACCCATTTCCCTGCGATGAGCATTTGCATGAGAAGTTGTCCTATTTGGGAGCAGCCGCAAAGAAGCGGAGACCTTTCAGGATAGCGGCTGACCGGGAGGCTAGGCGTGAGGACTTGCTGGATCTGAGTGTCGTTCAGCCCGCCAAAGCTGTGATTGGGGATGCCGATCTGTTGCGAGAGGTAGGCGCACCAAGCATTCGTTTTTACGGCGATTTAACAACCACGGTCCGCATCGTCGTAACTAGGTATTCGCCGCTAGCGCCCTGTCTTTGAAAGCGGGCGATTCCCGCTTGTCGGCGCGCCTCACATTCCACAGCGACGGGGCCCCGATCCAGAAAGGTTTGACTGATATGAGAAGACTGGGCTTAGTGCTAGGCCTCTTGGCTCTGCCCGCGATGTGGGGGGCCGACGTGAACGGGAAGTGGTCCGCGAAGTTCGAAACGCCGCGTGGCCCGAGTGAGATGGAGTTCAACTTCAAAGTTGACGGCGACAAAGTGACCGGGACGGTCGCCAATCCGCGAGGCGAGTCAGAGATTCAGGACGGCAAGATCGAAGGCGAGACACTTTCGTTCAAGCAGGTCATGAACTTCGGACGGGAGATTACGATTCTGTACAGCGGCAAGATCAACGGCGACGAGATCGAGTTCACCCGGAAGTTTGAAGGCGGTGGCCCTGGCGGCGGCCGTGGTGGACCCGGAGGCGGTCCCGGTGGCGGCCCACGAGCCGGTGGCGGGGGCGGACGTGAAGGTGGACCGCCCGCGGGCGGTGGACGCGGCGGGGGGATGGGCCGCGAGGCGAGCTTCACCGCGAAGCGTGCCAAGTAGACACGCGTACTTTGGGAGTATTGGGGGCTAGGGCTCGCTCATGATGTCGAGCCCTGCCTCTACCCTACCTACGGCTTTGCGATGCCGGCGTCCGCAAGATAGCCGGGATCTTTGCGCCAGACAGAGATGCGACCGTCGTCACCGGCGGCCGCAATGAACCCCGCCGATTGCGTCACGGCTACCGCTCGCAAGACGCCGCCCGCCGAAAGAGAGATGAGGGGGTCTGGATTCGCCAGGTCCCATAACTTGACCTCGCCGGAGGGACCGCCGGAAGCGCTCACGGCCAGGCACCGTCCGGCGGCGGTGAAGGTCAATGCGTACTTCGCACCCGGGATGCGGACGGCCTGCTGCCGGCGGCCCTGCCGAAGGTTCCACAATCCGACTTCGTTGACAGCCGCTACGGCCAACGCCCCGCCGTCATGGCTAAACGCCGCGGCCGAGGCGTCTTCCGGCAAACCGTCAAGCTTCTCGGCGCGTGTATCGGCGGCGGTGCTCCAAAGACGGACTTCGCGTGACGTCGACACGAGACGCTTCCCATCCGGGCTGAAAACAACAGCCTGCGCCGGCCGTTTGTGGCCCCGGTATTCGCGAAACGCTCCATTCCCGGTGAGGTCCCATACGCTGACCACTTTGTCGTCGGAGCCGGTGGCGAGCTGAGAGCCGTCCGGGCTGAACGAAACGGAGGTGACCGGGCCCTTATGTCCGAGGGTTCGTGCTTCGCGCTGGCGGAGAATGTCCCAAACCTTCGCGGTGCCGTCGGATCCAGCCGAGGCCAACCGCTTCCCGTCCGGGCTGAATGCCAATGCGGTTACCTGACCTTCGTGGCCTTGCAGCGTGGCGATCTTGTCCCCCGCCGTATCCCACACACCGATCCGGCCGTCATCGGTGGCTCCGGCCACGGCACGTCCATCATTGCTGAGGGCGATGGCTTTGACGGGAGCGCCGGCGTCGAGCGCCTTGAGCTGAGAGAAAGGCGCAATGGGTGAATCCGCGGATTGGGATCGTGCCGGGTCGGCTGCGTCATCTATCGAAGACTCGACCGCTGGTGGCACGGGCAATCTCGGCGCAGCCGATGCGCGTAAGGGTGAGGCTCTCAAGGCGGTACTCTCGACAGGTGGCTTGCCGGCTCCGACGGAGGGCCGAGGCTGCGCGGCGGCGGCAACGGCATCCGACGCGGTGGCCTCAGTCACCAGATCCGTGTCGGCTCCGACCGCCAGCAGCTCTGCTGAAACTCTTTCAGGGTCGACGACGACGGCAGGCCCCGGCGATGGAGCTTGGGAAGAATCGTCGGCGGACCCGGGGGGCTCGGTTCGCAGCCAAGGCAACAACAGGAGTGCAACCACGATCACCGCGGCGAATCCGGCAAGGCCTTGTAGAACCCACCGCTTGAGAAGAGGCTGAGTGGCTGCGTCAGCGACGGTAGTTGGGCTGGGTAGGTCGGGATTCGTCTCTCGCGCGGTCGGCTCGGCAGCCGCCTCTCGCGTTTCCCTGACCGGCGGTACTAACACCACAGATCGATCAGCCTTGCGTGGGTCCAGACCATCCAGAGCCTTTGCGAACTCGCGCGCGGATGAGAACCGCTGTTCGCGGTCCTTCGCAAGGGCTTTCAATACGACGGCATCCGTACCGGCCGAAAGACGCGGGTTGCGTTGGCTGGGCGCTTCCGGCTGTCGATCGACGTGCGCCTCCATAATCGAAAAGGCGTCGTCCGCTTCGAACGGCCTGGTTCCCGTGAGCGCCTCGTAGAACACGACGCCGAGCGAGTAGATGTCCGTGCGGTGATCGAGATCGGGCGACGACTTCACCTGCTCCGGCGACATGTAGTACGCCGACCCCATCAACCGACTGTCTTTGAGCTCGGCCGGATCGGCGGCGATCGCCGCAAGCCCAAAGTCGGTGAGTTTCACGCCGCCCTTTGGGGTGATCAGGATGTTCGAGGGAGAGATATCGCGGTGCGTGACGCCGTTGTCGTGTGTGTAGGCAAGGGCATCGAGGGCTTGGCGGCCAAAGTCCAATACGCTACCTACGGCCAGTGGTCCGCTGGTGAGCAACTCACTGAGTGACGTACCCTCGACGAACTCCATCACCATCACGAGCGTCTGGTCGAGCCAGAAGGCGTTGTAGACAATCGCGATATTGGGGTGATCGAGCTTGGCTTGGAGGCGAATCTCTTTGAGGAACCGTTCGGCGCGCTCGCTACCCGGAGCACCGCTGTCGGAAAGCATCTTCAGAGCTTCAACGCGGCCCGTAATCGTGTGGCGCGCCCGGAAGACCTGGCCTGATCCGCCGGCCCCCAGTTCTCCGACGATGCTGTAGGCTCCGACCGTGTCGCCGAGCTTCACGCTCATCGAGTCGATCCCTCGCTATGGCCGATTCGGCCCGCCCCCCGGCGTGTTGTCGGCGGGCACTGGGCACTCAGGAGAGCGCTTGATGTACCCGCCACTCCTATCTTGACACAGCGTGATGGCGAGTTTGCCGACAAGGCGAATCGCCGGGAGTGTGCTGTTGGGCTACGGACGTGGCCCGCCGATAACCAGAGTCAACAAGCCAATGATCATGATGACGACGAACACGCCGAGTCCGATCAGCCAGGGGTCGAGTGCTTGGGTATTCAGAGCCAAGTCGCCCGCGGGTAGCACGGGCTGGGCAGTGGGCGGAGAGGCTTCCACGGAAGCCGCCGCAGGCTGCGGAGCATCCTCATCGACCGGCGGGGTGGGTACTGAGCTAGGCGGCGCCTGCGCAGGGGACATCGGCGCGGCCGTTGCCTCCTCCGAGAGTTCCGACTCAGCCGCCTCTCTTCGCGCCGGAAGAAGACTGTCAAGCGCGTGGCGAAACTCGCCCGCACTCTGGTAGCGATACTCCCGATCCTTGGCAATGGCCTTGAACAGTGTCTCGTCGACCTGCGACGGGAGATCTGGGTTGAGCTGCGAAGGTTGGTCAGGCAACAGGTTGACGTGCGCCTGCATCACATCGAACTGGCTGTCGGAATCGAAGGGTTTGCGCCCCGTAATCAACTCATAAAAGACCATGCCGAACGAGTAGATGTCCGACCGGCCGTCCACGTCTTCCAGACCCTTCACCTGCTCGGGTGAAATGTAGTGCATTGGCCCCATGACCATCCCGGTCAGCGTCAGTCGCGGATCGGTTTCGGATCGGGCCAACTCGAACTCTCCGACTTTGATGTTCCCGTTTGAAGCAACAACGAGACTCTTCGGTGTGATGTTGCGATGAATTACGCCGTTCGCGTGGGCGTATTCCAGCGCATCGAGAGTCTGCGATGCGTACTCTACCGCCTTGAACACCGGAATCGGCCCATCGACCAACAACTCCTCTACACTGACCCCTTCGAGCAGCTCGGCGGTCATGACGATCTCGCCGTCAATCTCGAAGGCGTTGTAGAACGTCGCAATGTGCGGATGCGAAAGATGTGCGTGGATCTTAACCTCACGCAGGAAACGCTGGACGCGCTCCTTGTCTTTCTGGAGTTCACGCGAGAGGACCTTCAGGGTCTCCAGCCGGTCGGCGAGCTGGTTACGCACCTTGTAGACCACGCCGGGGCCCTGCGACTTGAGCACCTCGATGAATTCGTAACCGTGGCTGACTTGTCCGATCTCAAAGGCCATAGCTGGGAAACCGATTCGTGAAAAAACGCCGCGGTCGTGTCTCCGCGAGCGTCGCCTTTCACCGGCCCAAAACATTGTTGGGCTGATTTGTAACGATGCTCTCCCTAGATTCTATCCCCAAGGCGGCCAGACGGCTATAGGGTTTTTTCCGAGGTATTCCTGAGGGTTCTTAAGGCGGACGAGCCCCCCGATCACACAGCGTGCTTGCGGCGGATGGCAATGGCACCTCTGGAGCGAGGCGCACCACTACATTCCTCAGAGCAGAGAGGATCTCTACTCGGAGTATTCGACTGTAGGAAATGCAAACGGAAACAGAACAGGGGCGGATGCTATTGACCGAACCCTGCAGGTATTCTCTTAGTTGGCGGGGGTAATCACAGCGTCTTGACGTAGGCGATAATGTCGTCTTTTTCTTCGGCGGTGATCAGCTTTTCAAAGGCTGGCATACCGCCGCCACCCTTGTTGAGATTCTCAAGGAGGTTGGCGTAGGTTGTGTCTTTGCCGCTTGGCAGTTTGCCGTCTTTGACGCCTTGCAATCCAGGACCGATCTTCTTATCCTTGTTATCGGCGTTGTGGCAGATCCCGCATTTGGTGTCGAACAGCTCTTTGCCTGCCGCCGCGTCACCGTCACCCTCTGCCGCGAATATCGGGGCTCCCGCGAGCGCGAGTGAAAGTACGGCTACCCATGTCATGAAACGAATCATATTTTCGATTCCCCTCCCTGTAGGACGAACGAAACCACCATTCTAACTGATTTCGACGTCTCTTCCCCCCGATCGGTTTCGAGTCATGTCGTTGTCGCAAGCAATCGCCATCTTCGCCAAAGCGCCCGTGCCGGGGCGCGTCAAGACACGACTGCACACCTGCATGACCGCCGCGCAGTCCGCGGAACTACACGCGGCGTTCGTCGCCGATACTTGGGAGCGGCTTGCGTCGGTCAGCGGAGTCGAGCGTTATCTCTACTTCGACCAACCCTGGAACACCTTTGAAAAACTCGCCGGTCCGGAGCGGTTCAGGCTGCAGCAAGGCGGCGATCTCGGCTCGCGAATGCTCACCTGCATGAAGGAGCTTTCGGCCCTGGGGCACGAACGTATTCTGGTACTAGGCAGTGACAGCCCGTCGCTTCCCATCGCCTATGTCGAGCAGGCTTTCTTCGCGCTCGACCAAACAGATACCGTCCTGGGGCCGGCTGATGACGGAGGATACTACGCAGTCGGTTGCCGCCGGCCTGATCCCGGAATGTTCGCGGGCGTGACGTGGTCGAGCCCGGAGACGCTGCAAGAAACCGCGTCGTCTTTCCGGGCCTGCAACCTGACGGTGACGCTACTAGATGGCTGGTACGACGTCGATACCGAGGTCGAACTCGCACGGTTGGCGGCCGAGCCCCTGATCCCAGAGAACACCCGCCGCTGGTTTGAGAGTCACCCCGACATCTGGGCACGTATGGGCGGCTCGGTGATAGAGTAGGACCGTCCCACGACCTAGATGAAAATTCGCCTCTTTGTTGCCTGCCTGATTGTGAGCCTCACCGCGTCGTGCGGAGGCGACCGGCCCGACATCGTCATCGGATCGAAGAACTTCAGCGAGAGCGTTCTGCTCGGCGAGATGCTCGCGCAGCACATTGAGTCACGCACCGAGCTGAGTGTTGGGCGCACCTTGAATCTGGGCGGCACGTTCATCTGCCATCAGGCGATGCTGTCGGGCGATCTCGACATCTACCCCGAGTACACAGGTACCGCGTTGACGGCCATCCTCGAAAAACCGGTCATGCACGACCGGGACGCTGTCTTCGAGGAAGTAGAGTCAACGTACCGTAGCGAGTTCGATCTCCAGTGGATGAAACCCTTCGGATTCAATAACACCTACGCCATGGTCGTGCGCGCCGAAGACGCCGAACGCGACGGTCTGCGCACGATCTCTGACTTCGCCCGTGTTATCGCCGATCGCACGATCGGGTTCAGCTTTGAATTCGCCGAACGCGAGGATGGCTATCAGGGATTCGTCAAGACCTATGGCCTCACATTCAACGGCGAACCGAAGACCGTTGACCTGGCGTTGATTTACCGCGCACTGCGTGACGGCCAGATCGACCTCGGTGTCGGCAATTCAACGGACGGCATGATTCAATCGTTGAACTTGGTCATCCTTGAAGACGACCGCAGCTACTTCCCGCCGTACGATGCGGCAGCGGTCGTGCGCCAAGCGGCGCTGGACCGGTTCCCTGAGCTGCAGGCCGTCGTGGATGAACTAGGTGGCCTCTTCAGCGAGGCTGAGATGCAGCAGGCCAATGTGGATATTGACGGCAACCACATCCCCATCGCCAAGGTCGCCGCTGACCTTCTCGCTACGAAGGGTCTATAGAAACGGCGAGTCGCGCGACGGCGCCCGGCTCATCTCAAGCCGCCGAACGAAGACAGGATACAGTCCCAGCGCCAGCCCGAAGAGGACGTGGCCAACCAGCATGGTCGGGAAGGGCTGATAGATGGCGACGGCACTGCTCAGCCAAGGCCAGAGCCAGCGAAACGCGGCCAGATACCATACGATGCCAATCAGCATCCCTACCCATAACGAGCGAATCGGCCTGGTAACGTACCGGACGAGTATCAGCGACGCCACGACGCCCACCAATCCCGAAAGCAGGACGTGCAGCGCAGCGCCGCTCACAGAAACTTGAGAAAAACGCAGGCTGAGATCGCGCCCCGGGAACAACGCCGAGCCCATCAGATTGAGCACGGACCACGGCCCCTCGCCCCGCAAAGTCGTCGCGAGCATCCAGTAAAGAAGGACCGCGCTACCGGCGATGACGCCCGTTTCGAGACCGGCCAGTAGCAACCACACACGTGGCACCGAGAAACGTCTAAGCGGGCGGCGTCTCCGCACGGCTTAACCGTTTTCGGCCTTGCGGTAGGACTCGTCCAGCAGTTCCACCACATGCATGACGCGCTGGCCGTTGCCGAAGCGCTCCGCACCGACACGAAGTTGCAACATGCAACCGGGATTGGCCGTCACGATCGTATCCGCGCCCGTGGAGCCGACCATCTGCATTTTCTTTTCGAGCAGCGCCATCGACATCTCGGTGTGCTCGACATTGTAGACACCGGCGCTGCCGCAACAGATTTCCGTTAGCGGCAACTCGCGAAATTCGATCCCAGGAATCGCGGCCAACATCGCTCGTGGAGGAGTTCGCACTTTTTGTCCGTGAAGTAGGTGGCAGGAATCCTGATAGGTCACACGCGTCGATAGTGGCGCCAGGTCACGATTGAGTTCGATTCCGGCGAGAAATTCGGTTACATCCTTAACATTGTTGGAGAAGGCCTTGGCCCGCTCATGCCACTCGGGATCGTGCTCGAATAGTTCCGGGTATTCTTTAACCACCGAACCACAGCCTGCGGCATTCGTAATCACGGCGTCGAAGTTGCCCTTCTCGAACGCCTCGATATTCTGCTGCGCTTGGCGGCGGCCGATCTCGCGTAATCCGGCGTGAACCTGCAAGGCGCCGCAACAACCCTGGTCCGGCGGAAGCGCGACCTCGCAGCCGTTCTTCTGCAAGACACGAACCGTCGCCTCGTTCATGTGGGCGAACGAGATGTTCGCAATACATCCGGCCATGAACGCGACCCGATGACGCGTCTCTCCCTCTGCCGGAAAGACCTTACCTACCTTGTCGAAGAAGAAGGGTGTTTCGACCGGCGGACTCAGCGCTTCGATCTCCGCCAGTCGTCCGAACAGCTTCAGTATCCCGAGCCGCCGCACCAGCGACTGCAATCCGCTCTTCTGATAGACCAACAGTTTGTAACCCGTCACCTTGAGTAGGAACGGACTCGTCAACAAAATATCGAAGGCAAACCAACGCACCAGCCGCTGATACCAAGGCAGCCGACGGTTGGCGTCGATTTGTCCGCGAGCCGCCTCGACCAGCTTGCCGTACTGCACGCCGGAGGGGCACACGGTTTCACACGCCCGGCAGGCCAGACACAGATCGATGTGCTCGACATACTCGTCGTTGATTGCGAGGTTACCCTCGGCGACCTGCACCATCTGGTAGATGCGTCCGCGCGGAGAATCCGCCTCCAGCCCCAACTCGCGATACGTCGGACAGGCGTTCAAGCACAGGCCGCAGTGGACACAACGATCCAAGTCCACTTGAAGCGGACGATCGTGCGGCGCGGAAAGGTCTTGGGTAGCGGTTTCAGGCACGGCGAGGCGAAGCTCCTTAGTGTAGTACGAGCGCTGTACCATCACTTGCAATGGGTAGCCGCTTCCGTCATGCTACAGACACTGACACTGGCCCCTGCCCACGGGATCAACTTTAGGAGTTTCCATGAAAAAGACCCCTGTTTTGAATTTGCTCATCATCGCCGTGCTCGCCTTCGCCTGCGGCGCGCCACCCGCGGCGGAAGAACTCGCCGCCGAGGAATCATCATCAGCCGCCGTGGCGATTCGCGAAGCGGCGCTGGCTCGACTGTCATCGCTTGAAGAAAAGTATGTTGGACTCGCCGAAGTCATCCCTCAGGACAAATACACCTGGAGTCCCGGCGAAGGCGTCCGCTCCGTCAGCGAGTTACTCCTGCACGTGACGAGTGCGAACTATCGTCTACCGAACATGATCGGCACGCCACCGCCTGCTGATATGAACTTCGAGGAATACGAGAAGTCCACCACCGACCAGGCTGAGATCGTTGCCGCCCTGAAGGCCTCTTTCGCGCACACGCGCAAGGCGTATGAGAACGTCGCCGATGGCGACCTTGAGAATGCCGTGAAGGTTTTTGGCCGCGAGAGCACGAACGCCGGGGCGCTGATCACTTTCAACGGACATCTAAGCGAACATCTCGGCCAAGGCATCGCCTACGCCCGCGTCAACGGCGTCGTGCCGCCTTGGAATCAATAGGTCCCGGGTCTAGGCATCGCTCGCTGGCAGGCGCAACGGTCTCGCTCGTTACGAGCCTTCAGAAACGGGTGCCGGAGTAGGAAGCACACCCTCGACCACACTCAGCCATTTCTTGCGCTCGCGGTCTACAGAGAAGTGACTCCTCCAACCGTCAATGCGGCGGCGATCGGGGATCAAGGCTTTGTTTCCGAGATCGGCGACCGCCTTTTCAATCTCACGCGCCAAGCCTTTCCAATCACCCGGCGAGCAGAGCCGGACATGATCGCAGCCGTCGACCACCTCAACGAGTGCGCCGGAGCGTGTAGTCACGATCGGGATCCCAACCGTAAGAGCCCGGATACGGCTGAGTGAACAGCCTTCCGCGAAGGTCGCTGAACAATAGAGATGGGACTTGCGTAGATAGTCGCTCACCTCCGCTCGCGGCCGGTGACCGGGAAACGCAAATCGGTCCGGATGGCGAGTCAGATAGTCCCGGCGGCATCCCTCCCAGTACTCCTCGCTCTCCGTTCTGAAGACACCGCCGAGTACCGTCAACTCGACGGGCAGCCCCTTCTCGACCAACGACTCCACAGCCCGCAGCAGCAGGTGAGTGCCCTTCTTGAGCGAGAACCCACAGTCGGAGAAGAGCCGAATGCGATCGATATCGGGACATTCCCAATAGGGCCGTTCCGCCGGATCCTCGATTGAGTTGTGGATCGTACGGGCCCGACGCCGCAACGAAAACATCGCGTAGAGCCCTTCGGCTTGCTCCTGATTCGTCGTCACAAGTTGATCGGCGTGCTCCACGACGAAGCGCATCCTCCAATGCTGGCTTGTTTCGAGGACATCACGAGCAAAGTCGGAGCCGCGGACCGACGCGATATGCGGCAGCCCCAGGCTCATCGCCGCATGTTGCGCCAAGAAACCACTGTGCGAAGCGTAGAAGGAGATGATCAGGTCTGCGCCGTCTCGACCGGTACGTTGACGTTCGCGAACGGCGTTCGTCAGGCATTGCACGACAGCTCGATTCTCTTCCCCCTCCGGCGGAAATGTCCTTCCACCTACGAGCGGATCGAGCAGAAAGTCAAGATCTTCACCGACAGGGACAATCTCGACACCCGCAGGCACAGCACCCGTCTCTCTCTGCGGGTCCGATGAACCGAGGGTGTAGATGAAGCACTCAAACCCGCAAGCGGCCATGCCTCTTGCAATGCGCAGCACCGACTCCTGCATGCCACCGGGATACGGGTACACCGAAGGCGTGATGAAGTGCAGCGCTGTCACTACCCGTCCTCTCGGCGCGCCGCGAAGTAATCCTTGACGTGGCGATGCAGCTCAGGCTTGTCTGAGTTCCAGCCCCAGCAAGCGGATTCGTCGAGCCTCAGATCCGAACAAGGATCGAACTCGAATCGACGCAGCAGGTCGTGACGTTCCGCATACGCACGGTTGCGCAGGTCGCCATGCCAGAGGTGATAGATGGTCTGATCCAAATAGCTCACCCGACTCTTGACGCTTTGGTAAAACGGCTCCGCCCATCGGCGATAGTGGGTCCGCTGCACTTCGTTCATCCTTGTTGCCTGCTCAGCGGCGGTGAATCGGCCAAGAGCCGCCGCGGCGATCAGCCGATCGGCGGAACCCATGATCGCTGCATCGTAGAGGCCGTGTTGATCGAGAATCTCTCGGCGCGCTGCCCAGGCCAACCCAAGCGTTTGCTTGAGCCTTAGCGGGGCGCCGCTGTCCGCGATGGCGCCGTCGACTGGGTATCCTCTCGTCCATTCGTGGATCGTCGACAGCGCCTCTTCTTCGCCTGTCTCCTCGGGCGGGAAGCAGCCCGAGTAGGCCGACGGCAGATTCACTCGGCGGCGAAGCAGATGCACAACATTGAATTCGTCGAGTTGCCTGTTCACCGACTCCGCCCAGTCGTCCGCCGCCAGCAGCACATCGCAGTCGAGCCAAGCAACCTTGTCGACTCCGGCCGGCACCGCTGCGAACCCGATATTGAGAAGCCGCTCTTTCTGCCACATCACATCAGGGGATCGCAATTGGATTAGGATCTCGGCGTCGCTATCCCCCAAGTCGAAACGTTGACCATGGCCGAGTTCGACGGCGACTAGCGGAACCGCGAGCCCTTTGCGGAAGGCTTTGAAATTCTCAAGACGCCGGCGATACCCCGCCGGGTTGAAGTAGCAGGTGACGGCCCAGAGATTCTGATTGGAGTTGGTTATCCGCATGATTGGCGCGAACCTCTCGGATCTTCGCAATCTCGTGCCAACGGAATCACGACCAACGCTCTATGGTAACGTCGGAGAAGTTTCCGCTTTAGATTGACTGACCTGCGGGCGTGCTGCCTACCGCAAGGCCCACGCTGGATACTGGTACTCGCAAGGCGCAACGGAGCAAGCGCCCCGCGAAGCACTCGGTGCAGGGCGCGCCGGCTGGACACTCTCAGCCGGCGACCATCCATCGGTATTCGTATGAATCCCCTGACCGCTGTTCGAAAGGCTGTGGGGCTCGCCCGCTTCGCGCGCAACCTGCGAGGCTTTCTTGATGAGCCGCTCACGCTCGACGAAGCAGTCGAGAACATCGAGAATGGTGTGCGCCGACGTGAGCAGCGCTTTCTGGAGAAGCTTCAGTCGGCTATCTATGGCCGGCCGAAGAGCCCGTACTATCAGCTCCTCCATGCCGCCGGTTGTGAGTTCGGAGACGTACGCGAACTCGTCACCGCCGAGGGATTGGAGGGGGCGCTCGAGCAACTGGCGGCGAGCGGAGTATTTGTCAGCTATGAGGAATTCAAGGGCGTAATCCCCGCCGTGCGCGGCAGCAGAACGTTTCATTTTCAATCCGCCGATTTCGATGATCCGAACCAGAAGGGTGAGTTATTCAGCACCTCGGGAGGCTCACGAGGCCGCCCGGTAGCAACGGTCGGCAGCCTCGCTTTCATCGCCCAGATGACACCGCACTGGGCAGTATTCTTCGCCGAGAACGACTGTCTCGACAAGCCGCTTACATTCTGGACGCCGGGCCATGCCGGTGCCACGGGGCGACATCTCTGGTGTGCCAAGATCGGGCGAAAGTATGTCCACTGGTTTCTGTCCGAAGAGATGAGCGCGTCAAAGGACCGCATCTACTCCGCCTGCAAGCGCTGGCTGGCAACGCGCGAAGGTGGGTTCGTGCCACCGATTGCAGCGTCGTGCGACCGACCCGAAGTTGTGCTCCATCCGATGCTCGCGCTACTTGCCCGTGGCGCCGCCTCGATGAATACCACACCGAGCGCCGCCGTCAAGTTGAGCTTAGCCGCACAGTCGCAGGGCCTATCGCTCTCGGGGCTAACTTTCCTGCTGGGGGCTGAACCTCTCACCCCTGACCGCCGCACCGCCATCGAAGCCTCCGGAGCCCGGGCCACACCACTCTACGGATCGACCGAGGCCGCCTGGGTCGGCGGGCAATGCCGGCAGCCTCAACATCCCGACGAGGTCCATGTACTGCTCGACAGCTACGCCGTCATTCTTGACCCGCACTCGGAGCCCGATCCCGACGGAGGTGGTGGACTCTTGATGACTGCGTTGCAACCACTGACCAACAAGGTGTTGCTTAACACCGATATCGGCGACCGAGGCATCCTCGGCCAGCGCCGCTGCGATTGTCTATACGATCGCCTGGGTTGCACAACAACGATTCACACGATTCGTAGCTCCGACAAGATCACCGAATACGGCGTCAATATCGCGGTGTCCGACGTCTTTCAAGTTCTCGAGAATGACCTCCCGCGACGCTTCGGCGGCACGGCCGGAGACTACCAACTCGTCGAGTCGCGCAATGCAAACGGATTGCCGCGCTACACGCTGCGCATCGATCCCGTCGTTCCTCCACAGGAGAACAGCGCGATCATATCAGCGTTCCTGACCGACTTGAGTCGGCGGAAATCCTACTACGGATATATGACGGCCATCTTCCAGAAAGAGAATCTCTTGCGGGTTGTGCGGGCGGCGCCCGTCCCAACTCCGCGCGGGAAGATTCTCCCGTTCTACCGGCAGTAGCTCAAGACGTCACCACCGAGTCTCGCTTTGCGATTAGAGAGATGGGCGAGACGTTGCGCTCAGAGTAACTCGAACTACTGCCCACCGAGCCAAATTGGACTCGACCAAGCATAGCTGCCGTTGGTCTGCGCCACGCGGACCTGGTACCAGCCGTCGCTCGTCGATTCGGTGTCTGAATACTTAAACTCCGCCTGATAGTTGTCGGCGAAGACAACCCTGTGGAACATTACGGACTCAGATGAGAACTCACCCGTGAACAAGATATCGTTCGATTCCGCCAGCTCACCCAACGTCTTCGAGAACGTCATCCGCGCCGGAGCACTCAACTCCATCGTGATCTCTGTTTCCGGCGAGCCCGCGATCTCAATCACAATATCCTTGGTGGCCTTCTCTTCATAGGCCTGAAGCCGCGAAGTGTAGGAGGTCAACTCGACGGACTGGTCCGTGACGGAGAGTTTGTCCCGCCTGTTCTCGTCAAACGGCCGCGACTGAAAGTGTGGCGACACCCCGAGCAGTTCCCCGCCCTTCACGTTGATCCGAAAACGCCAATCCGCTGTGCGCGGCATATTGAAATCCGCCCAAGGCCCCCAGCCGTATTCCACCCGCACCAGTACTGGCTCATTCCAACTCGCTTCGTTCGGCTCGAGGTCGATCGGGTGCACGCGATGAATCACGCGATTGTTTCGCAACAGCTCGACCCGGTCTACAACGTCCTCACCCTTGACGCGCACCGCAATCTCCCGGCTGCCCACGGCCGGCGCGGACTCCCCCATCCAGCGTCCGTTCAACTTGAAGTCCAGTTCGATGCGATCGGCGTTCACAGCGTAGGTCCGGCGCGCTTTGATCGCTTCCATGATTGATTCGGGCGTGAGTTCGTCAGCCCAAACCGCAGCCAGACCCTGCCCATAGGCTCCTGGATATCCGAGGTGATCATCCGGGCTCGCGATCACACCGGCGCGCATGCCCGTCTTCCACAGCCACTGCACAGTGCTCTTCGTGTAACGCCCACCCATCGAATGCCGGATGTAACGAATCGGCGAGCGGTCCGATTCCGCGTTGCCATGCTCGGACATCATCTCGACCACCGGCGAGACTTCGGGGTCCAGGCGACTCCAGTCCCACCCACGCCAAAACGGCAGGTAGCCCGGGTGATGCGGGATCAAAATCGCGCCCGTCTCGCGCGCATGATTCTGCCAATCCTCGATCGTCTTGAGATGAACCAACTCCCCATCCGCACCGGGATAGATGATATTGAAGTCGCCGTCGTTATAGTGGACTTCGTATCCCAGGAATGCCGCGAACTCGCCCGGTTTGTTCACCGACGCCGTGAGATCTTGGATCTTCGGCCAGTTGTCGACGACGGCCTGAAATCCGCGCTCAAACTGCGCGTTGCGGCCGTCGGGGATCTCGCGCATATCCGGCCACTGACTCTGCGGCGTGAATGCGAAAAAGTCCAAATGGCTCGTCGCAATCTCGAAAGTGCGCTCTAGCGAACCTTTGATCTGTCCAATCGAATTGTGGTTATGAAGGTCGCCGAAGTAGAGGTTCTTCGGAGACGCAGCGGCCGCCGGCTCGTTGGTGGATTCGGCCTGGGGTGAGCCACAACCCGCGAGCAAGACAAAGACGACACAACAACTCACGAGCCTTCGCAACGGCATCCCCCTCATCCACTCCCGCCCCATCATTCCGGCAATCCGAACACGACAATGTTCCGATCCGCCGCCACAGCTATATACTGCTTGCCGGCAACCATAAACGTCATCGGCGACGCCTTCCACACCACGTTGAGTTGAAAGTCCCACAACGGCTCGCCGGACTTCGCTTCCACCGCCGCGAACGCCCCGCTATCGTCGCCATAAAACACCACCCCGCCGGCCGTCGAAAGCACGCCGCCCCACGCTCTCGCGGGTCCCACCTGCTTGCGCTCCCAAACCCGCTTCCCCGTCTGGATATCAATCGCCCGCAAATATTTCTGCTCCGGCGTATCCTGTGCGGTTCGCGTCGTGCCGCCATAGAACGAATCGCCTGCCTCCCACTTCTGCGGACGCTTGATATAAACGCTGCACTTCTCGAGCGCATTCAAATAGAACAGCCCCGTCTCGGGATGGTACGCGGGCGACATCCAATTCGTCGCGCCCTCCACCGCCGGACATGTCAACGTCCCACCCGGCGTCGGTATCTGATCGGGAACGAGCACCGGCCGGCCGTCGTCGCCAATGCGTTCAGCCCACGTCAGCTCATCCACAAATGGCTCTGCCAGCAGCAACTCGCCATCTTCACGATCGAGCACATAGAAGAACCCGTTGCGGTTCGCTTGCATCAGCAACTTGCGCTGCTCACCTTGCCACTCCGCGTCGGCCAAGACGGGCGTTTGCACCGCATCCCAGTCATGCAGATCGTGAGGCGTGTACTGGTAATGCCAGCGCAGCTTCCCGGTTGCCGGCTCCAACGCCACCACCGAGTTCGAGTACAGGTTGTCGCCCTTGCGCTCGTCGCCGTTGTAGTCGGGACACGGATTTCCCGTCGTCCAATAGAGAAGGTCAAGCTCGGGATCATAGCTTCCCGTTAACCACGCCGCGCCGCAACCATGCGGCAGCGCGCTGCCAACCCACGTTTCCGACAGCGGCTCACCTGGCGCGGGAATCGTCCAGAAGCGCCACACTTCTTCGCCGGTCGCAACGTTGTGCGCCGCCAGGAATCCACGCGCGCCTTCATCGCCACCGGAGACGCCCGCCACCACCAGATCGTTCACCACCAGTGGGGCCAACGTCGCTCCGTAGTTCTCCTCGTGCGGCGCCATCTTCGTATCCCATAGCAGCCGCCCGGTCAGCCTATGCAACGCGATCACCCGCGCATCGTCGGTCACCATGAACACACGGTCGCCCAGCACCGCAACGCCGCGATTGATCCCCGACCCCGCATCACCGATCACACCCCGCGTCTGCCCGCGCCGGTAATGCCAGATCTCGCGCCCATTCGCCGCATCCAGCGCGAACGCCTCGTTGACGGTGGTCACGTACATCACGCCGTCGACCACCACCGGCGTCACCTGCAACTGCCGCGGCGACCGAACCGGGAACATCCAGCGCGGCGCGAGCCCCGCAACGTTCCCCGTGTTGATCTGGTCGAGCGCGCTATGCCGGTTGCCGCTCAGCAATCCGTTGTAACTCGGCCAGTTGCCGAGACGCGGGCTCTTCGCTTCATCAAACGAAACACCACCCGGCAGTTCCTTGGGCTCGCCCGTCCCCACCCGGACGCCACCATCCAGCCGCGTCAGATACGCCATCAGATTCCGCCAGTCCGCGTCACTGCCCCGGAACGCGGGCATCACCGACGTCTCATCGCGCTCCACACCACTGACATTCTCCCGACGGACAAACTTCAGTCCCCCATGGAAACCCTGCAACTGCAAACTAAACGCCGACTCATTCCGCAGAAAGCCCCGCAAGCTGCCACCCGCGGCCAGTTTCACCGTGACAACTTCATACCCCTCGGCCGGATCCGACCCTGGCTCCTTCAGAGCCTTTTCGATCTGCGGGATCGTCTTCTCGTGCGCCAGATTCGACAGATCCGGGCCGACCATCTGATCCGTGATTCCCGGACCGTGGCACGCGCCGCAACTATTCTTATCAAGGAAGAACTTCCGGCCTGCCGCTACGTCCCCGGATGTGGGATTCTCCGCCGCCGGCGCCGTCCGCGAACGGTAGAACGCCGTCAACCGATCCAGGTCCGCCCCGCCGACCGGTAGCGGAGGCATGCCGCGCTCCGGCAAACCGTTCGTGACGATCTCGCGAAACCGCTCCGCCGACTGCCGCCGCGCCACTCCCGGCGTCATGATGTCCGGACCGCGCTCGCCGCCCGTCCCATCACCGCCATGGCACCCGCCACAGTGCAACTCGAAAACGTCGCGACCCAACGCACCCGCATCAGCCGCACCAGTCTGCGCCCACGCCACCGCGCCCGACCATATATATAGGGGAACAACCAGGAAGAACAGCCACGCGCGCCGAGACGTCATATACCCACAAAGTCTCGCACAGCGCGGAGCAGAAGTGAGAGGTAGGGGCACGGCATGCCGTGCCCGCCGTTTACACCTTTACTTTGTCGTAGTCAAACGGCTCGTCAACAAGGTGATATTCCGGCTCGCCCTTGTTCTGCAGGTAGTACGTAATCAAAGGCGTCCGCTCGAAATCAGTCAACTTCCGTGGCATCGCCTCACCGTCCACCCATTCGTAAATCGGCACTTCCCAAGGATTAAACGTGTCGCTCAACCCGCGTTCCTTGGCGATCCGATACAGATTGATATTGCCCGGCTCGTGCCCGCCGAGCCACAACCCGACCAAGTCCAGCCGGAACTTGTCCTTGCTGAACATCACCATGTTCGCCATGTAATCGTTGCCGATCTGGAAACCGTTGCCGTCGCGCCCGTAGATGCCCTCGATCATCGACAGCCCGGTCTTCAGCGTCTGCTGGTTGTCGCACGTCTTGTGCGCCCAAATTTCCTGGTGCATCGGGCCCAGCCGCGCCGGCGAATCGTACCGCGCATAGCCCAGCTTGCGATGGTTGTCGAAATACTTGTTCACGCGCTCTTCAACCTTCGCGTGGACATTCGGCTGCATGAAGTCCGGCGCGCCCGTCACCATATTCCATCCCGGACAGAACCGCACATACGGCTTCACCACCAGCCCCTGCTCGTTCTTCACCGACTGCGTCAGGCACATCCCGTGCGCCTTCCACTTCGCGATGTTCAGCATCCACGAGTCTTTGTCGTTCACCGGCGTGTAGTGCGGGACGTGCGTGTAGACCACCGGATCGGGCACCTTCGTCCAGTTCATCTGGTACCCTTCGTCGAAATTGCGGACGCGACGCTCGCACTCGTTCATCTTGATGCCGTGCCGCTCGTTAATGTCGACGAACCCGCGCACATTCCACTGGTGGTAGTTATTCGCCTCGACGAACGTGAAGTCCTTGAGCCCCACTTCTTTCAGGCCCATCACCATGCCTTCGTAGAACTGAGGGTCCGTCCCCGTCCCCCACATGTCCTCCGTCGGACGGTCTTTCGACGTCACACTGCAAACGTTCGGCTTCAGGACAATCTTGTGCGAGATCGGAATCCCCGTCGCATCGGACGGCACGAAAATCTCCCGCGCCAACGACAGCCCTTCGTCCAGCTTCCGCTCGTTGTCGAACTTGTGCGCGACCTTGGTGCGGCGGATGAACACTGCCTTAGGATTCGCCTCAATGAACGGATGAACCGAGAAGTGCCCCGCCGGACCACCGGGCAAACCGTCCCGCCCCTCCGTACGTGGCGCCGACGGCACAGCACCAACAACAGCCGCCGCCCCGGCCATCAACCCGCCTTGAACAAACCCTCTCCTCGTCACAGACATAACATCACCTCGCGTTCAAACCGCCACCCATTTTACACCCATTTCAGTAGCGATAGGCACTAGTCCTCCGTGGCATCTCAACCTGGTCCCGCCAAACCCCAACATCTTGACCGAACCAACAGGTTCGCCAAAACTGATTACTCGTCGGGTGCCTTGACCTCTTACTACGTAGTCAATGGCGGCTTCGACCTGGGAGTCCTTCCAGAGATAGCGGGTACTGCCGTGGCGTGTCCATCGCTTGGTGATTGGCTTGTCTCGTCCTGTGGCGTTCAAGGCGCGGCTTGCATAGGACTTCAGGGCTGATAGGACTTTCTCGGGTTGCTATTCGGCGGTGACAACGGCATGGACGTGATCGGCACGAACATGTAGTGCCAAGAGGTCCCAGTTGCGACGTTCGCACCCGGCTTGGATTCCGGCTAGGACGAGTTCCCGGCGAACTTGATCAAGGCGATACGGCTTTCCCGCCATCCGGTTGTGGACGGCGGCTAGACGCGGTGTGTCCGGCGGCGCGTAGGGTGTGCCGGGAATGTTGTGGTCGCGATCGACCGAACCTGGTTCGTCGCCGTGAAGGCGGGTTCCGTAGCAGGTGAAGGTTAATAGGTAGGTTCTGGGAAGCGGCCGGCGTTCGGTGCTCGGCATTGGCCCACGCTATCACGAACCGAACGACAGTCCCTGACGTCCACAGGCTAGTTCGCTGGGACCTCGGGCTACGTCCGGGCTTGCACCGCTTGTTTCTCGCGCGGCTCGGCTAGGGGTGGGATCACCCTTGTGTCGCTTCGCTGCTAGTAGCGGTAGTGGTCGGGCTTGTAGGGGCCGTCTACGGGGATGCCTAAGTACTCGGACTGCTGTTTGGAGAGCGTGGTCAGCTTCACGCCTAGCTTGTCGAGGTGCAGGCGTGCGACCTGCTCGTCGAGTTCCTTGGGCAGGGTGTAGACCTTGTTCTCGTAGTTCGAGGAGTTGGTGAACAACTCGATCTGGGCCATCACCTGGTTCGTGAAGCTGTTCGACATGACGAAGCTGGGGTGGCCGGTCGCGCAACCCAGGTTCAGGAGACGTCCTTCGGCGAGCACGATGATCGAGTGGCCGTCGGCAAACTTCCACTCGTCAACCTGCGGCTTGATGGTGATGCGCTCGACGCCAGGCGTCTTGGTGAGGCCGGCCATGTCGATCTCGTTATCGAAGTGACCGATATTGCCGACGACGGCGTTGTGCTTCATCTTCGCCATGTGGGCGGCGGTGATGATGTTGTAGTTGCCGGTCGCCGTGATGAAGACGTCGGCCTTCTCGAGGACATCCTCAAGCGGGCAAACTTCGTAGCCTTCCATCGCCGCCTGTAGCGCACAGATGGGATCGATCTCGGTGACGACCACGCGGGCGCCCTGGCCGCGCAGCGACTGCGCGCAGCCCTTGCCGACGTCGCCGTAGCCGCAAACGACCGCGATCTTGCCGCCGAGCATCAGGTCAGTCGCACGGCAGATGCCGTCGACGAGCGAGTGCCGGCAGCCATAAAGGTTGTCGAACTTGCTCTTAGTAACCGAGTCGTTGACGTTCATCGCCGGGAACGGCAGCTCGCCGCGCTCCCGCATCTGGTAGAGGCGGTGCACGCCGGTGGTGGTCTCTTCGCTGACGCCCTTGATCGCGGCGGAGGTCTTCGTCCACTTATCCTTGGACCCGGCCAGAATCACCTTCAGGCGCTTGAGTAGTTCGGCGAAGTCCTCACCCGCGTCAGCCGCGGGGTCCGGCACGGTGCCGGCTTTTTCGAACTTAGCGCCATCGAGCACCATCATCGTGGCGTCGCCGCCATCGTCGAGGATCATGTTCGGTGTCTCGCCGTCCGGGAAGGTCAGCGCCTGCTCGGTGCACCACCAGTACTCTTCGAGAGTCTCGCCCTTCCAGGCGAAGACCGGCACACCCTGCGGCTTGTCGACCGTGCCGTTCGGGCCGACGGCGATCGCCGCCGCGGCGTGGTCCTGGGTCGAGAAAATGTTGCAGGACGCCCAGCGCACGTCAGCGCCGAGGTCGATGAGCGTCTCGATCAGGACAGCGGTCTGGATCGTCATGTGCAGCGAGCCCGCGATGCGCGCGCCGGCGAGCGGACGCTTGCCGGCGTACTGCTCGCGCAACGCCATCAGGCCCGGCATCTCATGCTCAGCCAGTTCGATCTCCTTGCGGCCGAAGTCCGCCAGGTTGAGGTCCTTGACCTTGAAGTCGGTGAGGATCTTGGTCTCGGTCACGGGCATGGTCATGGTCTGACTCATAGTCTCTTCGCTCCTGCGGTGGGTGCTGTGGTTCGGCGTATGGATCTAGCCGTGTTCTCGCCGCGCGACGGCGGACGATGTCGAGCGGGCGCGCCGACGGCAAACCTTATTATCAGGCTCTGGACTCGAACTTGAGAACTTCCGCCTTATCGGTCTTTTCCCAGGTGAAGCCTTCTTCGTCACGGCCAAAGTGTCCGTAAGCGGCCGTGGCCTGATAGATGGGCCGACGCAGGTCGAGATACTCGATGAGGCCCTTGGGCGTCAGCGGGAAGACCTTGCGCACGATTTCGCCGAGCTTGGCGTCATCGCTGCCCGTACCAAACGTGTCGACCATGACCGAAACCGGGTCGGCCACGCCGATGGCGTACGCTAGCTGCACTTCGCAACGCGTGGCCAGTCCGGCGGCAACGATGTTCTTGGCGATGTGCCGGGCCATGTAGCAAGCAGAGCGATCGACCTTCGTGGGATCTTTACCGGAGAACGCGCCGCCGCCGTGACGGCCCATGCCGCCGTAGGTGTCGACGATGATCTTGCGACCGGTCAGTCCGGTGTCGCCGTGCGGTCCGCCGACCACGAAACGGCCGGTGGGGTTGATGTGGTATTTGGTCTCGGAGTCAACCATATTGCCCGGGATAATCGGGCGGATGACGTGCTCGGTAATCTCGTGGCGCAGCTTCTCGGTCTCGACGCGATCGCTGTGCTGGGTTGAGATGACCACAGCGTCAACGCGTGCCGGCTTGCCGTCGACATACTCTACTGTCACCTGAGACTTGCCGTCCGGGCGAAGGTAGTCGAGTTCGTCGCTGCGGCGAACCTCGGACAACTTGCGCACGAGCTGATGGGCCAAGTGAATCGGCATCGGCATCAGCTCAGGCGTTTCGTCGCAGGCAAAGCCGAACATGAGGCCTTGATCGCCGGCACCGCCGGGGTCGACACCCATGGCGATGTCGGCTGACTGCTCGTCGATACAATTGACGACCGCGCAGTTCTGGTAATCGAAACCGAACTCAGGCCGCGTATAGCCGACTTCGCGAATCGTCTCGCGAGCAATCTTGGTGAAGTCGAGCTTGGCGCTCGTCGTGATCTCGCCAGCGACCATACACAGTCCGGTGGTCACGAGAGTTTCACAGGCGACACGACCCATAGGGTCGTTAGCCATCACGGCGTCTAGGACGGCGTCGGAAATATGGTCGGAGAGCTTGTCGGGATGTCCTTCTGTAACGGACTCCGAGGTGAACAAGTGCCTATCAGTTGCTGCCAATCGTCGTTCCTCCGGATGGGGCTTCTGTTCGCGCGGCGGTTGGCCGACGACCCTTATGTCATAAGGAATTGAAGCAGGGAAGGGGGCGCGGGACAACCCGCGATGCAAGGTTCAAATTAGCAGATAGAGCCGGAGGGCGTCAAACGGTGTGAGGTCCGCGGAACCACCGCTTTAGGCACCGTAAACCTGGGGCAAATCCCCCGTCACTGGGGGAGACGACAGAACGTCGCCAACACTCGGTGCCCGAAAGCGCGCCGGGGCGGGCGTTGCAGGAATGGCCCGCGAAATGCATTTCATGCAGCACAGGTAAGCGCTGTCATTTTTAAATATACATTCCGGGCAGCGTTTGTCTCGTAACCTATGTCCTGACCCTGACCGAGACCCGGCGCCCCCCAAGGGCGTCGGGTTCTTTTTTTGGGGCAGCAGGCTTCCTCCCCTTTTTGCTGGGATGGCCCTTCCGGCCCAGTCCGGTGCTAGAATACTCGCCGGTACAAGCTGATGAAACTGGGACTCGTTACATACAATGTCGCGCGCAGTTGGGACATCGAAACGATCATCGAGAAACTTGAGGCCGCCAAATGGGAAGCCGTTGAGTTGAGGACGACTCATGCCCATGGCGTCGAGCCGTCGCTATCACCGCAAGAGCGGGAGACGGTGCGGGACCGATTCATGCGCAGCAAGGTCCGACTGCTGAGCCTGGGAACGGCGTGCGAGTATCAGGATCCCGATCCGGCCGTGGTGCGGAAGAACATCGAGGAAACCGCGAGCTTCGTTGACCTCGCTCACGATCTCGGGTGCTGGGGGATCAAGGTGCGACCCAACCGCCTTCTCGAAGATGTTCCGGAACGAGTCACGCTCCGGCAGATCGGCAAGGCTCTCCGCGAATGCGGCGATATCGGTGAGCGCAAGGGGGTCGAAGTCTGGGTTGAGGTCCACGGACGCGGAACGCAGAACCCAGTCCACATGCGGACAATCATGGACGAATGCTCGCACCCCAACGTTGGCGTTTGCTGGAACTCGAATCCCCCTGAAGCCATCAACGGCTCAATCAAAGAACCGTTTAAGCTCCTCCAACCGTTCATCAAGAACGTCCACATCAACATGCTGGCGAACGACTACCCCTACCGGGAGTTGTTTGGCTTGCTTCGGTCGAGTGGATACGACCGCTACTGCCTGGCCGAGGTCGCCGAAAGCAAAGAGCCGGAACGATTCTTGCAGTATTACCGCGCGCTTTGGATGGAACTGAACCGCGCCTGACGCTGTTCTTGACCGGAAGGCCAAGCGACTCCCGTTGTGTCGACATCACGGGCGAGCCACGGAAGGCCCCTTGCGTTCGCAGCGCCGGCCAGCTTTACGCCGGACACCATGATCGACCGCTCGATGGAGTGATCGCGCATGAGCGCTGCGAGATTGCTTCTCGTACTGTTCGCCGTGGCATGAGCCGCAGACTTGCGCGCCGACGAACTTGCCTGTCGCGCGAGTTCCCTCTTGCGCGGCGGTCGGCTGCAAAAGCAGTAGCGACAGGAATGCGAACCGAATGAGAGCGTGGCGGCGGGCCATCGTCGTCTACTATCCTACGAACGCAGTGGGCAATGTCAACGCCAAGTTGTTCGTTCACATTCTGAGATCCGTTGCTGTGATGGCTGCGACCGCGGGGATGCTCGTCGCATCCGAGGCCTTGATTCAGGCATCGAGGGACGGTGACGCCGCCGCCACACGGTCGATACTCACCGAGGGCGCGGACCCGAATCACCGCGGACCGTCCGGCATTAACCCCTTGATGGCGGCGGCCCTTGGCGGCCACGCCGATGTGATTCAACTGCTCCTCGATAGCGGGGTCGACGTGAATGCCACGGACAACGACGGGGCAACGGCCCTGATGGCCGCTGCCGAGGGTGGCCACGCCGACGTTGTTCGTCTGCTGGTATCGAAAGGAGCAGACTCGGAACTGCGGGTTCCGAAGATCGGCTGGGCAGTGCTCATGTGGGCTGCATTGAACGGACACGCCGACACCGTGGCAGCCTTGATCGACGTGGGTGCGGATGTGAACGTACAAGGGAACGCCGGAAAAACTCCGTTGAGCCTCGCCGCACAGCAGGGACATGCCGAGGTCGTGCGCAGGCTTCTCGCCGCCCAGGCGAAGACGGATACGCCTGACGGCAAGATCGGCTGGACCCCCTTGATGCACGCCGCCCGCGAGGGTCACGAGGATGTCGCTCAATTGCTGGTTGAGGGCGGCGCGAACGTCAATGCTCAAGGGCACGGCGGATGGACGGCACTCATGACGGCCACGAAAGCAGATCACACCGCCATTGCAAAGTTACTGCTCGCCGCCGATGCAGACCCGAACCTCGCGGGCAAAGACGGATGGACGGCCTTGATCCTGGCAGCCATCGCGGGAAACACGCCGATCGCGGAAGCTCTGTTGGCCCACGGTGCGGAAGTCGACCAGCGTGACGGCGAAGGGGCTACAGCACTACTGGCTGCCGCCGAGAACGGGCACCAGGCCGTCGTTCGCACGCTGGTTGAACACGGCGCCGATATCAACGGCAAGGACAAGCGCATCGGCTGGACACCCCTGATGGCCGCGTCTCTGCGAGGACACTTGGAAACAGTCAAATCCCTACTGGCCCGCGGGGCGGACATCAACGAGCACGATGGCGGAGGCAAGTCCGCGCTGGACCTGGCGAGAATGGGGCGGCATGTCGAAATTCAGCAAGCCCTGGAAGCTGCGGCTGAGAACCGTTAGACACGGGCTACCTGCAACGGGTCGCTATGATGGAACCACATGTCCGAGAAGACCTACAAAGACCCGTCAATAGCTCTCAATCGCATCTACACGAAGACTGGCGACAAAGGCTCAACACGGCTCGTCAACGGCCGCCAAGTCCCGAAGGACGACCTCAAGATCGAGGCTTATGGGACGGTCGATGAATTGAACTCATTCGTGGGTACGGCTTGCGTTTCGGCCCGTGAGTTGGCGGCGACATCGAGCGAGATGGGCCGGCTGGCGGACATCCTGGTCCGGGTGCAGCACGAGCTATTCAATCTAGGTTCCATTCTGGCGACCGACCCGGCCGATGTCCATCCCAAGCAGCCGCGTGTCACCGAAGCCGACGTTGCAAAACTGGAATCGGAAATCGACGAGATGAACGCGGATCTCGAAAAGCTACCGTCGTTCGTCCTGCCGGGCGGGTGTCGTCTGAATACCGAGTTGCACGTCTGCCGCACTGTCTGCCGCCGCACCGAACGCATCGTCATCGCGCTCTCGCGTAAGGAGGATGTTCCCGAAGATGCCGTCCGGTATTTGAATCGTCTCAGCGACGCCTTCTTCGTGTGGAGCCGCTGGGTCTGCAAGCAACTTGGCTCCGAGGAAGTGCTCTGGCAGCCGAACCAAGGTGCGTCAGGGAGCGGCGACTGAGAACCGATCCCCAGCCGCCTTGCGGACAACTACTCAGACAACCTGAAGTTGACATCGACCTGTGTCTTCACCTTTACCGCCTGCCCGTTCAGCTTCGTAACACTGTACTTCCACTCCTTCACTGCTTCCAACGCCGCGCGGGCACGAGTAATGCGGGGCCGGACGCCGCGTCAAGCTTTTCCACACTGCCGTCTTCGGCGATCAGCGCATTCAGAACAACAGTGCCTTCCACTCTGGCCTGTCGAGCCAGCGGTGGATACTTCGGTGAAATCTCGTTGATCATTTGAACACCAAGTACTGCCTGTCCTGCTTGCGGGTGCTTCGAAACAACCTCGTCGGCGAGGCGGGCGACCTGCACGCGCTTGCCCACCCGGATCACGCGCGGAGGCTCGGACTCGCCATGGCCCCCTGCCCAGTCGGTGCGAGGATTCGCAAGGCTAACTTCTTCTGCCCGTCCTCGACGCCTATGGGTCTAAGAATCACTCTGAGATGCTCATCAACATCGTTCAGATGCTTCGCGAGGACAAGGAATTGGCTGCGCGTCACCGTATCGCCGATCTTCAAAGGAAGACCAGCCTGCAAAGAGGCGCTATGCTCCTGCGGCAGTCCGTCGATATCGATACTTTCGAGGGTCCCGACTATGTTATTTCGCGCCTCAAGTTCGGGTCGCGGGCCCGGCGGCAGCTCACTGGCCGGAGGGAGATGAAAGTCAAGCGTAACGATCCGCTTCGAGGGCCGAGGAATTTCTTCCGAGTAGTGCCATTCCAGACAGTCCGCAACGCGGTTGACCGCAGTTCCTCGGGGCCGTTGAGCACCCGCGCGTCGTAGACATTTCCCCTGCCGTCAATGGAGACCTCCAGATCGACTTGTCCCTCGATCCGCTCTTCACTCGCGGCACGCGGGTACTTCGGGGCAGTCCGATGTAGAAGCGGTTCGTCCTCCGCGATTTCAACAGCGGGCCTCGAAATGGCCTCCCGCGCCTGCGGCGCTGGAGCGGCGGCGAGCGGGAACGTCCCAACCGCAATCCAGCTCGCGCCCACGACAGCCGCCGCGAGCATGGTCATACACACAACAATCCTTTGTTTCGACATCGTTCTCTCCTGGAGTAGCGCTTCGACGCGCTGGTTAAGGTGACGCTTCTTGAGAAACAGCGGGGCCGGCGCCAAGTCGAGCACCTCTCGATCAACAACCTGTTCACGCGTGAGTTGAATCTGGCTGATCAGCCACCAGATCGCCGGATGGAACCACAGCACGGCCCGAACGACTTCTTCGGCGATGGTGAACAGCCAGTCGCGCCGCTGCACGTGCAACAGCTCGTGGCAGATCACCGCGCGTTGAACGTCCGTTGCCAGTTCGCCAAACCGGCTCGGCAACAAAACAACCGGCCGCTGGACGCCAAATGTCACCGGCGATCGAATTTCATCCGACGAGTAGGAACGGGCAGTGCTGGAGATGAAACTGCCGAACTCGGCGACGGCCGGCGGCAGGTCCATAGGCTGCGCCTGCAATCGATAGCGCCTCAGGCGATAGAGCCCGACAGCAAGCCACAACAGCCGACCCACCGCGCCCACTACCAAGAGGAGAAGAGCCGCCGCGCGCCAATCAATAGAAAGCCCGACCGAGTCCTGCTCGCTCAAGACCGTCGCCGGACCCGACTCGATCGATACCATCACCATCCCTGTGTTGTCAGCCACCTGCCACGTCTGCAGCACCGGCAGCAGCACACACAGCAGCAGCACGCCGTGCCAGACCGCCAGCCGAAGACGCGGCGCTTCGCTCCGCAGAAGCAGCACGACAAGCGAAGCAGCCGCCACCACGGCCAGCACCTGCGCTGCGTACGCGAGAACATTCCCGGCCAACAGATCAGTCGTCATTTCGACTTCCTCAGCATTTTGGCAACCTGCTTCAGGTTCTCCTCCGATAACTCCCCCTCCTCGACAAGATGCACGAGCAGAGGCTCGGCCGAGCCATTGAAAACGCGATCAACGAAATCTCGAACCATCGCGCCCACAACCTTCTTCTTCGGTTTCGTCGGCCGATAGACGTAAGCTCGCGCACGGCTGGACTTCTTCAAGTGCCCCTTCTGTTCGAGGATGCCCATCATCGTCATCACGGTCGTATAGGCGATCTTCCTCGTCTTGACGAGCGACTCGTAAACGTCACGTACCGTGGACGAGTCGCGGTCCCAGACGATCTTCATGATTTGCAGCTCAAGGTCGGTGAGGGTGTCGGATGGTTTTGACATACTAACTGTTTAGTACTAAACATAAGCTATCTTGTCAAGCGTTCTCTTCGGTCGTGCGTCTTTCGAAATGCAGAGGCACGGCATGCCGTGCGATCGCAGCCTTAACGGTCGTGGTTCCTTGGCTTCTGGCATGAGTCGATGCGGCGTTGCTACCGCTTACTTCGTGCGCGGGGAGGCGCGGATTTACATCCGCGCCTCTGTTGCTTCTGGCTTGAGTTGATCGGTTTCTGCCCGCTCCATAACTGTCGCGGCTCTGTTGCTTCTGGGCTTGGGTCGATTTGGTGGGTCGACCGCTTGTTTCTCGCGCGGCTCGGCTAGCAGCCTGTGTCTAAAAACTATTTGGTGTTGAGGATGTTTGGGCGTAGACCGGCGTCATGGCGATGGGAACACGGGTGAAGCGGCGGCGGCAGCAGGAACTGTTCTACACCGCCGAGGTGGCTGAAGCACCGGGACATCCGTTCTACAAACGACTCAACGAAACGCTCGATGCAGCTGGCTTCGACGGCTTCTGCGAAGAACGCTGCCGGTCGTTCTAC
>Ga0302123_10000184_pt1 | contig 48978 bp, 53 predicted proteins | sample CB21_321_MG_FD_203109 | JGI IMG/M metagenome (GOLD analysis project Ga0302123, IMG submission 203109) | Marine microbial communities from Western Arctic Ocean, Canada - CB21_32.1 | ecosystem: Environmental > Aquatic > Marine > Oceanic | place: Canada: Western Arctic Ocean | collected 2017-09-28 | reverse complement strand
GTCCACGAAAGCGAACAATTCACCCTTAGCAGCTGCGAAACCCTCCATGATGGCTCCTCCCTTGCCCGTGGGCTGAGGAAACTCCAACAAGCGTAATTGAGGCACGTGGGCTTGGACCGATTCCACCACTCCCCGCGTATCGTCGGTGCAGCCGTTCATCACCACGATGATCTCGTAGTCGTCGCCGTAGATTCGGGTGAAGTAAGTGGCGTACTCCTCAAGCGTGGGCCGGATACGGGCCTCCTCGTTGTAGGCGGGAACGATAATGGAAAGACGGATCATCGGCCCTTCGGGCGAGTTCACGAGGTGCCCTGGCCGGCCTTTTGGAGCTTGGCAAGGCTGCTGAGTAACCGCTTGATGCCGGCGTTGCCAAGGAATGCAACGGTTACCTCGTAGTCGCCAGCCTTGGGTTGGCAGCTCACCACGACACCCTTGCCGAAGCTCGCATGCTCCACCTTTTCTCCTGCCTTGAAGGGCGACGGAGCGACAACCACAGCGTCGTTCACTTGTTGGGCACCGGGCGTGCCCCAACGGTCGTAGGCCACAGCAGCAGAAACGACAGGCTGGCCCGCCCGCGCTGGGGTCTGCACTAGGTGAGCCGGGATGTCGGCCAGAAACCGTGAAGGCGGGTTGGGCTGGCTCATGCCGAAGAGGCGGCGACGGAAGGCCCGCCACAGATAGAGCCGCTCCCTGGCTCTGGTCATGCCAACGTAGGCCAAGCGCCGCTCCTCCTCCAGCTCATCGGGGTCCTCCATGGAGCGTGCATGTGGCAACACCATCTCTTCCATGCCGACCATGAAGACCACGGGGTACTCCAGTCCCTTGATTTGGTGGAGCGTGATGAGGGTCAGATACTGCTGCTGGTCTTCCGTAAGGGCGTCCTGGTCCGCAACCAACGCCGCGCTCTCCAGGAACGGAGTAAGCGAATCGGTGGCCGGTAGGCCGGTGAACTCGGAGGCTACGCCCCGTAGCTCGCGCAGGTTGTCCAGCCGGTCCTCGGCGTCAGCCTCGTCCGATTCCACGAGGCTTCGACGGTAGCCGGTGCGCTCGATGACTTCGTCGATGAGCTGCGGAAGGTCCAAGTCCTGCACACGCTCACGCAGCCCGTTGACCAGGCCCAGAAACCCGGTCAGCACCTGCGTCTGACGTGCCCCGAAGGGAGACTGCATCGTATCGTCGGCCAGCACCTGGAGCGCAGCGTACACCGGAACGCTTATACCGGCAGCCCAGGCGGTGAGCTCGTCCACCGTGCGCTTGCCGATACCCCGAGTTGGCACGTTAATGACCCGCTCCAGGCTAACCTGGTCGTAGGGGTTGTGTAGGAAGCGGAGGTAAGCGAGAACGTCCTTGACCTCCTTGCGCTGGTAGAAGCGGACGCCGCCGATGAGCTTGTAAGGTACGCCGTAGCGGAGGCACGCCTCCTCCAGCGCCCGGGACTGGGCATTAACGCGGTAGGTCAGCGCCATGTCCCGGAGGTTGTAGCCTTCCTCTCGGGTAAGGCGGTCAGCCTCCTGGAGTACTGCCATCGCTTCCTCTTCCTCATTGTAAGCCTCGCCCACGATAATGGGTTCCCCTTGGTCGTTCTCGGTAAAGAGGTCCTGATCAAGGCGTTGACGGTTGGAGGCGATGACCCTCCGAGCAGCCTCGAGGATGGTCTTGGTGGAGCGGTAGTTCTGGGAGAGGTTGACCACCTTGGCCTGGGCGTAGTCGCGCTGGAAGCTGAGGATGTTGCGGAGGTCGGCATTGCGCCAAGAATAGATGGACTGGTCGGGGTCGCCGACTACGCAGAGGTTCTGGTATTTTCCGGCCAGGTCGCGGGCGATTTGATACTGGGCCGTGTTGGTGTCCTGGAACTCGTCCACCATGAGGTGGATGTAACGCTCCTGGTACTTGTCTCTCACCGAGGGCGCCTCGCGGAAGAGCTCCACGGTCTTGGCGAGGAGGTCGTCGAAGTCCAGGGCGTGGTTTCGGGACATAGCCTCCTGGTAGAGGGTGTAGACGCGCTGCACCAACTCGTCGTAGTAGCCGCTGCGGCGCAGAAGGTACTGGTTCGGCGGAGTGAGCTGTGACTTGGCTGAGGAGATGGCGCTGAGCATGGCCCGGGGCGGCGTCTGCTTGGGGTCGAGCTTTGCCTGCGCAATCGCCTGCTTGACCAGCTCCATCTGGTCGGAATCATCGAAAATCACGAACTCCGGCACCACGCCTATGGGTTCACCGTCGCGGCGGAGAATCATCGCGCAGAGAGCGTGAAAGGTTCCGGCGGTAAGCTGCTTAGAGCGCTGGCCGAGGAGGCGTTCGAGGCGCGATTGCATCTCGCGGGCGGCGCGGTTGGTGAAGGTGACGGTGGCGATGCGCCGGGGGGAGATGCCAACGTGGAGCACAAGGTGGGCGATTCGGTGGGTAATGACGCGGGTCTTGCCGCTGCCCGGCCCGGCCACGATGAGCAGGGGACCGTCGATGTGCTCGACAGCCTCGCGCTGGGCATCGTTCAGACCTTCCAAAAGCGACTCTCGCCTATCCATCCTTCCAGTATACAAGGGCATGCCCTTGAGCCACTTTGGCGAGAGAGAGGGGGGTATTTGCTTGATCGTTTGTTAAGGTGCTACGGCGTCCAGACCAGCGGCGTTCAATCCTCCTTGCATGGCGAGGGAGGCCCGTCCCCACATACCAGCACACGTGCAACGAAGACACTGATGGAAACCAAGGGGATGCCCAACTGGCAACCGGTAGGCCAAGTCAGCCGCTAACTGGCGCCTGGGGTGCCCGCTCATACAGGGCAAGCGACTTATTCCATTAACGAACGGTTGTTCCTTTTTATAAAGGTTGGGCTGGGGGTGATGCTCAGCGACGAAGTTGGGGCCATTGGAGAAAGAGGCGATTTATCTGAGGTTGGGGATGATGTCTTCGCCGAAGATGGGGATCTGGTCGAGGATGTGGTCTTCGGGGATGCGAAAGTGGAAGGTATCGATGCCCTCGTCCCGGAAGCGCTCGATGGCGTCAATGACCTGTTCAGGGGTGCCTTGGAAAGGCGAGACCACGGTATAGGCGGGGCCGGGTGCTCGGCCTGAAGCTAGGGATTCCATGGCTTTTTCGCCCAGGGCAGCGGGAGAGTTGAGTACCCTCCGGATAATCCGCGGGTCACGACCCGCCTGCTCGGCGCCGGTCTCCAGGAGGGCGATGAGGCCGCGCAGTTCCTCCATGTCGGCGGGTAGGCCGCGGTTCTTCATCCAGCCATCGGCCACGCGGCCCGTGTAGCGCATCATGCGGGGACCCAAGGCGCCAATCCAGACGGGAATGGAGCCTCCTGCTGGCCTCACGCCGATGGTGGCATCCTTCACGGAATAGACCGGTCCATCGTAGCTAAAGGTGTCGTTGGCCCAGAGGCCACGCATAATGGCCACAGCGTCACGCAGGCCTTCGAAGCGCTCGCCAGGAGTGCCGTAGGGCAGCCCGTAGGACTCGTACTGCTGCTGCTGTCCTCCGGCGCCCATCGTGAGTTCAACTCTGCCACTCCCCGCGATGGTATCGAGGCTGGCAGCCATTTTGGCGGTGACGGCGGGGTGGCGGAAAGGCACGTTCAGGGTGGCGTGGGTAAGTACCAGCTTCTTGGTCAGCGCACCGATGGCCGAGGCGACGGTCCAAGCCTCCGGGGCAGGGGACGGGGGCTGGTCTGCGAAGGAGATAGTGGAGAAGCCGTTGGCCTCGGCGGCCTGGGCCACGGCAACGAGCTTGTCGAAAGGCTGAGCGCCCACGCTGATGCCAAAACGGACGGGGTTCGTGGTACGCGTCATAGAGCCCTCCTACGTGCATAAGACTAAGGTACCCCGCCCTGCAACTTTCAGGCTGCAACGCCTTATGGAACCGGAATAAGTGGGGCGGAGAGCTCGTGAATTATATACAGTTTGCCACGAAACGAGTCACCCCTGCGAAGGCACAATCCTGCCAACCCTTCTCTGGATCCCGACTTCCGCCGGAAAGACGAGGGCTGCCGTTATACCCATCACGCGACTAGCGGCGGTCGACGAACAGCCCTGGGCCTTGGTGGGGACACCGCCGCCCGTCACGCTTGGTGTGGTCCGGCAAATCATCGTCCACGTCTTCTACCTCGAACTTCTTCTTACAAGTCATGAGTGGACACTCGACGAGGGCCGGACGCTTTTTCCGTTGAACAGTGCTCATAGAGCGAATGTAGCACCAAGAGGCGCAATGGGCAACAGGACGGCCCCTCGGGAGGCGTCACGATACCTTGGCTAGTTTGCGGTGTAGTCGCCGCGCTGTCCGCCACGTTTCGAGAGCAGGTGCACATCGCGCAAGACAATAGACCGGTCGGCGGCTTTGCACATGTCGTAGATGGCCAACGCGCTCACGGCGACGGCGGTCAGCGCCTCCATTTCCACGCCTGTCTTGGCGGTGGTCTCCACCGTGGCGGTGATGGTGACTAGTCCCTGAGCGGCAGCGGACTCAAAGTCCACTGCAACCTGGTCCAAGGGCAGCGAATGGGCCAAAGGGATGAGCTCGTCTGTGCGCTTGGCGGCGTTGATGCCGGCCAAACGAGCAACGGTGAAAACATCGCCCTTCTCCATGCGCCCGGCCAGGGCCAAAGCCAGGGTTTCGGGATTCATGACTATGGTGCCCTGGGCCACAGCGGTACGGCGGGTCTCGGGCTTAGCGCCCACGTTCACCATGCGCGCGCTGCCCTGGGCATCGATGTGGCTGAGCTTGGGCTTCACCTCGCCGTCGCCACGGGCAGACAGGCGTCGGGCCGCACCGGTCATGGCCGCCTTGGCCAGGCGGTCGGCCTCCTCGTTCAAAGGGTCGCCCGCGTGAGCCTTAACCCACTTCCAACTGACCCGGTGCCGTTGGGCCTGCCTATCGAGGTGCTCCCAGAGGTCGTGGTTCTTCCCGCGCTTGTACTCGCCCAGCATGGTCTTTATCACGTATTGGCTATCGGAGTGGACCGTGACGGTCGAACCAGGCGACAGTGCCTCCAACCCTTTAATGACAGCCATCATCTCCATCTTGTTGTTGGTCGTGTCTAGGTCGTCTCCAGAGAGCCTCTGGCGGCTCTCGCCGACGCCGATGACGGCGGCCCAGCCGCCGGGGCCCGGGTTCTTGAGACAGGAGCCGTCGGTATAGATATCGATCATAGAACTATCCTGTAGCCTTGAAGTCGACCCTGCCTGCCTCGGTTACTCTCCGAGAAGCGTCGAGGATTTCAAGAGGAACAAGGTCGCCGTGTGTGTGATGGTCGAGGATGATCCTGTGCTTTTCCTCATCACTCCCGGCAACCTGTGCTTTCTTGAGCACTACCATCAATGTGTCGTTCGCCTGATTGCAGGTGATCTTCATGGCTATCCCTCCCAGGACTTCTGGTCTTGCTCCTCCGGCAAACGGTCCCTACCTTCGCATGGCTCTGGTCCACGTCCACGAAAGCGCGGAGCAGATACCATGCTACTCGGCTCACCCAGTCGCATCTGCGACTCGAATACCACACGGCCTGGTTCAAAATCAGCACGCTGCTCAGGAGCGGGAAGCACACGACGGACTGTCACTTCGGGAATCTGTCGCCATTCCATTTCAAGGGTCGAGTGCAATGTGATGCGATAGTCCAGTACCGAATCGGCTGGCATGCCCTATCCGCCAATCTGATACATCTCGATTTTGGGCTGGGGCGCATCCGGGTAGGCAGTGCGGAGCTCGGAGTAGCGATCGGCGCGGCCACGCCAGACCCCGATAATAATAGCCGTTAACTCGTCGTCGGTGGCCCCGGCTCGCAAAGGTTCCCGGAGGTCGGTACCCGAGCCCGCGAAGAGGCATGTGTATATCTGACCCTCCGGTGAGAGGCGTACCCGGCTGCAATCGCCACAGAAGGGCTGGGTGACGGAGGAGATGAAGCCGATCTCGCCGGAGCCGTCCCGGTAGGCCCAGCGCTTGGCCACCTCTCCACGATAGGCGGGCTCCAGGGGCTCGATGGGGAATGTAGCGTCGATGCGTTCCACCAGCTCGGCGGAGGGGACTACCTGGGCGGACTGCCACTGGTTGATGGTGCCCACGTCCATATATTCTATGAAGCGCAGGATGTGACCAGTGCCTTTGAAACGCCGGGCCAGATCCAACACCGTATGGTCGTTAACGCCCCGCTGGACGACGGAGTTGATCTTGATGGGGTGCAGGCCGGCCCGCTCAGCAGCGGCGATGCCCTCAAGGACGCGCTCGGGGCTGAAGCCGCGTCCGTTCATTTCTGCAAAGACCTCGGGGTCCAGGCTGTCCAGGCTAACAGTGATGCGCTGGAGACCGGCATTGCTAAGGCTCTGGGCGAAATCGGACAGCAGGTAGCCGTTGGTGGTGAGCGTGAGGTCGCGGACTCCCTCGATGGCTGTGAGTTTACTAAGTAGCTTCGCAACGTCGGCCCGCACGAGGGGCTCGCCGCCGGTAATGCGCACTTTCGAGACGCCCAGGCCCACAAAGAGGCGGGCAAGCCGCTCGACCTCCTCGTAGGTGAGGAGCTCCGGCTTGGGCAGGAACCGGTAGCGCTCTCCAAATACCTCCTGGGGCATGCAGTAGGGGCACCGGAAGTTGCAGCGGTCGGTAACAGAGATACGGAGGTCGTGGACCGGCCTGCCGAACGTATCCTGGATAGGGTTCACGGAAACGGTCACGATAGCACCTGTCCGCTGAGGGCAAGCCTATGGAGCAGATTTGCAGCTTGGCGAACTGCCCTGCCCCGGTGACTGATAGCATCTTTGTCCTCATCGCTCATCTCGGCGATCGTCATGCCCCGGTCCGGGAGGAAGAAGATGGGGTCGTAGCCGAACCCCTCCATTCCCACTGGTTCCTGGGCAATTGTGCCCGAGCAGACGCCTTCAAAAAGTTCGGTGCGGCCCGTGGGCCACGCCAGTACGATGGCGGCAACGTACCTGCACCCACGTTGGGCCTCCGGAACGCCCTCCATCTGCTGCCAGAGACGCATCATACGGTCGTGATCGGTGAGCCCCGGGCCGCCGAAACGGGCGGAGTGAATGCCCGGTTCGCCGCCAAGAATCTCCACATCGATGCCAGAGTCGTCGCCCATAGCCAGCACACCAGCGGCTTCGGCATAGGCCACCGCCTTGAGCGTAGCGTTTTCAGCAAAGGTAGCGCCGTGTTCATCTACATCAAGCCGCATCCCCAAGTCGCCCGGGACAAGCAACTCATAGTCCAGCTTCTGCAAGATGCGCCGAAGCTCGAGGACTTTACCCGAGTTGGAGGTGGCCAGCAGCAGTTTGGGCCGGTTCATGCCTCTATCATAGCAGAGGGAGATGGAGGTCACATATGATACGTTCCATATCAATCTTATTGACTTTATAATATATAGATTACATAATAGTTTTAAGTCATAAGATTGATGACTTCAGCCTCGTTGGTGACCGGAGAACAGCGGGCATATGGATAAGAAAGAGAGAAGGAGGCACGTGATGGTACTTCAATGGTGGTACCCCATGAGGGAGTTGCGCAGGATGGAGGGGGTGGTTGACCGCGCGTGGCGCGGGTTTGGCTCTGGTTACCGTGAAACGCAGACGGAAGGCTGGGGTATTCCCCTGGACGTGGTGGAAAAGGAGGGTCATATTGTGATCCAAGCGTCAGTGCCGGGTATCAGTCCTGGCGATATTAACGTGACCGTGGAAGATGGCCTTCTGGCCCTCACTGGACACACGCATCAGGAAACAGAAGGGGGGCAACCGAGTTATCTGATTCAGGAGCGGCGCTCGGGCACCTTCTCTCGGTCACTCCGGCTTCCGGACACGGTGGACGCCGAGAAGGCGACGTCCAGCTATGCCAACGGGACGCTTACGGTGAGCTTCCCGAAGTTGGAGGGGAAGAGGCCGCAGAAAATCACCGTTGAGGTGCCCAACGACAAGGCTGCTTAACCCGGCCAACAAACAGTAGGAGTCGCCACGTCACGACGCGGTGCCCCTCCATGAGCGGGTCTCGTTGCCGGTATATACCGGCAACGAGACCTTTTGTTCTTTCTCTGCCACCCGTATAATCCCCGGAATGCGCCGTGGCCAAGGCCATGGAAAGAGAATGCGTGAGGCGGATTATGACCATTGAGTCCCATCTGGCCAGCTTGGAAGCGCTCCAGACTGCCGCCCTGAGCGAGCTCGGCACCGCTGAGGATGATACGGCCATAGAGAACTGGCGCATCACCTACCTCGGTCGCAAGGGACGCCTCACCGAAGTGTTGCGTGGGCTAGCGTCGCTGGAACCGGAGGCCCGCAGAACCGTGGGCGCGACATCCAACCAACTGAAAACGCTCTTGGAAGAGCAACTAGCAGAACGCCTGGCCCTCTTGCACGACGCGTCCATGCAGGGGCTGGCCTCAGACCAGGTCGACATTTCGCTGCCCGGCAGACCGGTGGACATGGGCCGCTATCACCCGCTGACCATCGTGGTTCGCGAGATATCCCAGATCTTTAGTTCCATGGGCTTTCAGATCGCCGAAGGTCCCGAAGTCGAGTGGGATTACTTCAACTTCGAGCGCATGAATATCCCCAAGGGCCACCCGGCCCGGGACCAATGGGACACGTTGTGGGTGGACTCCATGCAGGGGCAAGACGGGGAATACCCGATGCTGTTGCGGACCCACACCTCGCCCATGCAGGCCAGGGTCATGGACAGCACCGAGCCACCCGTCCGCGTGCTGGTGCCGGGAAAGTGCTGGCGCTATGAAGCCACCGACGCGACCCACGAATCCCAGCTCTTCCAGGTCGAGGGGCTGGTGGTAGACAAGGGAATCAGCTTCGCCAACCTCCGGCACACCCTCTACAAGTTCGCCCGGCAGATGTTCGGCGAGGATCGGAAGGTCCGATTCCGCTGCGACTACTTTCCCTTCGTGGAACCCGGAGCGGATATGGCAGTGGATTGCTTCATCTGTCAGGGCGCTGACCTGGAATGCAAGGTGTGCAGGGGCGAAGGGTGGATCGAGATTATGGGCGCGGGCATGGTGCACCCCAACGTGCTCCGAATGTCGGGCTACGACCCGGAAGTCTACTCCGGTTTCGCCTTCGGTATGGGGGCCGAGCGCATTGCCATGGTGAAGTACGGCATCGACGACATCCGGCTGTTCTACGCCAACGACATCCGCTTCCTTCGCCAGTTTCCGTAACCCCTTCCCCGTCTCTGCCGACCCAGTGAACTCCGTGAGGGAGAAGCCAATGGCCTATAGCAAAGACCTGGCAGATCGGATTCGGATGGTCCTCCTCAAGCGCCAAGGGCTAAGCAAACGAAAGATATTCGGCGGCATCTGCTTCATAATGCATGGCCACATGTGCTGTGACGTCACGGGAGACGAGCGCATAGTGCGGGTGGACACAGACCGCCTCGAAAGTCCCATGACCGGGTTCGTGTACGTCGATCCGATGGGTCGCAAGCAGACGCTGAGCTGGAGCGCTGGGTGCAGCGGGGCGCAGAGTTCGCCGCCACGCTCCAGTGACAGGCTCCCGTCCGCATTTTGCCTACACACCCTTTTTACCCCTCTCAGCAGATCTCCGAAACAATGTGGATGCGCACAAGCTGAGGGAACCTAACGCTTTATGGTACGCGACATCTCTTCCATAGACGAACCCGTTCTCGACGATGACGAGCCGGGGATAGCCGCCCTCCCAACCGAGACGAGAGAAGCCCGCAGCTTCTCCTTCAGGAACACCTTCGCCTCTTTGGCCTACCGGAACTTTGTGTTCCTGTGGCTGGGCCAGATGACCCATGCTGGCGCACTGTGGCTGGAGATGGTGGCGCGGCCACTGCTGATCTTGCAGCTCACCGATTCCGCAGCCCAACTAGGAATGGTCATGGCCTTGCGCACCGTGGCGTCGGTCACCTTCGGTATGTTCGCCGGAGTGGTGGCCGACAACTTCGACCGGCGCACGGTGATGATTGTCACCAAGGTCCTCGTGTTGGGATTGAGCATCATCTTCGCCGCTATCCTTGTCTTCGGTCAGATTGAGGTCTGGCATATTTACCTTTTCACGCTCCTTCGCGGCGTGACCATGGCCTTCGACCAGCCAGCGCGGCGCGCCATGATACCCTCCATCGTGCCCGCGCACCTAATCACCAACGCCATGACCTTAAGTACCGGCAGCATGCAAGTGATGCGCATCGTGGGCGCGACTGCCGCCGGGTTCCTCATCGGCTTCGCAGGTGTCGAAGCGGCCTTCGTCACCATCGCGGTGGTCTACGTCCTTGCCGTCATCTTCACGCTGATGCTACGCGTGGTGCCCCAGAAACGGCGGGGGGAGCGAAGCGCGAAAAGCATGGGCCGCGATCTAGTGGAGGGATTTAAATACGCCTGGAAGACCCCCGATATCCGGGGGGTGCTTATCATCGCCCTAGGCTACTTTGCCTTCGCTATGAGCTTCATGCAAGTATTTTCTCCCCTCTTCGCGACCCAGATCATGGACATTGGAGCGTCGGGCTTCGGCTTCATGATGGCCGTAGCAGGCGCGGGCGGTGTGCTCGGTTCGTTAGTGCTGGCGACCCTCAGTCCCAGCACGCACCGTGGGATGATTATGATGGGCACCCTGGCGGCGGTCGGCGCGCTCTTGGTGGCCTTCTCCGCCTCGACCTACCTGGACACGGTCCTCCTAACCTTCGGTGTCATAGCTGTCCTAGGTTTCACCCAGTCCATGTTCATGCCGCTGGTAAACACCTCTATCCTCCACAACGCTCCCGACGAAATGCGTGGGCGGATGATGGGTCTCATCAGCATGGACAGAGCGCTGACGGCCTTCGGCGGCGCTATCGCCGGGTTCTCGGCGGCGGCCCTGGGCCCGCAGGTCGCGCAGATTATCTTTGGCGTGGCGTGCGTTGTCACCGCCTTCATCATGTTCGTTGCTTACCCTTCCCTCAAACGAATCAACTAGAGTAGGACAGGAAGGCTCGCATACTCGACCGTGGACTCGTCCTCGTAAAGTCGCCCGAGGGGGAGGTGGGGGACAGGCCCGGGTCTTTCAAGGGAGCCTGAGCATGCCGGGCCGCGCCAAGGTCTGGGATGGGCTGCTCACACCGTCCGATTCTGGCCGGGACGATTTCCTTACACACTTCTTGGATAGCCCGGTCCTGCTGGAGTTCAACGACAAGACGGAGCCGACCGTGCTGATCGAGATGGTCGACTTGGGCATGACCCGGGGCCGCATGACCACATTCCACGTAGTCGCCGTCTAGCAACCAAGGTCTACCTCCGATAAATCGCGCCGCTTGAACCTTGACCCACTTGCGGGGGCGCGTCATTCCGGCCTTCTCCGGAATGACAGGGCTAAAGCGCCGCTGGTTCTCTCGGTAATGAGTGCAGGGTGCGCCCTCCCTTCGATGCGGGAAGCAGGCGGCTCGGCTATACTAAGAACCGCCTTTCCCCAAACACATCCACACTCCCGGAGACCGGCTTACACCATGAAGGTACCCCTCGCCTGGCTAGCCACATACGTCCCACTCAACCTACCCCCTGCCGAGATTGCCCACCGCTTGACCATGGCTGGAATCGAGACCATCTATGAGCCCGGCGCCAGCGCAGGGTGGGACCGGGTGGTGGTAGGCCGCGTGGTGAAGCTCGAAGCGCACCCCAACGCCGACCGTCTCCAGCTAGCTACCGTGGACATAGGAAACGAGGCCCCGACAGTGGTCTGCGGCGCGCCCAACATCGAACAAGGCCAGCACGTCGCCTTCGCCCAGGTGGGCGCCCGCTTAGTGGACTCTGGGGGCGGCAGTCACTTCACCCTGGAGGCAGCCACCATCAGGGGAGTCACTTCGGCGGGCATGGTCTGCTCGGAGCGGGAATTGGGGATGGGGGAAAGTCACGACGGAATTCTCGTATTGCCAGAAGTGGCGGCCATCGGCCAGCCTCTGGCTGATTACTTCCAAGACGCCGTCCTTGACGTGGAGGTCACCTCAAACCGTCCCGACTGTCTCTCTCTCTTGGGAATCGCCCACGAACTCGCCGCCGCAACCGGAACGCAGGTCACAGAACCAGCGCTCGACTATGCGTCCGATGGGCCCGCTATCAGCGAGTCGTTGAAGGTCGTTATCGAGAACCCGGAACTGTGCAGCCGTTACCTGGCCACGGTCGTCCGGGGCGTCAAGGTCGGTCCGTCGCCCCAGTGGATGCAAGCGCGTCTCGTCGCCGCCGGCTTACACCCCATCAACAACGTGGTGGACGTCACTAACTACGTGATGCTCGAATACGGTCAGCCCCTTCACGCCTTCGACCTGCAGAATGTGCGGCAGGGGACCATCGTGGTACGGGCGGCGCGCGAGAAGGAAAAATTCACCACCCTGGACGGGGAGGAATATGAGCTTCAACCGCCCATGCTGCTCATCGCCGACCCAGAACGGGGGATCGCCCTGGCGGGGATTATGGGCGGCGCCAATAGCGAAATGGCTAAGGCGACCACCGACGTGCTCCTGGAATCGGCCACCTTCAACGGGATTAACACCCGGCGGACCACCCAGCGCCTGAAGCTCCGCACCGAGGCATCGACCCGGTTTGAGAAGACCCTGAACCCCGAGATGGCGATGCGGGCCCTCCAACGAGCAACGGGATTGATTCTAGAGACCGCCGGGGGCACTGCGGACCAGAGCGTCGCGGAAGCGTTCCCAGGAACCCGGGAGATCCCGCCAGTAGCCATGCGCCGCCAACGGCTGCAGGACCTCATGGGCGCCGAGTTCTCGTATGACCAGATCACCCAGGTGCTTGAAGCATTGGGCTTTGCACTTGAGCCCGAACCGGGGAGCGATCCGAAGGATCCCGAAGTCGTTCTCGCGACACCGCCCTACTGGCGAAGCGATGTCTCCATCGAAGAGGACGTGATTGAAGAGGTCGTCCGCATCCTCGGATACGATTCCGTACAAGGCGAACCTCTCTCCGGCAGACTGCCCAACTATGAGCCCAACCCCACGCGCGATATACGCGAGCGGATCAAAGACCTGCTAGTCACCTGCGGACTCCAAGAGACGATCTCCTACTCTCTGGTAAGTGCCACCGTGCTAGCCGAAGCGGAAAGTCCCATCAAATCGGAAGGTGCACCGCTCCGATTGGCCAACCCTATGAGCCGTGAGCAGGAGTATCTGCGCACGACGTTCCGGAGCAGTGTTCTCCACAAGCTATCGTCTGGATTACGTTTGCCTCCGAACAGGCTAGGCGTGTTCGAGGCCGGAAGCGTCTACCTCCCGCGCTTGGAAGATCTGCCGGAGGAGCGCCAGGTGATCTTTTCCGCAATGGCCGGCCCTAGGGGCGATTCGCTGTGGAACAAGGGGGCGGAGCCCTTGGACTTCTTCGACGCCAAGGGGATTGTGCTTGAGATGATGGACCACTTAGGACTGGAGACCACAGTGGAACGCGGTGATGACCCGATGTTCCACCCCGGCCGTTCCGCCCATATCAAGGTGCATGGCCGCACGGTGGGCACGCTTGGAGAACTGCACCCCAGCGCCGTCGTTCGTTTCGGGCTGCCGGTCAAGCCCATCGCCTGCTTTGAGATCGACCTTGATGCGCTGCTCGACGAGATGCCTGCACTTCGATACCATTACCAGCCGTTCACTCGCTTCCCGAGCGCTGACCGTGACCTGGCCCTGGTCGTCGATGAACACGTTTCCGCTGAACATCTCCGTTCCATTCTTAAGGAGCACCCGTTGGTCCGGCGGGCTGTGCTCTTCGACCTGTTTTCAGGAGACCCTCTACCACAGGGGAAAAAGTCGCTGGCCTACCGGCTAGAGCTGCAATCGGACTCCGGCACCCTCTCTCCTGAGCAGTTGAATGAAACGATCCAATCGCTGGTTGGCGAATTAGAGGCACAAACGGGCGCTATCTTACGCGTGTAGGCGATGTTGAAGAAAGGAGGCCCATGGCAGCGCAACATCACGTTCATCCCCATCGGGCCGATATGCTGAGCGTAGAAGAGGCCAGGAAACGGGTCTTGGCCCTGATGGAGGAGCTTCCATCAACTGAGGTGCCGTTGCTGGAGGCCGATGGGCTAGTTCTAGCTTCCGACATCCACGCGCGCTTCGATATCCCTGCCTTGGCCAATTCGGCCATGGACGGCTACGCGGTCCGCTCGGACGATCAGGCAACCGTGCTGCGCGTGGTAGCCCAGGTGCAAGCAGGCCAGATGCCACTCACTCCCGTAGAGGCGGGAACAGCGGTGCGCATCATGACCGGCGCGCCGCTACCGGAAGGCGCCGACGCAGTGGTGCCTTTCGAGATGACCGACGAGCCGAAGCTGCTGGCAGCGGGCCTGCCGCTGACCGAAGTAACCATTCACGAAGGCCCGCTTTCCGGCCAACATATCCGGCCTGCCGGAGAAGACGTTGCTCGAGGGAGTCTAGTGCTCAAGCGCGGCCACCTGCTCGACCCGCCGTCGATCGGGAGCCTCGCTTCTCTAGGGTACGCACAGGTGCCGGTGGTCCGTCGGCCCCGCGTGGCCATCCTCGCCACCGGTGATGAGGTCCAGACCCCAGGCGAATCGCCAGAGCCGGGAAAACTCTTCGATAGCAATACCTACACGGTGGCGGCGGCGGTGCGGCGCTACGGCGGTATACCACAGCTCCTGGGCATCGCGCGGGATGATAGGGCAGATTTAAAGGCGAAGCTACAACAGGGGCTTAGCGCCGATATGCTCATAACCTCGGCAGGGGTAAGCGCCGGGGCCTTTGATATGGTGAAGGATGCCCTCGATGATTTGGGCTCCATCTCCTTCTGGGCCGTGCGCATGCGACCATCTCGTCCGCTGGCCTTCGGCACCTTACAGGCCCCCGATGGGCGCATGGTGCCGCACCTAGGCCTGCCCGGCAACCCCGTCAGCGCGCTGGTGGCCATGGTGCAGTTTGGCAGGCCAGCCATGGCGAAAATGATGGGCCGGCCGCCAGCGCCGCTCCCGCGAATCGAGGCAGTGTTGGACGAACCCATCGTCAACGCCGACGGACGGCGCGTCTACGCCCGCGTACTCTTGGAACGTCGTGACGGCGAGACACACGCACGACTGGCTGGTGGACAGGGTTCGAATCTGCTCACCTCATTGGTCATGGCACAGGGCCTGGCCATCTGTCCGGAAGAGTTATCTGAGAAACCGGCAGGAGCACGGGTCACCGTGGAAGTCCTGGACTGGCTAGACCCGTGGGAACAATTCAATTCAGTGAGGTTAACCGAATGACCACCGACTCATCCCCAGAGGTCTCCGGAACGGAGATCCAAGAACGCTTCTTCGCCATCAATCCCAACGCTATTGAGGCCGCCGGGAGGTCAGTCAACGCGTTGCTGAGCAGCCGCCTGTGCGAAGCCTCCCGCGCAAAGCTGAAGTCATCCGATGCGTGGAAGACGATGAAGTTCAGGGAACTACGCAGGTTGATAAAGCAGAATTGCGTCACCGACCCAGAATTCTTCAATCCCCAATTTTCGGTGATGGAGATGAGCTTCCGCATTCTCCTGACCCATCCCAAGGACCCGCTGTCCCTGACCCAGCTGCATTACGAGATAATGCACGTATGGATGGAGTCTTCATGGCCGCGTCACATTGACATAGCGTCGCTAGGCAGAGTGCTGACCCATGACACGTATTACGGGGTTGTGGAAGTGACTCCGCAGTAGTGCGGAGGCTACGCAGCCACTGCGAGCTGGGCTTTGGCGACCGTCACCAACTCGGTGAAGGCAGTGATGTCATTGATTGCCAACTCGGCCATCACCTTCCGGTCGACGGAGACATTAGCCTGCTTTAGGCCGTACATGAACTGGCTGTAGGAAAGACCCTGGGCCCGAACGCCAGCGCCAATGCGGATTATCCACAGGCGCCGCATGTCCCCCTTAAGCTCTTTCCGGTGACGATAGGCATATTTCAAAGCGTGAAGCATGGCCTCGTGAGCCCGGCGGTACAGCTTGCTCCTACTACCGCGGTGGCCCTTGGTCAACGCCAAGACCTTCTTGTGCCTTTGGTGGGCCGTTACGCCTCGCTTGATGCGCGCCATGGGATCCTCTCAATTAGCGTTATCAGTTTTCGCTTTCGTATCTCTCGGGCAATCCGAACAATACCAAACTCTTAAAGGGTTGCGGGAAAACCATTCCTACCATCCCCCCTGACCCTCTTTCCTTTGACGGGGGCTCAGGACACCTTCTTGACCAGCAGGGGGAGAGGGGGGTATAAATAGCTGAGGGACTCGGTCAGACTCCCGGCCCCGACAGGTCGGGGCACACACCTTATTATTTCATCAGTTTCTTCTAGCGCCTCAACTTCGGAAGCAGCGTCCTCACGCGCCGCGTCTGCGTGGAGCTCACGGGAATCGTTACATCGAACTGCCCACGTACGTCCTTGGGTTTCTTGCGTCGCAGGTGACTACTATGGCGCTTCATACGTACCAATTTGCCGGTGCTTGTCGCCCGGTAGCGCGCAGCAGCGCCCTTATGCGTTTTTAGTTTCGGCATCTTCCCCACTCTCCGGAGCTTCTTTCGTTTCGGCGCCAACAAGGGCTTTTGCCGGAGCCAAGACAATGCTCATCATTCGCCCTTCCAGATTTGGGGCCTGCTCCAGCTTCGATTCCTCTTTCAAGGTCTCCGCAACCTCGCGCAGCAAGTTCATGGCCACCTCTGGATGCTCCCGCTCCCGGCCTCGGAACATGACGGAGACCTTCACCTTGGAACCCTCACCAAGCAAGCGGTGGACCAAACGTTCTTTCGACTCGATATCGTGCCGTCCGATACGTGGGCGGAAGCGCACTTCCCGCAAGGCGTTGGCCTTATTGGACTTGCGCATCTCCTTCGCTTTAATGGTCTGGATATAGCGAAATTTACCGTAGTCCAGCACCCGGCAAACAGGTGGCACCGCGTTGGGCGAGACTTCCACCAAGTCGAGGTCACGCTCCCGAGCTAAGGCCAGAGCCTCGCGGGTCGGTATCACTCCCAACTGCTGACCTTGGTCGTCGACAACGCGGACCTCCGGGATGCGAATGCCCTCGTTTACGCGAAAGTCCTTGGCGATGTTTCGTCGCCTCCTTCCCATGAACGCAGATGGATGCCGCACGACCACGGCATCCTCTCGGTGTTGACTATAGCACTACTCAGCGGGCTGTACAACGACCTAACTCCTGTTCAGCCCTCACTAATCTGCTCTCTCTCCCAGCCGCCGTTCCGTCCCGCGGAGCAGACGGACCACGTTGCCGTGGTGTGCCGCCGCTATCAGCAGCCCCCCCGCCCACGCGAAGGCCAGGTAGGGGCCGGGATACACCCCGGCGAGGTACAGCACCGTGTGGGCCACCGCTACTGCGAAGACGCCTACGACCGACCCCACCGAGACGTATCGAGTCAGGGCCACGATAGTTACAAAGACGGCTGCGCCCACCAAGCCTGCCAGCGGTATCAAGGCGCCAGCAGCAGCAGCCCCGGTGACGAGACCCTTGCCGCCGTGGAAACCTGCCCACACCGGCCATATGTGGCCGGCGATGACCGCGAGAGCCACACTAGCATGCACTGCGTCGGTCCCGGTGAGGAGCTGGGCGAGCACGACCATTACCACCGCCTTTACGGCGTCTCCTGCGAGGGTGAGCAGCGCGGGGCCCTTCCCCGCTGTGCGCAAGACGTTGGTAGCGCCCGTCGTACCGCTTCCGTAATCACGGACATCCACGCGCAGGACACTCTTAACAATCAGCAGACCCCAAGGGATTCCACCCACCAGATACGCAATGGGCACCAACCACCAGAAATCCATGGCCTACCGGGCCGGACCCTTCCCGCCGCTCCGCACTTTCGGGCGCGTGACGCCCCCCCGGTGACCGCCGCCGACGCGGACCTTGCTCCTGCCTCGAAACTCCAGACGCAGATGCACTCCCCGAAAGTTGAATGTCCTACGAATGACATTTTCCAAGTAGCGTTCATAGGAGAAATGGAGCAGGTCGGGGTTGTTGCAGTAAAAGTAGAATGTAGGTGGGCCCACCGACTCCTGTCGAACCCGGTAAATCTTCATCGAGCTGGTCCGCTGCTTGGGAGGAAGGTGCTCGGCAATGGCGTCCATGACAACGGTGTTCAACTTGCGGGGATCGACCCAGCGTTGACCCTGATTGTACACCTCGAAGGCGGTGCTCATCAGGCTTTCGATACCCTCTCCGGTGAGCGCGGAGGTGAAACGCACAGGGACACGGTCCATGAACCGCAACCGCGAGAGCACCCGCCGACGCATCAACTCCTCGTCCCGCATCGCTTCAGGCACCAGGTCCCACTTGTTCACCACCACAACAGCCCCACGGAACGACTCCCGCACCTGACCAGCTATGTGCAAGTCCTGCGCTGTCACCAACTCTGTGGCGTCCAAGACCACGACGGCGACGTGACTGCGATCGATGGCCCGAATGGCGCGCAACACGCTGTAGCGCTCAATACCGGGCTGAATCGCGCCTCTGCGGCGTATGCCCGCCGTGTCGATGAGCACGCCTCCTTTACCTTCGAACTCCCATGTCGTGTCCAAGGCGTCTCGTGTGGTTCCGGGGATTTCACTCACGATGGAACGCTCCATGCCCAGGACAGCGTTGACGATGGCCGATTTCCCCACGTTAGGGCGGCCAACGATGGCGAAATGCGGAACGCCGACGGCCTCCTCGACTGCTTCGCCTTCGGGAGGCAGCACGCCCAAGACGGTGTCCAGCAGGCCGTCCAGACCTCGGCGGTGCAACGCGCTCACCGGGTAGGGCTCTCCCAGGCCCAACTGGTAAAATTCGGGGACGAGGCTCTCGCGGGATGAGCTATCTACTTTGTTGACCGCAAGGCCCACGGGCCGGCCCGACTCCCGGAGGAGCTGCGCGACATGGCGGTCATGGTAGGTCACGCCTTGAACCGCATCGGTGACGAAAATGACGGCGTCCGCCTCGCCCACGGCAGCCTTCACCTGCCAAAAGACCAGTTCGTCCATCGTTGTTTCGGCCTCGGGCACCAGACCTCCGGTGTCGACGAGCACGATGGTCCGGCCCAGGTGGACGACCTCTGCCGAAAGACGGTCTCGCGTGGTACCCGCGACCTCGGAGACGATGGCGGTTCGGTTCTCAATCCATGCGTTGAACAGGCTGGATTTCCCCACGTTCGGACGACCAACAATGGCCACCATTGCATGACCCCGGGGCGCGTGACTGGGGCGTGTGGGAGCGGGAATAGTGCTGGGGGCTGGCTGTTCCATGGGTATTTCCTCAGCTATGCGCCGACCACCAGCAGCCGCAAGACTGCCTTTTGGACATGGAGGCGATTCTCGGCCTGGTCGTAGGCCGCCGACTGCGGATGGTCAAGCATGCCTTCGGCAAGCTCCTCTCCGTAGTGGGCGGGCATGGGGTGCATGAGGATGGCGCCAGCGCCGGCATGGGCCATGAGCTCGGCGGAGACTTGGTAGCCCGCGAAGTCCCGATAGCGCTCTTCGGCCTGATGCTCCTGGCCCATGCTAGTCCAGACGTCGGTATAGACGACATCGGCCCCACGAACCGCTTCCTGCGCGTTGGCAACGGTCTGAACCCGCATGCCGTTGCCGCCGTAGCGCTGGTTGATGGAGGCCAGGTCTTCGGGCCCAAAGCCGTACCCGACGGGTGCAGCAATGCGGAACTGAGCGCCGACGGCGGCGCAGCCCAGAGCCAAGCTCAAGGCGCAATTGTTGGCATCCCCTATGACCGCGACAGTAGCGCCCTTCAGCGCCCCCAGGCGCTGGCGCATGGTCAGGAGGTCAGCCAGCGCCTGGCAGGGGTGTTCAACGTCGGAGAGTGCATTCACCACAGGTACGGCTGAGCTTTCGGCGAGCCGTCGCAGGCTGTCGTGCTGGAAGACACGGGCAACGATAACCGAGACCCAGCGCTCCAGCACTCGGGCTATGTCCTCCGCCGTTTCGCGGGTACCCATCCCCACCTCTTCCCTGCTCATGTAAATGGGGTGTCCGCCCAGCTCGTAGGTGGCCACCTCAAAGCTGACCTTGGTGCGCAGGGAGGGCTTTTCAAAGAGCAAAGCAACGCTCTTACCAGCCAGAGGATGGCCTTCCGCCGAAGCCTCGCGGTAGACGTCACCCGCGTCCAGGATTTCAAGAACCTGCGCGCTGGTGACGTCGTTCATGGAGAGGAGGTCTCTGATCATGGCCTTACTACGTAGTATAGCAGTTGCACTCGCCTGACTTAGGCGCTGGGCCAATCGGCCTTCGCCTTGAGCACGTATAGAAATTACGCGGAGCGCTTCTCTGAAGGCTGTTCCGGTGGATGGGATCGTTACCTTCAAAAGCATCGCCTTGGGTTGACAGAGACAGGAATACTGAATGGCCGCTTCTCGAAAACGTTTGGGGATACTGCCATTGCTGGTGGCCGTAGGGCTGGTGGCAGCCGCCTGTGGCGGCGGCGGCTAGACGACCACCGCGGCCCCTTGCACCTGCATCACCGCTCGCTTTCAGGCCTTCGCACCGCTCATGGAGATGGAGCCGGCGTTCCAAGCAGCCTTAGTCGAGTAGGCGCCCCTCCACTCTCTAGCCCCTCCCTCAGACAGAACTCGGATATTCGCCGCACGACACGCACGGCGTCATGCCGAAGCTTGGCAAAGGACGCCGGCAAAATGCCTTGACTTCCGATGCTCCTCTCCTTATAACGGATGCTGCCGCACAGACGTGGAACAATCCGCGTCTGGGAACACGGTGAATTCCAAGCGGTGAAAGCCGCGACCAGGCACCAACAGACGGAAGCGACCTTCTGTAGCGGTGCGAGCACTCAAGGAGGATTCATGATGAACGCCAAGCTCGACTACCGGGCAGCAGCAGCAGAGCTGATTGCCACCTTCTTCTTCGTTTTCCTCGGTGTCGGTTTAGTTATCGTAACGGGCAACATCTTGGGTGGAGGAATGGACACTGGCAGGCTGATTGCCATCTCCCTCGGACACGGTCTTGCCATCGCAATGCTGGTCTCTGCAACCGCCCACCTGTCGGGCGGCCACATCAACCCGGCGGTAACCTTCGCCGCGATTATTACCCAACGTATCAGCGCTGCCAACGGCATTTTCTACATCATCGCGCAGATAGCCGGTGGAACATTAGGCGCGTTGGCCGCAGGACTACTCATCCCCGAAGTGATGGGCGGCGGACTGGGCGAAGGCGCTGGGACACTGGGCTCGCATGCCCTTGCTCCCGCCGTGAGCGTTGGTCAGGGCCTGGGCATCGAAATTATCCTTACCGCGGTTTTGGTCTTCGTCGTCTTCGGCGCGGCCATGGACAAGCGAGGGGTAGGCTTTGTCGCACCCTTGGCTATTGGCCTTGCGGTAACCGTCGCCCTACTCGTTGGGGTGCCCCTGACCGGCGCCTCCATGAACCCTGCCCGAACGTTGGGTCCGGCCATCATGGCCAACACGTGGAGCGACGTCTGGGTCTACATTGTCGGGCCACTGGCCGGTGCTGCCATAGCAGGGTTGGTGTACCACTACGGGTTCAAGAAGGACACCGCCTAAAGCGCGTTGAGAATGGATTGCAAGAACAGGGGGGCCAACTCTGGCCCCCCTGTTCTGTTATGGGCCCGCTTCATTGACGCGGTCAAGCCGTTTCCGTAAAATGCAAGTGTTCTACTTATAGACACGTTAGGGGAGCCGGGAGAGCCCGGCTGAGAGGGTGGCCCCAAGATGCCACCGACCCTTTATACCTGACCTGGGTAATGCCAGCGGAGGGAGACGGGATGCGCAGCACACCATGAACAAAGGTCGCCTTTTCAAGGCGACCTTTTGCTTTTTACCCGATTCGTCACGCAGAGGAGAACGTCCATGAAGCAGACCACGCGGAACAAGCAAATACCAGTAGACAAATCAGAAGTCCCAGACCCGCAAGCCTCCACCAGCCGAAAGGTGTGGCAGGTAGGCTCCCGCCCGGATATTCGGGTGCCTTCGCGGGAGATCACCCTTTCTCCCACCACGGGCCAGGCGGGAAGTGAAGAGAATGCGCCAGTGTGCCTCTACGATACCGGCGGGGCCTACACCGATGCCACCGCGCTGACTGACTCCCGAAAGGGGCTGCCTGTCTTGCGGCGCGCGTGGGCAATGGAACGCGGCGACGTGGAGGAGTACATCGGCACCCCAACCCTCGCGGAAAATAGCGGCAATGATTCCTTCAAACTGGGCCGCCCTCCGCTGCGGGCCAAGGCCGGACGCAACGTCACGCAGATGCACTACGCCCGGCAGGGGACAATCACGCCGGAGATGGAGTTCATCGCCATCCGCGAAGGTGTGGAACCCGATGTGGTCCGCCGGACCGTGGCCAGCGGCACAGCCATCATTCCCTCCAACATCAACCACCCCGAGAGCGAGCCGATGATCATCGGACGCGACTTCCTGGTTAAGGTCAACGCCAACATCGGCAACTCAGCGGTCACCTCCTCCATCGAGGAAGAGGTGAGCAAGATGACTTGGGCCATCCAGTGGGGCTCCGATACCGTCATGGACCTCTCCACCGGATCGGACATCCACACGACCAGGGAGTGGATTCTCCGCAACTCTCCGGTGCCCGTCGGGACGGTTCCCATCTACCAGGCGTTGGAGAAGGTGGGCGGCGCCGCCCATGACCTAACCTGGGAGGCCTATCGGGACACGCTCATCGAGCAGGCGGAGCAGGGAGTGGACTACTTCACCATCCACGCAGGGGTGCTCCTACGCTACATACCCCTCACGGCCAACCGGGTGACCGGCATCGTCTCCAGGGGAGGGGCCATCCTTGCCGCCTGGTGCCTAGCCCACCATGAGGAGAATTTCCTCTACACCCATTTCGAGGAGATCTGCGAGATCATGAAGACCTACGACGTCTCCTTCTCTTTGGGCGATGGGCTACGTCCTGGATGTATAGCAGACGCCAACGACGAGGCGCAGTTCGCAGAGCTGGAGACCCTGGGGGAGCTGACGCAAATCGCTTGGAAACACGACGTGCAGGTGATGATCGAAGGCCCAGGCCACGTGCCGATGAACAAAATTAAGGAGAACATCGACCTTCAACAGAAGGTCTGCCAGGGGGCTCCTTTCTACACACTGGGGCCGCTGGTCACGGATATCGCTCCCGGTTACGACCACATCACCTCAGCCATCGGGGCTACAATGATTGGCATGTACGGCACTGCCATGCTGTGCTACGTGACCCCCAAGGAGCACCTGGGCCTGCCGGACAGGGACGATGTGAAGGCGGGAGTCATCGCCTACAAGATCGCCGCTCACGCAGCCGACTTGGCGAAGGGCCATCCAGGAGCCCAGGAACGGGACAATGCCCTCTCCAAGGCCCGTTTCGAGTTCCGCTGGCAGGACCAGTTCAACCTATCTCTTGACCCCGATCTCGCACGCGCCTACCACGATGAGACGCTCCCCAGTCCAGGAGCAAAATTGGCCCACTTCTGCTCCATGTGCGGCCCAAAGTTCTGCTCTATGAGCATCACTCAAGACGTGCGGGCATATGCCAAAGAGAAGGGGTTGGACACCCAGCAGGCCCTGGCGCGTGGCATGGAGGAAAAGGCCCACCAATTTCAGGAATCGGGGAGCGCAATCTACCGCCAAGTCTAGAGTACTCAGGGAATAAGGAGTCCAGAGGGATTTTGCCCATCTATCGGGAGTTTGGGGATGTCCCTCAAGCATAATTCCTGCCCCCTTCCTGGTCAGGAGGTGTCTTTGGCCCCTTGAAGGGGCAGGGAGGCCGATCGAAAAATTCTCCCGAGGCCCAGACAAAGGCAACGCGTCAAACTCGACTAACAAGCGAGGAAATACATGACGGCCAAAGTGCCGGTGGCACTCACCATTGCGGGGTCTGATTCGGGCGCGGGCGCGGGAATTCAGGCCGACCTCAAGACCTTCGCAGCGCTGGAGGTCTACGGGGTAAGCGCCATTACCGCGGTGACTGCCCAGAACACGCTGGGGGTCATCGGTGCCCAGGAATTGGAGCCGGCAATGGTGGCTGCTCAGATCGACGCCGTAGCCGTGGACCTGGGCGTGGATGCCGTAAAGACCGGCATGCTGAGTAGCGCACCTATCATTGAGGTGGTGGCGGAACGCCTGAAAGCTTTGGGACTCACGCGCTTGGTGGTGGACCCCGTCATAGCCGCCAGCAGCGGGGAACGGCTGCTGCGCGCCGATGCGCTGGACGCGCTTCGGCGAATGCTCCTTCCCCTGGCGCTAGTCGTTACACCCAACGCCGCCGAAGCCGAGGCCCTGAGTGGCCTGAGGGTGAGGAGCCTTGAGGAGGCCCGCACGGCAGCGCAGGCCATCGCCGCCCTGGGGCCGCGATACGTTGTAGTCACGGGAGGCCATTTTGGCGAAGAGGCCACCGATGTGCTCTACGACGGGACTCGCTTCACCACCCTTTCCGCGCAGCGCATCCCCACCAGGAGCACCCACGGCACAGGCTGTACCTATTCGTCGGCCATCACCGCGGGGTTATCGCATGGGAAACCCGTGGACGAAGCCGTTCACATGGCCAAGGAATACGTTCATGGGGCCATCGCAGCGGGCTTTTCCCTTGGGGCAGGCCACGGCCCGCTGAACCACTTTTTTCGATGGTGGCGAGAGGACTTTCAACCGGACCACGGCACCGGAAATCCACGGAACAAGGCCGTTAACGGCCAAAAGGGGTAGCATTGCACGAAATCGTGTGTTATATATACGCCCGCGCAAAGGTAGCGCTACCATCGAAATGTCGAACTTAGGAGGTGTAGTCTTGGCCACGCTACGAAAGGGAGATTTGGCAGCGAAGGTTGCCGGTAAGCTAGGGGGACCCCGCTCTCAAGGCGACACGGCTCTAAACGCAGTGCTTGATTCCATCCGCGAAACATTGGCATCAGGCGACCGCGTAGTCCTGACTGGATTTGGCGCCTTTGAATCCCGAAGCGTCAAAGAGCGGCAGGTCCGTGCCATTAGGGGTTCGCAAGCTGGTCAGCGGGTGACCGTCCCGGCTCATAGCCGCGTGGGATTCACCCCGGGTTCAGAGTTGGCGGGAGCGGTCCGTTAATACCCACAAAGGCCTCTGCGCCTATCGCCGAGCCGCGGTAGAGTGAGAGTAGAACGTAAAGGGGACTATGTTTCATAGTCCCCTTTTTTATGGACTAGATTCCGTCCCCGTCGCGCCGTGGAAGAGGCGCTGCCAATGTGCAGCGTCCACCTTATCGGTGCACATCGTCACCAGCGCGATGCAGCCAGCAGGCCGCCAGCGAAGCTCCTCCTCGGTGGGAGGCAGTTGGCTCTCCCACACGTCCACTTCAGCGAACTGCTCGCGGAGTAGGTCGATGGCATCCTCGTAGACCTAACGAGAGGCAATCACCCTGCCCTCAATTATGCACTTCCGTTCTTGGATTATTATACGGGGCACCACAGGGCCGGACACCACACCCTGGCGGTCGGGAACAACCTTGCACTACCATACCGGAGCTTTATGGAACACCAAGCGTCCCGGACTGTGGCCCTCGTCGACCTCGACGCTTTCTTCGCATCGGTGGAGGTCATTGAACACCCCGAGCTAAAGGGGAAGCCGGTGCTTATCGGAGGGTCTCCCCAAGGAAGGGGCGTAGTTGCGGCAGCCTCCTATGAGGCCCGTACTTTCGGCTGTCACTCGGCAATGCCTATGTCCCAAGCCCTGCGCCTGTGTCCCCAGGCAACGGTGCTTCCCACCCGCCACCACCTCTACCAAAACTACTCCCGACGGGTGATGGATCTGTTGCATGAGACGACGGAGCTGGTGCAGCAAGTGTCCATCGACGAAGCGTATCTGGAGTTGACTCCCGTCGCCCCAGAGTTAGAGGAGGCGGTGGGCATTATGCTACGAGCCCAGGCGCGGGTGAAAGACGTGGTCGGTCTCGCCTGCTCGGTGGGACTTGCCTCTAACAAAATGGTGGCGAAGATTGCCTGCGAGGAGGGCAAACCCAACGGATTCATGGTGGTGCCAGCCGGCGCCGAAGCATCCTTCCTCGATGGATTAGGAGTCCAGGCGTTGCCTGGAATCGGCCCCAAGTCGGCAGAGCGGCTGCGGGCGCGGGGATTTCAGACGCTGGGACAGGTTGCCCGAGCTCCCCTCTCCAACGTCATGGCCGTTTTGGGTCCCCGTGGGGCCGTTGTGCAGCATCGCGCCCTCGGACAGGACAACTCAGCCATCACTACAGGCCGCGAAACCAAGTCCATCAGCTCCGAGGGGACATTCGCCGAGGATGTCGACCAAGCGGAGCCGCTGCACCATGCGATCGCGCGCATGGCTGCAGAAGTTGCGGAGTCGCTGGACCGGCATGATCTGCTGGCCCGAACGGTGACGCTGAAATTACGGTTCTCCGATTTCACCACCATAACCCGCTCGATGAGCAGGGCTCGGGCCACGGCGGCGAAGGAGGCCCTCCAGGAGACGACGAACCAACTGCTTAAGGCCAACTGGTTGCCCGGTCAGGCGGTGCGGCTCGTCGGCGTGGGGGTGAGCAACCTTCGCCATCAGCAGGAACCGGGCCAACTGGCATTGGAGGACCTCCTGGCCGACCCGGAGTATGCGCCCGCTGTTGGAATAAATAAAATGGTCTCCAGAAATAAACCGGAAGGCCACGGAGGCGTCGATGCTGCTATTGAGTGAGGAAAACGTGCGCGAGCTGCTTCCCATGAAGGAGTGCGTGGAGGTTATGGACCGCCTGTTCCAGGACGCCGGAGCTGGTGGTGCAGTGAACGCCAGCCGCTATCGCATTCCGTTGCCCGGCGGCGGGTCTCACCAGGTCATGGCGGGCATGTCCACGGCCTTAGGGGCTACGGGGCTGAAGACCTACGCAGGAGGCCGCGGCTCCGGGTCCAATATGCTGGTTCTCCTATACGGGCTCAACCCGGTGGGGCCTGTCGCTCTGCTGAGTGCCAACGCTCTGGGCGCAATCCGCACCGGCGCCGCCAGCGGTGTGGCCACCAAGTACATGGCGCGCGAAGATGCCCAGAGCGTCGGTGTGATTGGCAGCGGCAGGCAGGCCAGAACCCAGCTGGCCGCCATCTGTGCGGTCCGGCCCATCACCCAGGCATGGGTCTACAGCCCCACTCCGGAGCGGCGTGCCGCCTTCGCCCAGGAGATGGCCGCGTCGCTCGGTATCGCCATCGAGGCCGTGGAATCGGCGGAGGCAGCCGTGGCCAAGGCGGATATCGTGGCCACCATCACCAACTCACGCGACCCGGTGCTCAAGGGCGAGGCCATCCGGCCTGGCACGCACATCAATGCCGCCGGGAGTAACTCCTGGATGCGCAGAGAACTAGATGAGACCGCAATAAAGCGTAGCGCCCTTATCGTGGTGGACGACCTGCCTCAGGCGAAGACCGAAGCGGGGGACCTCATCTGGGCTTATGAGCAGCGGGCGTTTCAATGGGAACAGGTGGCCGAGCTCGGCCAGCTGGCTGCGAAACGTATCCCCGGCAGGCCCTCCACTGATGCCATCACCCTGTTCGAATCCCAGGGCATCGGGATGGAGGACGTGGCCGCCGGAATGCACGTGTACAGAAAGGCCATCGAGCGCGGCCTCGGTCAGCAGGTAGAGTTGTAGGGGGTGGGGAGGGCCAGTTAGACTGGAAAGAGACGTCGCACTATCCGTTAGTTTTATGAATGCGTTACTTACGTTAAAGGAGGATATCTCCGTGGCTGACCCCATGTTCGAGCCCAAACAACTCCAGGTGGCTGATCAAGGACTGGAAGTCCTGTGGAAGGACGGGCACCGGACGCTCCTGACTAGCCGGTATCTCAGGGGCAACTGCGGCTGCGCCCAATGCGTCGATGAGCTCACCCACGAGCGCGTGACGGGCGTGGAGGACGTAGATGTCGGGGTTTACCTGGCTGATTCCGTTGAGGTCGGCCGCTACGCCGTGAACCTGCTCTTCAGCGACCTGCACAGCACCGGCATCTATCCCTTTGAGTTCCTACGCAAGCTGTGCGACTGCCCTGAGTGCCAGGTGCTCAGGCAATCTGGCGCTCAGGCGTAGCTTCAGGCTTCTGGACGTCTTCCTGTCCGAGCTTTTCCTTCAGCGTAACGATAGCTGGATGGCTGCCGTAGAGCGTGGTCAGCTTTCCGTTGACACGGACCTTAACCTTCCCGATGTGCCCTCCCTTGGACAGCAACCATAAGGACCAGTTCAAGGCCGAGCGCTTCAAACGGGGGAACACCCGGAGCAGCTCCTCCCCTTGGTACTCAAACACCTCGTCCCCACGGCGCTCTAACTCCTCGTAAATCATGGCCTGCAGGGGAGGCAAGCCGCCAGTGGCGGGCATGCTGTACTCAGCGATTTGAGAAATTTTCATGGGTGTGTCACCTTTAGGTAATTTCTTAGATTTGAACTATCTGAAATAGTAGGAATATCTTTGCGTATTGTAAAGCACTTAGCAGTGGAAATTAGCACAGACATGTGCTTACCGCTATCCTATAGGTAGACATATATATATTTTTCTTTAACTTTTCCGAAATATCCCCTCCCCTTATCATGGGACTGTACATTAGGGCAGTGTCGCCCTAAGATGCAGTCCACCGCCATGCTGCAGCCTATTTCCACGAGGTCACGAAGCCAGCCATGACCAGCCCTCAACAACACACGGAAGAACTCAGCACAGATGAGGTCAGGCACATCGCTGCGCTGTGCCGCATCGGCCTTACCGCTGACGAGGCGGACCGGATGCGCCGAGAGCTGACCACGTTGCTCAACGAGGTTCGCGTGATCCAGGCCACGGATACGACCGAGGTGCAGCCCACCGGACACGCCGTGGAGGTGGACTCGGTGATGCGCGCCGATGTTCCCGGGCCAGTCATGCCCGTGGAGGAGGTCCTGGGCAACACGCCTAAGCGAGAAGGCGACTACATCCGCGTGCGGGCGGTGATTGAGGAGTGATGCCCCGACCATGGTAGATGCACTCCACTATTCAACCCTTCGCGAGATGTCCGAAGCACTCCACCGCAGGGAGTTGTCCTCATTGGATCTGACCGAGGCCCATCTGGAGCGCATCGAGCGTCTGGAGCCTCGGTTGGGCGCCTTCCTCGAAGTTACATCGACCGTGGCCCGTCAGCAGGCCCGCCAAGCGGACGAGCAGCTTGCGGAGGGGTCGGCGGGGCCATTGACGGGAATCCCCATGCAGCTAAAGGACAATATATCCACCAGCGGTGTGGCCACCACCTGCGGGTCACTGATGTTGGAGGGTTACGTCCCGCCCTTCGACGCCACCGTAACCCAGCGTTTGCGAGATGCAGGGGCGGTGCTCTTGGGCAAAGGGAACATGGATGAGTTCGCCATGGGCTCTTCAACAGAAAATTCGGCCTACAAGACAACCGCGAATCCCTGGAGCACCGACCGGGTGCCGGGAGGTTCCAGTGGCGGGCCGGCGGCGGCGGTTGCTGCGGGAGAGGCAGCCTTCTCCCTGGGATCAGACACCGGAGGCTCAATTCGTCAGCCCGCCTCTTTGTGCGGCATCGTGGGACTCAAGCCTACATACGGGCTCATCAGCCGCTACGGGCTGGTGGCCTATGCCTCATCTTTGGACCAGATTGGACCGCTGACCCGCACCGTCGAGGACACCGCGTTGGTCCTCAACGCCATCGCCGGTCACGACGCCAAGGATTCAACCTCCATCAAACAGGCGGTGCCCGACTACACCCAAGGCCTTAACAAAGGTATCGCTGGGCTGCGTATCGGTGTCGTGAAGGAGTATTTCGGCGATGCCGTGGATTCCGAGGTTGCACGCACCACCAAGGAGGCCATCCTGAGACTGGAGGAGCTGGGCGCCGACGTGGTCTGGGACATCTCTCTGCCCTTATCCGAAACGGCGCTGGCTGTCTATTACATTCTCGCGCCCTGTGAGTGCTCGGCCAACCTAGCCCGCTACGACGGCGTCAAGTACGGCTACTCCGACATGGAGTCTCAGGGCATGCGCGCGGCTTTGGAGGAAACGCGGCGTCAGGGGTTCGGCGCTGAGGTCAAACGGCGCATCCTGCTCGGCACCTATGCCCTCTCCTCCGGCTACTACGATGCCTACTACCTGAAGGCCCAGAAGGTACGCACTCTCATACGACGGGAATTTGCTCAGGCCTTTCAACAGGTGGACCTTCTAGTGACTCCCACCTCTCCCACGGTGGCCTTCGGGCTGGGAGAGAAGGTTGACGACCCCCTGGCCATGCACGCCAGCGACATCTGCACGGTTCCGGTGAATATCGCCGGTATCCCCGCGGTGTCCGTCCCCTCCGGCTTCGCGGACGGCCTGCCCGTAGGCCTTCAACTTATAGGCTCGCCCATGAGCGAGCCCATGTTGCTTCGCGCTGCTCACGCCTACGAGCAGGCAACCGGCTGGCATGCTCAGCATCCGGCGATCTAGCAGGTCTGGCGAGAAAACTCTCGTCCATCCCCCTAGCCCACGTTTCCTTCGACGGGTTCAGGACTCCGCCTGGGCCAAAAAAGGGAGAGATTTTATCTGCAGGACACCCTCAGGCCCCCGCCACAGAGGTTTCGCCCCTGTGTGCACACCCCCCTATTTCATAAGGCTAGCTCAGCGGGCGATGTCCCGACGTTGAAAGACCACCAGCGCGGCCAGAAAGCTCACTCCCGCAACCCCCAGCAACACACCCACGTCTCGCCAGGGGATTCCACCCTGCTGGGCTATAGCCAACGGGTCATAGTAATGAAAAACGCTCAACGGGCCAAAAGGAGCGACGGGGATCCAGAGCGTCGCCAGAAAGTCCAGGAAGAACAGGGCGATGGTGATACCCGCGGCGACGGCAGCAACGTGGCCGCCCTCATTATCCAACGCTGAAATGAACAGCGTATAACCGCCCATCGCCAATCCCAGCGCCATGATATTGAACAGGACGCGCACAAAGAGACCAAGGCTGACCTCGCCGGTAAGGCCCGTAACCATCAGCCCCACCCAGGTGCCGAGCCATGCACCGACCATCAGAACGAGCAGGCTCACCACAATGGCTAGGGTCTTCGAGGTGAGCAGCTTCCAGCGGGCGATGGGCGCCGACAGCAGGACCAAGATGGTGCCCCGTTCTATTTCCTTGGCCACGACTCCACTGGAGACCGCAATCACAAAGGCGGAGACCGCGATCAGATAGATGGGATGGCGGTAGCCGGAGGCCAAATATCCGTTCGCGTCGGTGGCAAACCCTCCCTGGGTCTTGAGCAACGCCTTCATACTCTCCGGGATCAACTCTTCAAACTCCCGTGCCGATTCCAGTCCCCCGAAGGCATCGAAGGTGTAAACCAGCAGCAGGCTCACTCCAAAGAGCCCAATGGTGGTGAGCGCAGTGCCGAAGCCGTATCCCCCGAGCGACTGCGTAAAAAGACTACGCATGCTGGGCGAGTTCCTCCGTTTCGTAATATCCCATGAACATCTCCTCCAAGCTGGTACGCTCGAAGACGAGGTCGTCGAGATCGTAACCGCTCAGCTCACGAAGCAGCGGATTTATGTCCCCGGAAACGGAGAGCCCCCAGCTCCTCCCCTCCTTGGACACGACCTCCACGCCGGACGCTGAAAGGCTATCGGGCGGCGGCTCTCGGAAGATCACTTGCATCCGTCGTCTGTAGCGTTTGCTCAACGCCTCCACCGACCCGATGCTCACCAGCTTGCCATCGCGAATAATCGCTACCCGATCGCACAGTTCCTGCACGTCGGGAAGAATATGGGAGGACATGAAGATGGTTGCTCCGTGGCTATTTAGCTCCCGCATCAGGCCGAAAAAAGCCCGCCGTACCAGCGGGTCAAAGGCATCGGTGGGCTCATCCAAGATAAGTAGGTCCGGTCCGTGCTGTATCGCTTGGACCAGCATTACTTTCTGTTTCATCCCCTGGGAATAGCCCTTGAGCTTGCGTTGCAACGCCGAATCCGAGAGCTCCAACCCGTCCAGAAGCTGCCGCTGAAGGGGCGGCTGCCGCCTGCCGTGCAGCCGTCCGACGTAGTCCAGGAATTCGCGCCCGGTGAGCCCACCGTACAGGGCGGCTGAGTCAGGAAGGAAACCCATCCTCCGCTTCAATGCCACCGCATCACACCAGGTGTCCAGACCAAATACATTGGCGGAACCACCCCCAACGCGAATGAACCCTGTGAGAATCCGAATGGTGGTGGTCTTCCCTGCGCCGTTGGGCCCCAGGAATCCAAATATCTCACCCGGCTGAACGACTAAGTCCACTCCAGCAAGGGCCTGGATAGAACCGTAAGACTTGGTAACTCCGTGAAGGCTGATGGCAGGGGTTACCATGCCCTACTAAGCCCCGCTCGCGAAGGCCACATCATCAACCGCAACCCCAATCCGACCTTCGACCATACGCAGACGGTGTGCGCCATCGAGATGGGCTTCCGACACATCCTTCTCGTCCGCCGTGGTCACCAGCACCTGGGGGTATGCCTCCACCGCCTCCAGCACCAGAGAGCGCCTACGTTCGTCCAACTCCGAGAGCACATCGTCGAGCAGTAAGACTGGAGGGTCGCCACTGCGTTCGCTGAGGTAGGCGCCTTCTGCCAGACGCAGGGCGAGGGCTGCCAGCCGGGCTTGGCCGCGAGAGGCGTGACGCGCCATCTCCACACCGTCGAGCACCAACCGCAGGTCATCCCGGTGTGGGCCCACCACGGTTTGTGCCAGCATCTGCTCCTGACGCTTGGAGCGTTGGAGCGCCTTCATAAGCGCCTGTTGAAACCGATGCCCGTCCTCTCCCTGACCGGCAGGCGCTGTGGCGACGTACTCGACATCAATCTCTGGGCCACCGCCTACCAGCCGCTTGAAGTTCTCCTGGACAAGGCCCATCAGCCGTTCCATGGCCTGGTAACGGATTTCCAACACCGTCCCCCCCTCCTGGCACAGGGATTCATCCCAATATCCCAATTCCGCCTCCTTCGCGCGTCCATCGCGAATGTTCCGAAGCAGGTAGTTCCGCTGGAGCAGCACCTTTTGATACCGCTGAAGCGCCCGGACATAGGCCCGGCTCACCTGGGCCAGCATGACATCCAGGTACCTCCGCCGCACCGACGGCGAACCAAAGACCAGCTCCACGTCGTCAGCAGAGAAAAAGACCGCGTTGAGAAGTCCCAGTAGGTCTGAGGCCCGCCTGCCCACGCCGTTGATACGCACCCGCTTCCTCACCTTGGCGTCGACGCCCTGGCCCACCAAACATTCCAGCCCCACCCTAATCTCTACCTCTCCGCGACGGCGAGTCACCATGCCGCTGACCATCGCGTAGCCACCCGACTCAACCGTGGCCCACGACACCAACTCGCGGTCCGTCGAAGCCCGATAGGACTTGGAGAGGGCGAGCAGATAGACCGCCTCCAGCAGGTTGCTCTTTCCCTGGGCATTCTCGCCGGCAATCACCACCAACCCTGCGGGCAACACCAGTTCCATCTCGGTGATGTTGCGGAAGTTGGCAATCTGCAGGGATCGTAACTCCATAACACCATTCTACCGGACTCCGCTCCGCCGGGGGACGCATAGTGTGCCATCGTGGGTTGATTATTAAGCGGCGGTATTTGATACTTCCCAGCCTACGGCCTTACCCATAGTGACGCTCAGGGAACCCATGCAAGCAACTCACGGAAGAAAAAAACTCGCCCTGCTCAGGGCCGGAGCCTTCAGCCTGCTACTCCTGGCCCTGGTTGCGGCCTGCAACGACGAGGACCCCACGCCAACCTCGACACCCACCGTGCTCCCTCCCATCAGCGTTACTGCGGATTCCACGGGAGGTGATATCTTTTCCCAGCTGCCTGCTTCGGAGCAAACCTGCTTGGAAGAAGCCCTGGATACGAACGAGTTTGAACAGCTCCTAGTGGCAGGAATTTATGGCGACGTCCTCAGTTTTCTCAACGCGGAAGAGGTCATTGACTGCTTCAGCAACGACTCGGTCGTTCGCTTGTTCATTGGCGAACTGGTCAGCGAAGCTGGTGTCTTGAGCGATGGCACCATCACCTGCATCCGGAACACGCTGGGCAGCGTTGACCTCCAGACGGTGCTCTCCCGCGGCACTACCGGAGGACAGTCGGCGCTGGGCGGGCTCACTGGGATGCTGCTCTGCCTGACAGAAGAGGAGGCGGAACGCATCAGCCTCAGGGACCTTCTCGACAGCGACCAAGGTGATGTCCTCACGCTGGCCGATGTCCGGTGCCTGGCTGAGCATGTAGACCTGAAGGAGCTGGAGGCGCTGGTTTCCGGTCCGGACAACCTTGAGTTTCCTGAGTCTCTACTCACCGCGCTGGTGGAGTGCGGCACCTTCACCGAGGGAGATCTCGGTATCGACTTTGACCTTCCGTTGGGGCTAGAAGCAAAGCAGATTATGTGTGTTGCAGACGCCCTTGGCCCGGAAGCCATGCAGGCGATCACCTCCGGCTCACGCCTCACGACCACTGCGGAAATGCAGGCCATCTTCTCCTGTGGCATTGACCTAAACTCCCCCATAGGTCAGTGACGGTCACGTGACATGGGCACGGGCAGAGACGAGGGCATGCCTCTCTTGACACCCCAGAGGCGCGTTAGTAGGATTCCTTCGTACAGATACAATCGAATAGCCCTTCTTATCCAGAGTGGCTGAGGGACCGGCCCTGAGAAGCCCGGCAAGCGGTTGCGTGTGGGCTTGCATACCAACCCATCACGACATCGGTGCCAATTCCGGCAGCTTGAGCTACCTCAAACTGTAAGATGAGAGGGAGTCTTGGGTGACTTCTCTCATCTGTGAGAAGTCTTTTTATTTCAAGTTTTATTTCATGCATATCCCCTACCTCCGAAGAGTAGACAGGTCGGCCATGCCGGAAATCCAACCCATACTCTGGCACGAGGACCATCTCGTACTGCTTGACCAACGGCTATTGCCACAGCGTCAGGAGTGGCTCAACGTCCAGAACTACAGCGGTGCCATCGAGGCCATCCGTCAGATGAGCGTGCGCGGCGCGCCGGCCATCGGCGTTACGGCGGCCTACGCTATGGCCCTAGCCAGCCGTGAGGCACAAGTTGCCAGCTTCAACGAATTTATGGCCGTGCTCAGATCGATGGGTACCGAGATTGCCGCCGCAAGGCCGACGGCAGTTAACCTCTCCTGGGCCGTGGATCGATGCATCGCCACTGCCGAGGGCTGCTCAACACCCGGGGAGGCGCGCGAGCAGCTCCTGGAAGAGGCCCACGCCATCCGGGAAGCCGATCTCGCCGCGAACCAGGCCATGGGCGCCTTTGGAGCCGTATTGCTGCCTTCAGAGGGAGGAGTGCTCACCCACTGCAACACGGGAGCCCTTGCCACCTCCGGCTGGGGAACCGCGCTGGGGGTTATTCGAACGGCATGGGCGCAGGGAAAGCGCTTTCACGTCTTCTGCACCGAGACGCGTCCGTGGCTTCAGGGCGCGCGGTTGACTAGTTGGGAGTTAGTGGAGCTGGGCATTCCGGCCAGCCTCATCGTCGATTCCGCCGCCGGGACGCTCATGCGGCAGGGCGAGGTCGATGCCGTGGTGGTTGGCGCCGACCGAATCGCCTCCAACGGCGACTCCGCGAATAAGATCGGAACATACACCCTGGCGGTGCTGGCCAAGGAGCATGGCGTGCCATTCTACGTGGCTGCTCCATCGAGCACCATCGACTTTTCAACCGCTTCGGGGGACGACATGCAGATTGAGGAACGGGCCCCGGAAGAGGTGACACACCTCCAGGGTCATCCACTAGCAGCCGAAGGCATCGGTGTGCGAAACCCAGCCTTCGACGTTACGCCCAACAGCTACATAAGTGCCATCATCACGGAGTACGGCGTCATCCAGCCGCCACTTGCCGAAAATCTCGGCGCAGCACCGTGGCGTCACGGCCCGGAGGTGGTGGCATGACTGAGCCAACGGCACGGATAGGAATTATTGGCGGCAGCGGCCTATACCAGATGGAGGGATTTGAATCAGCAGAGGAGCTGACTATTGATACCCCCTTTGGGAGTCCCTCTGACGTCGTCACCATTGGACGGCTGACAGGCATGCCGGTGGCCTTCCTGCCCCGCCACGGCAGGGGGCACCGCATTATGCCTACCGAGATTCCCGTGCGCGCCAATATCTATGCCATGAAGCAGCTCGGCGTTGAATGGCTCATCTCCGTCAGCGCCGTGGGCAGTTTGCGCGAAGAGGTGCGCCCGCTAGACATGGTGGTCCCCGACCAGCTCATCGACCGGACCCGATTGCGTGAAAACACCTTCTTTGGAAACGGCATCGCCGCCCATATTCCCTTCGGAGACCCCTTTTGTCCCGACCTGAGTGCCCTTCTAGCAAACGCGGCGCGGACCGAGGAGGTCACCATCCACCAAGGCGGCACATGTGTCGTCATGGAGGGCCCCGCCTTCTCCACCAAGGCGGAGTCTCACCTCTATCGGAGCTGGGGAGCCAGTGTCATCGGCATGACGGCACTTCCCGAAGCGAAGCTAGCCCGGGAGGCGGAAATCTGCTACGCGCTACTGGCCTCGGCCACCGACTACGATGTCTGGCACGAAAGCGCGGACCCGGTATCCGTGGAGATGGTGCTGGCCAACCTACTCAAGAATATGACGAGCTCCCAACGCGTGCTCCGTAGCCTTGCGCCCCGGTTGGACTACCAGCGGCAGTGCGTTTGCGCCCACGCTCTGGAGAAGGCTGTCATTACCTCCCGTGACTACATACAGCCTGAAGTGAAACAACGCTTGCAGGCAATTCTTGGCAAGTATATCTAACCCACAGAACGAGCAAAAGGAGAGAAAATCATGACGGAATATGGAAGACAGGAAGCCGGTGAGCCCTATCGCCGGATCTCCGTTACGGAGGCGCTGAAGCTCCAGAATCAAGGAGCGCTAGTGGTGGATGTGCGAAGGGACGACGAGTGGGAAACTGGCCACCCTGTAGGCGCCGTCCACATTCCGGTGGATGACGTGTTAGCCCAGGCCGAGGAAAATCTGCCCAAAGGCAGGCAGCTGCTGTTCATTTGCGCCGCGGGCGTGCGGAGCGGCCTGGCCTGCGAGATGGTTTCCGCGCTGGGCTACGAGTCCGCCTTAATCTTCAATATCGAAGATGGCATGCCGGTCTGGATGGAACAAAGCCTGCCCACCGAGTATGGAGCATAAGCTGACGACCGCATCGACTGAACACACACCCCCGGTCCAAGCGCTGCTGCGTCCAAGGGCCTACAATTCTGACAGACACTGGCACCAGAGCATGTATCACCGAATACGTCCTGCCAAAAGAGACCCTTCGCCAACGCCTGGAGGAACGGACTTCCAAGGGCACCGATGCCTCCGGCGCAACCTGGGAGGTCTACCAACAGCAGCAAGCCCCCTGGGAATCGATGAGCGAAGCGCCGGGGATCTGGCACATCCAGTTGGACTGTCATCCCACCGATCGAGGAAGCAGGCCGCGCTCGTCAATGACTTCTTCGTCCATACTTCGAGTGTGCATCCATAGTTCTTACGCCGTGAGCGGCCAACCAAAAAGGAGTTGCAATGCAGATTGACGGGAAAGCGGGTGACGTGAAGGACCCAACGCTTGCGGACGAGGGAGTCCGCCTCATTGAGTGGGCAGCACGGGAAATGCCGGTGCTGCGCCTCATCGGTGAGCGTTTTGAGAAGGAGAAGCCGCTGGCAGGCATGCGGATTGCCGGGTGTCTCCACGTGACCACCGAGACGGCCAACCTTGCCCTGGCCCTGAAGGCGGGCGGCGCGGATGTGACCATGTGCGCCAGCAACCCGCTGAGCACCCAGGACCCGGTGGCCGCGGCACTTGCCTTGGCCTACGGTATCCCCACCTACGCCATCAAGGGAGAGGACAACGATACCTACTACCAGCACATCCACGCGGCACTGGACACAAAGCCTATGGTCACCATGGACGACGGCGCCGACCTGGTCGCCACCATCCACACCCAGCGGCATGACCTGCTGAGTGGCATAATGGGCGGCACCGAGGAGACCACCACGGGAGTCGTGCGTCTGCGAAGCATGTCGGAAGCGGGCGCCCTCAAGTACCCCATCATCGCTGTCAATGAAGCTGATACCAAACACCTCTTCGATAACCGTTACGGGACCGGCCAGAGCACCCTCGATGGCATCACTCGGGCCACCAACGTCCTCTGGGCAGGAAAGACAGTGGTTCTGGCAGGCTACGGTTGGTGCGGCCGGGGCATCTCGATGCGGGCCCAAGGAATGGGCGCCAAGGTCATCGTGACCGAGGTCAACCCTGTACGCGCGCTGGAGGCGATCATGGATGGCTACCGAGTCATGCCCATGGCGGAGGCAGCATCCCTCGGCGATATCTTCATCACCGTGACCGGCGGGATCAACGCCCTCGACGCCCACCACTTCCACGATATGAAGGACGAAACGCTGGTTGCGAACAGCGGCCACTTCAACGTTGAGATCAACATCGAAGCGCTGGAGGACATGGCAGTAGAGAAACGCCAGGCACGCCCCATGGTTCAACAATATGTCATGGCTGATGGCAGGAGACTCAATCTCCTGGGCGAGGGGCGACTCATCAACCTGGCCGCAGCCGAAGGACATCCCTCGGCAGTTATGGATATGAGCTTCGCCAACCAAGCCCTGTCCGCAGAGTATCTGGCCGCCAACGCAGCAAGCCTGGACCCTGGTGTCTACCCGGTACCCCTGGACCTGGACGTCCAGGTAGCTCGCGTTAAACTCGAGGCCATGGCCGTGGGTATCGACCACCTGACCCCAGAGCAGGACAAGTATCTAAACAGCTGGGAAATGGGCACATAACACACGCATCCAAGCTGCACACCCCCTAGGAGGATTAAAGGAAATGGCTGACTCCAGCTTTCGCAACGCACCGTCTTACCTCTACTCCTCGGAGTCAGTAACCGAGGGGCACCCGGACAAGCTCTGCGACCAAGTCTCCGACGCGATTCTCGACGCCATCTACGCCCAGGACCCCGCTGCCCGGGTTGCCTGTGAGACGGCCACGACCACCAACCTGGTCATGGTCCTGGGAGAGATAACAACCACTGCAACGGTGGACTATGAAGCCATCGTCAGAAAAACCCTCAAAGAAATAGGGTATAACGACCCGGATACCGGCATCGACTACAAGACATGCCGGGTGCTGGTCGAGCTCCACGAGCAGTCACCCGACATCTCCCAAGCGGTAACCACCGCCCTGGAACACCGGAACGCCGACAGCGGCACTAGCGGCGAGGTTGAGACGCTGGGCGCCGGTGACCAAGGGATGATGGTGGGTTTTGCCTGCAACGAGACTCCAGAACTGATGCCTCTCACTATCGTCCTTTCGCACCGGCTCACCCAACGCCTGTCCATCGCACGTAAAGAGGGAGAAATCTCCTATCTTCGCCCGGACGGCAAGTCCCAGGTAACGGTGGAATACGCTTATGGCGTGCCCAAACGTATCCACACCATTATCGTGAGCACTCAGCACCAGGAAGGGATTCCCTTGGAGGTCATCAGCAAGGACATCCGAGAGCGGGTCATCAACCCCATTGTGCCGGAAGGGCTCATTGACGATGAAACCAAGATTCTAGTGAATCCCTCCGGGAAATTCGTGGTGGGAGGTCCCCACGGCGACGCTGGACTTACAGGACGTAAGATACTTGTCGACACCTACGGAGGAGTTGCGCGTCACGGTGGTGGCGCCTTCTCTGGCAAGGATCCAACGAAGGTTGACCGCTCAGCAGCCTACGCTGCCCGCTACGTGGCGAAGAACGTGGTCGCCGCCGGCCTTGCAGACCGCTGCGAAGTTCAAGTGTCCTATGCCATCGGGGTAGCGGCTCCCATCTCCGTCTCGGTGGAGACCTTCGGTACCGGCCATTGCTCCGATGAGACCATCAACAAGGTCATCAATGACCACTTTGACCTGCGGCCTGGAGCTATCATCCGTGACCTTGGCCTTCGCCAGCCCATCTACGCGAATACCGCCGCCTACGGGCACTTTGGTCGTGACGACTTGGACCTGCCGTGGGAACGGACGGACAAGGCCGAAGCGCTGCGGGTCGATGCAGAGCGTACAGTGACCGGCTAAGCCAAAGAGTCCCCCCTTAATATGGGTCCAGGGCACGCCCTGGTATACTCTTTTACATCGTGGCCACGAATATCACCGAAATTAAGTTTGGCACCGACGGATGGCGAGCGCTCATCGCGAAGGACTTCACATTCGCCAATGTCCGCGCCTGCGCCGAGGGCGTTGTACGCCTGCTGCGCGAAGAGGGGCTGGCGTCCCGCGGACTGGTGGTCGGCTACGACACGCGGTTCGGTTCCAAGGACTTCGCCGACGAAGTGGCGCGTGTGAGTACTGTCCTGGGCGTTACCACCTACCTCTGTGATCGCCCCACACCCACTCCGGTGGTGAGCTATAGCGTCCTTCACCATCATGCCGGAGGCGGCATTGTCATCACCGCCAGTCATAATCCCGGCGCGTGGAACGGCTTCAAGTACAAGCCCGATTACGCGGGCAGCGCTACGCCGGAGATTGTCGCGCGGCTGGAAAAGCATATTGCCAGCGCCCAGCATAACGGCACCGAGCAGACCATGCACTTAAGCACCGCCAGGGAACAGGGTCTCCTGGTGGAGTTCGACCCCACAAGTCCCTATCTGGAGAACGTGGGCAAGTCCATCGACCTTGAGGCCATCCGTCAGGCGGGTCTGCGCATCGCCGTAGATAGCATGCACGGGGCCGGAGCGGGCTACCTTGCCCAACTCCTAGCCGATGGAAAGAGCGAGGTAACGGAGTTCAGGGCATCGGTCAACCCCAGCTTCCCCGGTATGGCCCAACCAGAGCCCATCGCCCACAACCTGGAGGAGACGGCCAATGCGGTACGCCAACAGGGCTTCGATGTGGCCCTCGCCACCGACGGCGACGCCGACCGCCTGGGCATCCTCGACGAGCACGGCGAGTTCATTACAACGCTGCAGACCTTTGCACTCCTCTGCCTTCACCTGCTGGACATTCGCGGCCAGCAGGGCCCCTTGATCAGGTCGCTGACCCAGAGCGCCATGATCGATAAGCTGGGCGCACTCCACGGCCAGCCGGTGACCACCACCTTGGTGGGGTTCAAGTACCTGGGCCCAGTGATGATGGAGCAAGACGCGCTGGCTGCGGGTGAAGAGAGCGGCGGATACGCCTTCCGGGGAAATATTCCGGAGCGCGACGGTATCTTTAGCGGACTACTTTTCCTAGAGTTGATGGTTCGGACGGGCAAGCGGCCATCTGAACTGGTACGCTGGCTCTATGACATCGTCGGCCCTCACCATTACGACCGCTGGGATGTAGCCTTGGAATCGGGCTCACAACCACCTTCGCGAGAGGCTATTCTGGCCAGGGTCCCGAAGGAGTTGGGCGGGTTGCGCGTCCTTGATACCTCAACAGAAGACGGCGTCCACTTTCTGCTAGAAAGCGGCTTCTGGGGGCTGGTGAGGACGTCGGGCACCGAACCACTAGTCCGTCTTTATGCCGAGGCTGGAAGCGAAGAGACTGTCCAGCAGCTGCTCGCCGATCTCCGCACGCTGGCGAACATCTAAAAACTAACCCGTTAGCGTTTGGTGTATTGAGGGGCGCGGCGAGCCCGCTTGAGCCCGTACTTCTTGCTCTCTTTAATCCGTGAGTCGCGGGTCATGAAGCCATGCTTGCGCAACTCCGGCTTGAGCTCAGGGTCTGCCACCACCAATGCTCGGGCTATCCCGTGACGGATCGCATCCGCCCAAGCGGATATACCGCCGCCCTCCACCTTCACCACGACGTTGTAGCGACCGGCCACCGACGGAATGGAGGTGAACACCTGATTGGCACGGCTCTGCCAGTCAAGCCAGGTCAGGACCTCCTCCATTGGCTTCCCGTTCACCACCATGCTACCGGTTCCCCCAGGATACAGGCGAACCCGAGCCACCGCGGACTTCCGTTTTCCGGTCCCGTAGTAGTACTGGGAGCTTGTCGTCATTTAACTCTCCGCCTTCTTCCTTGGTGCTCGGGGTTTCTTCGGTACATCAGTTGTTGCCGACGCAGTCTTCTGCTTGGGTGTACGTCTCTTAGCCACCGACGCAGCTTTTTGAGCAACGGCTGGGACCTCTTCGGCTACCGGGTCGGCAGCGATTTGGGCCTGCTCCACCAGCGCCTCAGCTGTGGCGTGGGCTGCTATGGCTTCTTCTCGATGGCCGTAGGTTGGTCGCCGCTTCGTTGGGGAAGCCGCAGCGGTCTGCGAGGCCGACCGGGCTGCGACCCGAGCTCCCGTTCCCTCGTTGACTTGGGCCTCGTGGGGATGGGAATCTCCACGGTAGACCTTGAGCCGACGAAACATCTGGCGGCCCAAGCGAGTGCCCGGCAACATGCCCTTGACCGCCTTCTCGATAACGCGGTCAGGGCGCTCCACGAGAAGCTCAGCTTGCGGTTTGCTCCGAAGGTGGCCTACGTAACCGGTGTGCCGGTAGTAGGTCTTCAGTGCCGAGGGATTCCCGGTGACCTCCACCTTCCCTGCGTTGACCACAATTACGTAGTCACCCATGAGTAGGTGGCGGCTGTAATCCGGTTTATGCTTCCCCATAAGCAGAGTCGCCACGGATGTGGCAAGCCTGCCCAGTCGCTGGCCGCTCGCGTCAACGACCTGCCAACGTGGGTTCGACTTCTCCGGTGATCTGTGTTTGGTGATTCGACTGCCCTTCATGGTTTCCTACAGGGAACTCCTTATAGTGGACTTCACGCAGGCATAGCCCGTGAGCAGGCAACACCAGCGCAGCTATCCCACGAATTGAACTCTCGGTCATGACCTGAAAACCAGCAATGGTCATCTTCCCCAACCCCACCTCCAAGACCGCCGCCGCCATTCGCCGCACCTGCTGCGGCAAGAAGGAATTGCCTTCTAGCTCCAAATGCACCTCGTCGCCCTCTCGCCAAACCTCTGTCCTCATCAGACGACGAACCGTGGACTTGCTTGCCTCGACGTATCCCGAAAAACAAGCGAAGTCCCGCTCCCCCTCGACAGACGCCAACGCTTGATGCATGGCCGCAATGTCCAAGGGCAAGGGCACGTGATAGGCAAAGGCCCGACGCAGCGGAGAACGGCCCTTCCGATTCAGCAGTGTGTAGCGGTACACCCTCGCCGTGGCGTCCCGTCGTGGGTCAAAATCCTTGCCTACCGAATAGGCCGCCTTTACTGCAACGTCGTTGGGCAGATAGTGGTTCAGCCCGCTATGGAACCGCTCATCGGGCAACTCAGAGGTCGTTTCGAACACCGTTACCTGGCCCTTGGCATGGACGCCCGCATCGGTCCGCCCTGCCGCCTTTACCCGAACGGCGGCACCGGTAAGCGCTAGGACTGCCTCTTCCACCACCGCTTGAACGGTGGGCGCATTCTTCTGGAATTGCATGCCAGCATAGGCCGTGCCATCGTACTCCAGCACCAGGGCAATCTTTCGCGATACCTTGAACGTAGAAGCTCCCACTACTCCACCAGCTCCAGCAAGGCCATAGGCGCCGCGTCTCCGTTACGTGGCAGAAGCCGGATGATACGTGTATAGCCACCCGACCGCTCGGCGTAACGGGGGGCCAAGTCATCGAACAGCTTGGAGACCACAGCGCCATCCTTCACCACCCGCAGGACCTGACGGCGCGCGTGAAGCGTCCCCGCCTTACCCTTAGTGATAATCTGCTCGGCCATCCGGCGGGCCTCACGAGCTTTGGCCTCCGTGGTTGTTATACGCTCGCGACTGAACAGCTCCGTTACCAAATTATGCAGCATCGCCAGGCGGTGCTCTGCCCGGCGTCCAAGGGTACGGCCTATCACACGATGACGCATTACCTTTTACTCCTGCCCCTCTTCGGCGCTCTCAGCCCCGGCGCCAGTAGGCCCTTCCGAATCTGGGGCCCCTGCTTCCACAGCGGAAGGCATATCCTGAAGCTCGGGATGGTGAATCCCCATCTCAACCAACTTCTGATTCAACTCAACAAGGGATTTCCCCCCAAAGTTACGAATTCGGAGGAGTTCGACCCGGCTCTTCGGCAGCAGCTCTCCCACCTTGTGGATAGAGGCCCGTTTCAAGCAATTGAGCGTACGGGCGGTCAAGCCCAGAGACTCTACCGTTATGTTATGTATCGACGGGGAAATGGCAGCAATCCAATCAGGCAAATCGCTCTCCGGCGAGTCAACCTCGTTGAAGTTGGAGAAACGAAAGAAGTGCTCAACCAGTTCTTTACCCGCTTCACGAACCGCATCCGCAGGGTTGATGGTACCGTTGGTCCACACATCCAGAACCAGGCGCTCGAAGTCCGTCCGCTGCCCTACCCGCGTTTGCTCCACGGTGTAGTTCACCTTGCGTACCGGGGTGAAGATGGCGTCCACCGGCAACACCCCAATGGGAAGCCCCGTTAGCGCAGAGCCGGGTTCGTAACCCTTGCCCTGCTCCACATTCAACTCCATAATCAAGGACGCGTCCGGCCCGTCCAGCGTGGCGATGGAAAGTTCCGGATTCACAATCTCGAAATCGGAGGATGTCATAATATCCCCCGCACACACCTGGCCCTCGCCCTTGACCTCCAAGCGAAGCTTTCCCGGACGATTGGTGAGAGAGCGCAGGTGGATTGACTTCACATTCAGCAGAATATCCACCACGTCCTCTTTCACGTGGGGAATAGTGGAATACTCATGTTGGACGCCCTCGATTCGCACCCACGTCACCGCGGTGCCGAGGATGGAACTCAACAAGGCGCGGCGCAACGGGTTACCCAGGGTGGTTCCGTAGCCACCTTCCAATGGTTCGATAGAGAATGTCCCGTGGACATCATCCAACTCCCCCACCTTCACCGTCGCCACGGGAATGGGCACCGCCTCCAGGGCTATTTCGCGGGGTTCCTCGTAGCTGTATTCAAACATAGGGTCCTCTTCCTTTGTGTACGCGGACGGGCAGTCCTCCCTTTCGATTCGACTAGCCACACATTAATGGGGGCCAGTCCCTCGGAAGACTCCTACCGCGAATAGTGCTCAACAATGAGACGAGTATCAACCACCGGCGTAATATCGGCCTCTTCCGGAAGCCGACCAACGTTGGCAGTCATGGCTGATTTATCCAGCTCCAGCCAGTCGGGAAGGGGTCGTTGACCAACGGATCGCACTGCTTCCAGGTAAAAGGCGGCTTTCTTCGTTTGTTCCTTCCAACTCAGCACGTCACCCACCTTCACCCGGTACGAAGGAATATCCATCTTTCGGCCATTGATAGTGAAGTGACCATGGAGCACCCACTGACGCGCCTGCTGACGGGCATCGGCAAATCCCAACCGGTAGACCACGTTATCCAAACGCCGTTCCAGCAGTCCCATCAAGTTGAAGCCCGTTTGCCCGGGACGCCGGCGCGCCAAACGAAAATAATTGGCAAACTGCCGCTCCAGCACTCCATAGGTCTGCCGTGCCTTCTGCTTCTCTCTCAACTGGATGCCCCAGTCAGAGAGGCGGCGGCGGCGCGGCACCTGCGCTCCCGGCGTCACCCCTCGGCGACGCTCCACAGCGCACTTGGGCATGTAGCAGCGCTCCCCCTTCAGGAAGAGCTTTACTCCAGCCCTTCGGCACTGCCTGCAAACCGGTCCTGTATATCGTGCCATATCGTTCTTAAACCCTTCGCCGCTTCGGAGGGCGGCAGCCATTGTGCGGAATAGGCGTCACGTCCCTGATACTGGTCACCGTTAACCCGTTCGCCTGCAGTGCCCGAATCGCCGCTTCGCGTCCGGTACCAGGTCCTTTCACCAAGACATCCACGTGACGAAGGCCATGCTCCAAGGCTTTACGGACCGCCGTCTCAGATACCCGTTGGGCAGCAAAGGCGGTGCTTTTCCGCGATCCCTTGAACCCCACACCACCACCACTGCTCCAGGAAACGACGTTCCCTTCCATGTCGGTAAGACTCACAATGGTATTGTTAAAAGTGGAGGTGATATACGCCTTCCCCCTAGGGACGAACTTGCGCTCGCGTCTTCTGCTTCGTGTCCTGGACCGTGCCATACCCCTCCCGACTCAGCCACTTCTGCGGCGGCTGGATGCTTCCTTACTTCTTTGACGCAACCCGTCGCTTGCCGACCACTGCCCGCCGACTGCCCCGGCGAGTCCGAGCATTGGTCCGGGTCCGCTGGCCTCGAAGAGGCAGGCCACGCCGGTGCCGGAGACCTCGGTAGGTGCCAATATCAATCAGCCGGCGAATGTTGTCGTTCACTTCCCTGCGGAGGTCTCCCTCCACCATGTAGTCGCCATCGATGAGCGTTCGCAATAGATTCAACTGACCCTCATTCAAGTCTTGAACCCGAGGATTACCCTCCAACCCTGCACGCTCCGTAAGTTGGCGAGCCCTAGTCCGGCCTATGCCGTAAACACGGGTCAGTGCAATCTCCACCCGCTTCTGGTCGGGGATATCCACCCCTGCCACTCGCGCCATAACCTACTCCTTATCCCTGCCGCTGACGGTGCCGCGGATTACTGCACATGATACGCACCACACGGGCACGGACAACAATCTGACACTTATCGCACCGCGGTTTTACCGAAGCACGTACCCTCATGAGCGACTCCTCTGTCTATTTTCCATCCGCATTGCTTACCTAAACCGGTAGGTGATGCGGCCTCGTGAGAGATCATAGGGTGAAAGCTCAACCAAGACCCGGTCGCCCAGCAATACCCGGATGCGATTCATACGCATTTTACCCGATACGTGGGCCAGCACCCCGTGGCCGTCAGCCAGCTCCACACTAAAACTGGCGTTAGGAAGCGCTTCAACAACCTTTGCCTCTACCTCAATACTCTCTTTTTTCGCCATCAACGCATTCCTTGCAGCTCTCGTTGTTACGCTTTCGGCGTGCTATCGACAGCCGTAAGTACCTCGGGACCGTCCTCCGTGATAGCCACGGTGTGCTCAAAGTGGGCAGAACGCGTGCCGTCGGCCGTGACAACAGTCCACTTATCCCCCATCACCTTGGTCTCATCACCGCCGATGTTCACCATGGGCTCGATGGCTATCACCATACCAGGGCGCAACAACAAGCCTCGATTTGGCTGCCCGAAGTTGGGCAGGAATGGCTCCTCATGGAGCGCTCGCCCAATGCCGTGGCCACCATACTCTCGAACCAGTCCATACGTTCCCCGGCGTTCCACCTCACCCTGAATTGCTGCGGAGACATCTCCCAGCCGGGCACCAGGCTTCGCTTGCTCAATTCCGGCCCACAGGCTTGCTTCACAGACCTCAAGCAGACGCTGCTCTTCTTCAGGAACTTCGCCCACGACGACTGTAATGGCCGAATCACCGTACATCCCTCCGACGATGGCACCGAGATCAAGGCTGACCATATCGCCCTCTTGGACGACCAACCCACCTGGAATGCCATGCACGATCTGGTGGTTGACCGACACGCACAACGTGGCAGGAAAGCCACGATAGCCCTTGAAGGCAGGCTTTCCGCCCATGCTGACGATGTCCCGCTCAGCAATGGCATCCAATTCACGCGTCTCCATGCCGGGCTCTACGGACATCCGCAGCGTCTGGAGAGTGCGGCCCACTATTTGGCCCGCCTCCCGCATGAGGTCCAATTCCTTGGGCGACTTGATACTCACGCCCGAAGGGCGGCCTAATTCGTTCATAGGGTATGTTGGTTGCTTCTTATCCATATCGCGAACGTGTATTGTACCTCGTAATCCTATAGAACAGCAAAAGGGGCTAACTCAGGCAATCGCCAACAACAGCACTCCCGCCACCACATCCACCGGCTGAGCGCCGTTCACACGCCTCAACTTCCCCTGCCTTTCATAGTAATAAATCAACGGCGCCGTTTGACTGTCGTACACTTCCAGCCGCTTCTCGACCGCTTCAGGCCGGTCGTCCGGCCGCTGAGCCAACGTCCCACCGCACACATCACACGCGCCCTTCTGACGTGGCGGAGCGGCGTGCTCGTGGTAGGGCGTCTGGCAGTCAGTACAGACCCACCGCCCACCCAACCTCGCTCGCAATTCCGTCTTGTCCACCTCGATCAGGGGTGCCCAATCAATGGCCTCCCCCTGCTCGGCCAACGCCCGGTCAAGGGCTTCGGCCTGCTCCATTGTCCGCGGAAAGCCGTCCAAAACGTACCCGATCTCCGCGTCTCGTTCTTTAATGCGCTCCAGCACCATCTGGACAGTTACTTGGTCAGGGACCAGCTCGCCTTTTTCCATATAGGTCTTCGCCAAATTTCCCAGTTCTGTTCCCTCCGCCTGGTGCTTGCGGAAGAGGTCACCTGATGCGACGTGGGCCACCTTTCCCGACGCTGCAAGCCGCTTCGCCTGTGTCCCCTTCCCCGCTCCTGGCGGGCCGAGCAGAACGATACGCAAGGCCACCCCCTATCGGAGGAATCCCTCGTAGTTGCGCATCAATAGCTGGGCCTCCAACTGCCGCATCGTATCCAAAGCCACCGCCACAACGATTAACAGACTGGTGCTACTCAGGGTCAGCGACTGGACACCAGTAAGCTGAGTGAAAAAGAACGGCGCAATGGCCACGGCACCAAGGAAGAGGGCGCCACCCCATGTTATCCGCAGCATCACTCGGTTCAGATACTGCTGGGTCGGCGCTCCGGGACGAATGCCTGGAATGAACCCTCCATTACGTTGCAAGTTTTCAGCTAACTGTTGCTGCTGGAAGCTGACCATTGTGTAAAAGAAGGCGAAAACAATCACCAGCACAAACACCAGTATCCAATAGTAAAAAGAGCTGGGACTTAGGGTCGTGGCCAGAAACAGACCAGCCCGGGCCAGGAAAGCATCACTGGACGGGTTGGCAAAGTAGTTGGCAATAGTACCGGGAAGAATCATGATACTAAAGGCAAAGATGAGCGGAATCATACCGGCCGAGTTGACCCGCAGCGGTAAGAAGGTCGCACCTCCTTGCCGGTACATACGGTTGCCCCTGAACACGCTGCGCCCGTACTGCACTGGGATCCGGCGTTGAGCTTCGGTGAAGAGGACGATCACGTAAATCAGGCCCACCCCGACAGCAACGAGAAGCAACAGCCCACCGACGTTGCCACTCTGCAGGAAACCTCTTCCCACCATCTGGGGTAG
>Ga0302123_10000183_pt1 | contig 48993 bp, 41 predicted proteins | sample CB21_321_MG_FD_203109 | JGI IMG/M metagenome (GOLD analysis project Ga0302123, IMG submission 203109) | Marine microbial communities from Western Arctic Ocean, Canada - CB21_32.1 | ecosystem: Environmental > Aquatic > Marine > Oceanic | place: Canada: Western Arctic Ocean | collected 2017-09-28 | reverse complement strand
AGTCTGATCAGACCCCATCTCACGTTTGAGTCGAAGCACGTAGTCCACCACTACCTCGCCTGCCATCGCGACCAGTGTTAGGTCCATCCCTAGCTGCCAGACCTGCAAAGGATACGCATACGACTCAGGAAGCTTTCCCTCGCGGTCTAACTCCTGCAACATCCTTTTAGCGTGTACACGTCGATAGGGGTTGTCACCCTTGAGTCTTTCCTTGAATTCCTCCCGCGTTGGAGGATCTTCGAATCGAACGGGCACCTCGTCGTACACCGACCGCAGACTTCCTCTGATGGGACGAAGATCCTTTTCAAGAGCCACTTCCACAGTTTCTGCCAGTGCCTGACCATGCGTTTCGGCAAGTTGGACAGTGCCGTAAGGGTAGGGGTTGATATCACCTCCGGCCCCCATCACGAACATGGCCGTAGCTCCCGGATGTCTCTTCTCAAGCTCTAGCTGGGCAGTGCCAGCCCATCCACCATGAAACTTCATCATGTCGGGCCGGATCGCTGTGTTGTGGCACGCGTATCCAAAAACAACCGCCTGCAACCTTGCTTCGCTGTCCCTGATACGCAGGATCGAGACATCGTGATCGACCGGGCCTTCCCAATTGTGAAACGGCGCTCGAACACCTGACTTTGTTTTCAGCCGTCGATTGACAGCAAAGCCCGCCTTCGTTCGGCCGAAATCGACCTGGGCTGGCGCCAGATTCCCGATCGCCTCGCCGATGACTCCTATGAGTTTGTCTTCAAGGTCGCTGGTGTATTCGTCCACAACTCGCCAGTCGGCTGCAGTCATCTTCAGATAACTGTTCGCGAACAATCGGCCTACGACGGGACCCGCATGTGTGTGCGTAGAATTCAGTAGTAGTCTGTCTCGCGGAAGTTGAAGAGTCTCGGCGGCGCGAGCGGCGACCCTGTCCGCCAGCGCCCTAGGGAAGCCCAACATGTCCGTCGTTACGAGAACCGCGATTTTGTCTTCAGTATCCTTGAGGGCGAGGGCTCTAGCGTATAGTTCTTGGGCCGTCCCTTGTGACGGCATCGTCCTTCGCCCGTAGCCCGCAAGCCACACCGGTTGACTCGGTGTGATGCTCACCCTTGCAGAGCCAGCCGACCAAGTATCGCTAGCATGGAGTGTTCCAAGGGCTACCGTCACGAGCAACAACGCGAGGCGAACCCGCGCCGCTAGGCTACGGCTCACGGTTCTCAAGGGTCGTTTAGAATCGGGGGCCTCGTGCTGCATCATCATTCGTGTGAGCGCTGTGGTCTGGACTTGGTCCGCAGCTTCGAGTCCAACGGCTCCATTGAGCAATCAGATCGTAGCATCGTCAGACGCTTGGTTCAGTGCATCTCTCGAATCCTTCGACGACCACGGCCTCCGAATAGCTAGGATTTTTCTAGGACCGCCTGGAAGACGGTGACGCGGTTTTCCTTGAGGTTGCGGGCGACGTTCTCGATCTTTGCCGGCGCCGTATCGCCCATCAAGAGGTGGATGCCGAGGGGCGGGGCTCCGTCCTTCTTGCGTTGCTCAATGCCTGCCAGGAACCAGTCGTGGGACGCCTTGGTTGTATCCACCCAGGCGTCAACGGTGAAGCCGACGCTTTCGAGTAGGGCGCGCAGGTCGTCGGGAGCGATGAGGAAACTCTGCCCGGGCTCGCTCGCCCAAGGGACCGGCAGGTGCGGTGGGTCGCCGGGGCCGGCAAGGATGTCGTGGAAGACAAAACGTCCGCCGGTCCGAAGGACGCGAGCGATCTCGCGATAAAGGGCTTGCTTATCTTCGATATTCATCTGGACATGCTGCGTCCAGGCGAGGTCGAAGGTGTTGTCCTCGAACGGCGTTTGGAGCGCGCTGGCACAATGGAATTCGGTCTGTCCACCGAGACCGACGAGGTCGGAGAGCGATGTTGCGACGTCGCAGTATTCCGGCGTGAGGTCGACGCCCTCGACGCGGCAATCGAACTCGGTGGCGAGAAAACGGCTGGAACCGCCCAGGCCCGAACCGACGTCGAGGGCGTGGCATCCGCGTTCGATCCCTGCCAGCGCGGCGAGCTCGAGAGTTGCTTCTCGACCCCGAATATGGAACTCGTCGATGGGTGCGAGGTCGGCGGGCGTGAGGTTATCGAGGTCTTTGTCTAGCGCTCGGAGCGCATCCGTAATGGCATCGAGTAGGCCAGACTGGCCGTAGTGTTGGGCGACGGTAGGCAAGCGGTCATGATAACAGCCGTGCCGTTACGATCCAGGCGACTCTTGTGGGTCGCGCTGGAGCTTGAATACCTTCACTCTGCCGTCGTCTCGGCTCATGACGAGCTGCCTTGATTCGGCCAACGAACGCCAGCGCTCCTGCATCGGCGGCGCGTAGGCATAGTCATGTTCCGTCCAGATGAGATAGTCGGCATCAATGTATTTGGCGACGTCTTCAATCCGCGACATTTGATCTTCGAGCCGGCTCGCATCGGGCCGAAATCTCGGCTCGGTCGTCAAGGCTAACGGCCACATGGCCTGACGTCCTGTATGGAGATAGAGATAGACATCGTCGATGGCGAGAAAACGATCCTCGGGTTCAGTGTTTTGTTCGACCCATCGGTAGACGTCTCGATAGAGATCCTGAAAGTTATCGGGATGTCGCCTCACCGCGGCTGCGTGGAGTTCGATGTTGGCCCGCACCGCATACGCAACCAGCACAGATAGAAGAACCAAGGCCGTTGCCGCGATGACGCGGTCGGCGGTAGGGCGTCGGGCCGACAGGTTCCGGGCAAAGCCTCGCACCGCGTGGCCTCCTTCGACCCAGAGGCCGATTGCGAAGAAGGGCTGGAACAGCAGCAGCAGCCGATCGGCGATCTCGTAGTTCCAAAGCAGAACGAATGGGGCATGCAGAGCCAGCGCGATGTGGAGACCACGAAGACGATCGCCGCGCGCTTGGCGCACAAGTCCAGCGATGATGCCAATGCCCAACGTTACCCATATCAGCGTGGATACGATGTCGCCCGGTCTGATGCCGAGAGTCAGATTGGTGGGCACACTGAGCATCTCGACCACATTGATCTCGATCATGCCGCTGAGCGTCTCCATGTCGGGAACACTGAGCCGCCAGAAGCCGGCGTAGTCTGTGTAATAGAGCCACGTCCGCCGAAAGCCCTCTAGCGCCCCGGCGGGGACCGGAGCCGCCAACGTGCTCTTGATGATCGCTGCCATGGCGAGGAAGGGCGTTGCGCCTAAGCAGAACCGTGCGAGATGACGCCGGTCTCCCCGCCACAAATAGGCGGCGGCGATTCCCGCTATCACGGTGATCCCAACGCTGCGTGTCAACAGACAGAGGCCCGCCACGCCTCCGGCAAGCAGTGCTCCTTTCTCGCTCTCCGAATCCCCCAGCGAAAACGCCGCGATCGCGAGGAAGATGAACAGCGTTTCGCTCAGCAGATTGGACGAAACCACGAGGAAAGGTTCTAGCGAGCAGCAGATCGCGACGGCGAACAGGGCGGCGCCGGGTCCGATTCCTTCCCAACGCTTCAGGTAGAGAAATGCCGACACAAGAATCGCAATCGCAAGCACGGTCGAGATGCTGGACGCCAGCGCGAGGTTCGCGGGGAATGCCGGGCTAACCGTCCAGACGAGCGAGAGCAAGTACGGATACAGCAACGGATACTTCGTTTGGTCGGGTTCGCCGGGGAGGCTGGGCAGGACCGGCCTGCCTTGCGAGGCAATGGCCTGGGCCGTCGCCAGGTAGATCGTGTCGTCGTGGAGTCGCCCGAACCGCGCTGTGTCGTTTCGGGCTTGCAGCAACCAAACAAAGCAGACGATCAGCGCGAGCAATCCCAGCCAAACAACGGCCGCGGTGCGTCTTCCCGATGGATGCTCCCGGTGGTTCATTCAACTTCAACCTAAACCCCGAGTGGGGAACCGACTATCAGGAGTCCGCCTTAGGCCGGCGGGGTGTTCGATGGTTGACAGACGCCCGCGCCGAACTACTCGCTGCCGGCCGCGGTCAGCTCGGCTTCGATGACTTGACTGAAGGCGTCGACGGGTTGCGCGCCTTTGAGCTGAATCCCGTTCACGTAGAAAACCGGAGTCGACTGCGCACCGATGTCCTTCGCTTGTTCGAAGTCGGATTCGATCGTCGATTCGTGCTTGCCGGAATCGAGGCATCCCGCGAACTTGATGCTGTCGAGTTCGAGACTCGTCGCGATCTTGCCGAAGTCATCTTTGGTGATGCGGCTGATCTCGAACAGGGCATCGTGGTATTCCCAAAACTTGCCTTGGTCACCGGCGCAACGCGCGGCCTCGGCGGCCTTCTGGGCTTCGGGGTGCATCTGGCGTAACGGCAGGTCCTTGTAAACGAGGCTCACCTTACCCGGATACTTGTCGAGCAGCGTCACGAGAGTCGGCTGTGCGCTTCGGCAATAGGGGCACTGGAAATCGGAGAACTCGACGATGGTGACAGGGGCGTCCGCTGACCCTCGGCGGGGCGATTCGCCGGCTTCAACCACGACACGCGGCGGCGTCAGAAGAACTTGGATCTCGCTGCCCTTCTTGAGCCCGTCGATGTACTCGTTGCGCGCCTCGTTGAGTTGCTGGTTCTTGAGGAAGGTAACGATCTGGGGGCGGATGTCTTCGAGTGGCTTGTTGATCCGGCCTTTCTGCTTCGCATAGAATGCTTCGACTTGCGCGTCGGTGGGTTCGGCGACCTTGGCGTCGACCTCCCGCTCAAGTAGCTCAGGCCCCGAGATACCGTGCTTGGATGCTTCCTTCTCAAGGATGCGGCGGGCGATGAAATTGCCGAGCCCCTCAAGGCGCGCCTGATACGCTTCCTGACGAAGTTCCATCAGCTTCGAGTCGATGTCGAGATCGGCGTCGGTCACCGGTTCGCCGTCGATCGTGGCGAGCGGCTTGTCACTCTTTTCCAGTTGTTGGGCACAGGCCGGTATGGCCAAGGCGGTGAGAAGACAGACGGCGGCGAGGTACTTCAGGTGAGCGTGGGGCATTAGGCAGTCCTTAGGGTCGGCGAGCTACTTCCATTCTATAGGCAAGTTGGTTTTTTCGGGGCTTGTTTGCAATGTCGAAAGTGAGGGGGGACAGGTGGGGTATGCCCCTACTTGATAAGACGGCGGTAGACGCGCATGGTTTGGTGCGCTGCTTTGGTCCAACTGAACTCGCCCTCGCGCTTGAAGCCTGCCTGGATGAGTCGACGCCGTGTCGGCCCGTCCTCAAGAGCCTCTTCGATGGCGATTCGCAGGTCGTAAGAGTCCTCTGGGTTGACGAGCAGGGCGGCCTCGCCCGCGACCTCGGCCGTCGCTGAGCGGTTCGACGTCACCACGGGTAGGCCGGCGGACATGGCCTCCAAGATGGGAAGGCCGAATCCTTCGTCGAGGGAAGGGAAGGCAAATACGTCGGCTGAGCGGTAGAGGCGTTCAAGCAGAGGACGGTCGACGTATCCGAATCGCCGAATGCGGGGCGCGGCGGAGCTGGCCTCGATTCGTTCGAGAATCAGCCCCGCGCCGTAGCCCTCGGCGCCGGCGAGCACCAGCCGCGTCGGCGCCTGGATGCGCTCGAAGGCTGCGAGGAGATCCTCTATGTTCTTGCGCTTCTGGATAGCGCCCACATGCAGAATGAACGGCGCTTCGAGGTCGTGCTCCTTGCGAAACCGGCGGATCTCTTCCTCTTTGATGAGAGGGATACGCTCGACACCATGGTGTACGACGGTGATTTGGTCGCTTGGGTATGACAGCAACTCCGCGACGAGGTCGGCGGTGTATTGCGAGACGGCGATGATGTGGTCGGACTGCTCGGCGGTTTGCTGTGCGATCTGCGCGAAGCGGCGGCGAAACTCCGGCGTCGAGTAGTCGGCCGTCATGACGAAGAGGTCATGGAACGTAGCGACCGTCGCGTTGAACGAGCAGGGTGGCAGCCGTTGGTTCAGTCCGTGGAAAAGCTGAACGCGCCGCTGTAGGCCGGGCAGGAAAAAGGGTTCCAGCAGATGTCGGGAGGTGTTGCGGGCAACGCGTCGCCTTGTCATTGCTCGGAAGAAACGATTGGAGCGGTAACAAAGTCCAAAGCGGTCGTCGGGGAACGATTCCGCCAGCGCGCCGATGATGCCGGTGGAGTAGACGCCGACGCCCGACGGGGACCTGTCGAGGCTGTAAGAGGCGTCGAGGCCGATCTTCACGGCAGCCGCTTCCAGACGGCGCTGAGAATGTCGGCGGGCGACCGGCCCGCTTCGACGGCGATGACCGAGGCGGGCGCAGCCCCCCAGGGCGTCCAACGTTCGAGCATGCGCGGCGACGATGCGCCGGCGAAGATATCGATGCCGGGAACACCAAGCGCAGCGGCGAGATGGCCTCCGGCTGAGTCATACCCGATATAGAGGTTCGCGGCGGCGATGTAGCCGGCGAACCCGTTGAGACTGCCTTGCCAAACGTTGACGTCGGCGATAGCATTCGGGGTGTCGTCGAGCCGGGAGCCGCTTGCACCTGACTCTTGCAACCCCCTGATGAGCTTCGACGTGCGCGCGAGTTCCTCCTCGCCGGCTCCTTGGTCGAGCACGATGGCATAGCCACGTGCGTGCAGGAGCGACAGAAGTTCCGCCTCAAAGGGATCGACAACACGCTTTGCGGGGTTATCGCCGACGCCCAGATTGACGGCTACCAGCGGGCGTCCCGCGGCGACACTTATGAGCGCAATGCCTCGTTGCAAGTCTTCTTCGGGAAGGCCCACGTAGGGCAGGGAAGGGTGTGAGCCCGCGCCGAACATATCGTCGAGCCACTTGCCGGTCAGCTCGCCGATGCATGCTGACCCCTCCGCCGGGAAAGACCGGCTCTCAAAAAAGTAGTAACGGCTCTCGTCCGGGACCAGCGGGAGTAGCCCGAGTTGCGTCAAGCGGGAGTCAGGGTCGACCACAATATACTCTTCGGGTGTTAGGCCGTCGATCTCGCGCCGAACAAGATCAACGAGCGCGGGCCACGCGCCGAGTCGGTCCCGTAGCGAGCCGCCGCGGGCGTAGGCAATTTCGCTCAAATGCACCCGCGAGTCAGACGCGAAGAATGCGCCGGCCTTGACTCCGCCGAGCAGCACGATCTCGGCGTGGGGAAAGACGTCCTTCATCTTTCTCAGGACGACGCTGGTGACAGCGATGTCCGCCCCGAGCGTCACACGTGACGGGACGAGCACTTTGCGCACAGCGTCGCGGCGCGCAAGATCGAACGCCGTGGGCCTGCGTACGCGGTTTGCTCGTCGTAAAATCTCTTCGTCCGTCGTGAGGCCGAACGAGTTGAGAAGTTGATCGACCGCCGACAAGCCAGGGTCGCGCCGCGCGGCGGCGATCACACGGCTGAACAAATCTACATAGAGATCGCACAACGCGGGGTCAAAGCTATCCCCAAGAACTTCAACGACGTCGCGGAAAAGGACGCGGGATGTTGCCGCCGCGGTCTCGGAATCGCGGGAAAGCGCCAGAGCTGCTAGCTGATCGGCGCCGGCTTGCCACGCGGCGAGGTTCGGTCCAGCGCCGCGCACGACTTGATCCGCTAAGGCGCGGGCTCGGCGTCGTGCGGAGGGATCATTCACGTTCATCAGGATGGCTGATCCGGCGGGCGAGCTTCAAGGGTCCGTCGGCCTGGAGGCCAACGACGGGAGGCGCGCGCGGGCTCTTGCCTGGCTACTTGATGAGGATACAGGACTAATCGTCCATGCCGGCGGTGGTCGAGTTCTTTTCCGTGACCGTGATGGAACTCAACGTGGCGGCGTAGGCGGCAATACCCTTGTAGAGCGCCTCGGCGACCTTATCGCGGTACGCGCTTGTCTTGAGTAGCTTCTCGTCGGTGGAGTTGCTGAGGAACGACACCTCTGCGAGGACGGCCGGCATCTTGGCGCCCATCAGGGCCAGAAACGGCGCCTTGCGAACGCCGCGGTTGCGGATGGCTTTGGCTTTCTTCGAAAGATCGCCGTAAAGGGCGGACTGCACCTTTGCCGCAAACTCGCGGGACTCGGTGATGTTCTCGCTGCGCGTGATCTTTGCGACCAGATTCTCAAGCTCATGGACTGAACGTTCCGAGGCGGCGTTCTCGCGTGCGGCAACGGCCATGGCCCATGGATCGGTCGTCATGCTGTGGTAGAACGTCTCAATGCCGCGAACGGAGCGCTGGCGAGCGGAATTCGCGTGGATTGAAATGAAGAGATCAGCCTCGGCCCGATTGGCAATCCGTGCCCGCTCATCCAGGTTAATAAAGGTATCGTCGGTGCGGGTGTAGATCACCTCGCTCCCGAGACGTTCCGTAATCAGTTTGCCCAAGCGTTGGGCGAGGTCATTTACAAGGTCCTTCTCGCGGAGCTTGCCCGCTCCAATCGTTCCTGTATCGTGTCCGCCGTGGCCGGGGTCGATGACGACTTTGCCGACTTTCAGGCCCAATGAGCGAATCAGATTTCTCTTGCCGGAGCTCGTCGCTTTGGCGGGCTTCGGGGACGGCAGGTTAAGAATGGCCGGCGGCTTCGCGTCTTCGACAACGGGAGCCGGCGGCGGTTCTAACTTTGCCAAGACGACCTCGCCCTGCTGTGCCCCAAGGTCAACGGCCGGCTGTACCGCCGATGCCCCGACACGAGGTGCGGCTCCGGCATTCAGCGTGCCCTTGGATGGAACCGCTTGTCTCCCTGGAGCAGGCTCGAACCGTTCCGGCGCAGGTTTGGTCGTGGCTGCGTTGGTCGTGGCCGGCTGCTCAAGAAATGCCGGTACAATTTCCTCGGAAACAACGCCTGGCCGCGAACCGGGTTCCCCGATTTCCAGAGGCTTATTCAGAACCGGCCGAGCGAGCGAATCACGCGGAACCGGTAGGATCTCTTCCACCGCGGTTGCCCTAGCAAGTAAGTCGGGCCCGCGTGCATCTGCTGAATTCTCTGCCAGCATCTGCGGTGGATCGCGGCGTAGCTCGATCACCAACCGCGCCGGATTCGCAAGCCACGACGTCGTGAAGTGTGCCGCGTAGTCGAGGTCAAACACGACGCGCGCAACGTCACGCTTGTTCTGGCCGGCACGAATACCGCGCAAACGGCCATCCTCGACCTTGATCATCGAAAGTGGCCGCAGCGGCTTGTCGAGCCGCGCGCCGACGAAATCGAAGTAAAGGCGGTCGGGGTTCTGGATGCGGTCGAAGCGAACGTCGGTCGCGTCATCTAACTCGATGACGATGCGCGTATAGTCTTTCTGCGAGAAGTGGCGCATCTCGCGCAAGATGGTCGGCGCGCTGCTGCTCTTAGGCGAGAACTTGGCGGGACGCGCTATGGCCCCACCCGTCTCCTCAGCGGCGGCGACGGGCGCAGCCGCGGGCGCCGATCTCTTCGCCTCTGCGACTGCCGTCGCGGGTACTTTCTCTCCCAGCCCGCGCAACGACGCCAACGCCTTCTCTCCGTAAGGGCTGTTCGGGAATCGCGCGGTAAGCGAGCGGTACAGGGCGACGGCCTTGTCGCCATGCGAGACGTTCATTGTGTGCTCGCTCAGCTCCTCGTACAACCCGCCGGTTACAAACAGGCCGCGGTCCGTCTTGGCGTGCTTGGGGTACTTCTTGGTGACCTTCTCGAACGCGCCGATCACGAGCAGATACTGTTTGGGGCCCAGTTCGTACTCGGGAACCGCTTTCAGATCGTCGAGTAGGAGTTCAGCGTAGGAGTAGGCGTCGGACGCAGCTCCGCCCGCCTTCGCAGCGAAGGCAGGAAGGGACAGGCACAATAGCGCCAAAATTCCCGCGGCCCAGACAAACGCGCCCGGCCGTAGCTGCCGGAACATCAACATTAAAACCGGCCTTGCTAGCGCATCTCGAAAACGAGGTCCCCGGTTGAGTCCACGCGTGCCGTCACGCCGCTCTCGACCGGAACTTCATCCGAGACACTACCCAAAGACCCATACCACTGGCGAATACGTTCGACATAGTCTTCCGTCTCACGATACGGCGGTACTCCACCGTACTGATCGACAGCTCCCTCACCAGCGTTATACGCCGCCAAGGTTCGTATGCGATCACCTTCGTATCGGTCCATGAGAAAACGGAGATACTTAACTCCGCCCTCGACATTTTCGGCGGGATCGAAAATGTCAGCAACCCCGAACCGCACAGCGGTCCCGGGCATCAACTGCATTAGTCCGCATGCTCCTTTAACGGAGACTGCAAACACATTATAGTTACTTTCCTGCCGGATCACCGCGTGGATCAAACCAGGATCCATGTTGTGCCGGAGGCTGGCATCTTGCACCAGAGAATCAACGTCGAGAACTTCACGACCTTGGACAACCCTCCCTGCCACACCAGCCGATCCGCCGGAAGCTTGCTCCGACCGCTTCACCAGTGAGGTGACTCTCGTCAACCGTCCTGTTTCGGCATCTTCGCGCACTTCGTATCGGCGAACCCTGGACGATTCTTGCGACACAGCCCCAGCCTCCAACACGGGAGACATCAGGAGCAGTAGTCCCAAGGGTACCGTCCAATTCTTCCAAAACAATATCATAGAGAATGTTGTAGACACAAGCATTTTCTTTTCAATAGGTTAGCCTATTCCGGACGTTCTTGGGAGGTGGTTGGCTGTGACGGGACACCGGTCAGCCCGAGATGTCGTAGGGTGTGGCGCTGAGCTGGCTACATGTTGTAGTGGCATCGATGCTCTTCCGTGCGTGGGCTTACATTCCGTGTGGGTGCCCGATAGTAGTTAGACGCGCAGCCAGCCCATTTGGACGAAGAAAAACCCGCCCACCCCTCACACTCTGATCGCCAAGACCCTTGTGGGGCGCGGCTCCGCGCGACCTTCGGCGCCGTTCCGCAACACCGCCACCCTTCGCGAAGAGCCGATCCAACCCCAAGCCGAGCCGCGAGAGACAACGAGCGGTGCAAACCCTCCCATACCTGGGGCGAATCGATGGGAAGGCGCGAAGGCCCACGACTCAAGACCTGCCGTCGCCCACGCAAACGCCACGCGATGAGGAAAAGTGGCGCAGGGGTGAACCTGCGCGTCCGCGGGTGCAGCTCGCGGCAAAGCCCCAAAGAGGCCAGGGCTGCGTGGTTCGGTTGAGGGAACGCGATATCCCGACAGGTATGTGCCGAGAGGCTCGTATGTCATTCGCTGTCTATGGGTTAGAGCCTTAATCCTGCTCTTGGTCTCGGAACTCTTGTTGCCAGTTTTGGACGACCCAGTCTTAGGTAGAAAGGGTACTGTTCAAATTGGCCCTTGACATGGGCAGGCACGACTTGTAGCCTTGGCCCGTCAGGATGAGGTTTGCCCACAGGACTAGCCAGCTACCGCAACGCCTTAGAAGGGCATGTTTGAGCGCCGACTAGATTCGGGCAGCGACTTCGCACAATCAGTTGGCCCCTTTTCGGGCATCATCACGCTTAACAAGTAGTAGGCTGTCGCCGTTTAGGGATTGTCAACAGGGAGAGGAAACAACATGAGAACGGTTTCTAGGACTCGGTTTGCTCGCGTGTGGGGATACCGCAAGGGATCAAACGTTATGCGCCGTTCTCTTCTTGCTCTAGCTGCTTGTTGCTTGTTCTTGCTGTCGTCCGACTCTGCGACTGCGCAGGTTCTCTACGGAACCACGGGTAGCAGCTACTACAACGGCACGGACATGCTCGTCACAATCGATTCCACCTCGGGTAATCTCATCCAGGAGATCGGTCCGATTGGATATGAGGTCAATGGCCTGACCTTCGATTGGTCTGGCGTGCTCTATGCATAGACCTCAATCAACAGTAGCTACAACGGGCTCATCACCATCGATCTCACGACGGGGGCCGGCACCCCGGTGAACGTAGCGGCCAATGGCTGGGGCAACATCAGCAACCTCACGGCCGACTCTGGCGGGAATTTGTACGGGTGGGACAAGTACGACCGCAGTCTCGTTTCGATCGACAAGGCGACGGGGATCGAGACAAACGTCGGCTACGCGGGGATTTATCCATATCAATTCGGATTGTCGTTCGATGCCAACGACAACCTCTACTTGATCGAGTACTACTCACCTCAAGTCTACTCGGTTAATACCTCTACGGGAGCGACGACGAGCATCAGCGATATCTCGACCTACAGTGGGTTGCACCACGGCGATTTCAACCCTGCCAATAACCTCTACTACGGGATAGATCGAACCTACGACCCTCGATCGCTGCGCGTGGTCGATATGTCGACTCTGACCATTGTCGACTTGATTCCGACGGTCAACGGGCTCCACACCCTTGCTTTCGTCAAGCCCCAAGACCTCGATGACGACGGCGTCCTCAACGTGGACGACAACTGCATCACCACCTACAACCCTGATCAATCCGATGCGGATGGCGATGGGGCTGGAGACGTTTGTGATACTTGCCCGGACGTCTACAACCCCGAGCAGGACGAGGAGGTTGCCTGCATCACACTGGCTGCGGAGGGCGTGACTTGTATGGAGAGTCAGGTCCAGTTGATTAACGATCCGGGATCGATACTTGGCTCCGTTGACGTCAAGAGCCTGGAAACAGTAGTGGTCGAGTACACCCAAGAGGAGTACGGGGACCAGGTCTCGGACAACCTGAAGATCGCTCGCGGGTGGCGAAGGGGTGTATTCAACGCCGGCACGGATGAGATTGAATGGGCCGTGGGCACAGCAGCGGCACCAACTTCGACTTGGTACAACGATTTCGAAGAGTTCCTCCAAGACCACTTCCGGCAATTCGTAGATGTCAATCTGCCAGGGAGCGATACCGTTCTCCACAACATTACGACCGGCGAGTACTATGACATCCACTGGGACGGTTGGTCTCGTAGAAGTGCGGGGGGGTTCTCTTACACCCGCGTGCACACCACCACGTCGGACACGTTCAGCTACGCGGAAGCGGACTACACCGGTCTTGCCCCTCAGACAGTGGACCAGATCTCGCCGGGACTGGGAATCAGGCGGAGCGGTACCGGCGGCCTCTACAACGCCAACTCCGATCAGACACGATGGGCACGGGGGACCGTCAGCGGTGGACCGACTTCCGCGTGGTACACAAATCACCGCGACTTCCTCCGGAACGAGATCAGGCCGTTGAACGGCAATGCCGGCAATCACCTCAACCTGCCTGGCGAGGATACGATCCTTCACAACGTCACCACCGACGAGTACTACGACATTCACTGGAACTACTGGTCACAAGGCGGATCCGGAGGCTTCTCCTACACCCGCACCGGGGTGAATAGAACAGTCGTTGCGTCTGAATCATTCAGCGATTCGGCGCTTCCTTCGGGGATCGACATTTCGGCGTTGCTTGCCGGCGAATACGAATTCTGTGTCGCGGGCCAGGCCTTCGTCGCACCGACCACGGTCGTTTTTGAACAGCCGGGCCATGGAGATCAGATCTCGGAGAACCTGCTCGTCTACCGGCCGACCAGAGGCGCTCTTGCGAGTGTCGGAACGGACCAGACCAGGTGGGCAACGGGGACAGCTGTTGTACCGGCCTCCGGCTGGTACAACCAGTTCTGGGAACTCCTCAGGTACGAGGTCAGATACAACTCCTCCAACCCTAACTGCAATGGGTCCAACAGCGACTGCCTGCCTTTCACGCCCATCGTCCTGCACAACATGACGACCGGCCAGTACTACAACATTGATTTCCACTATTGGACCGCCGGCGGCGACACATTCAGCTATACCCGCGTCGAAACAGTCACGGGTGAAACCGTCCTCTACAACGAGTCTGCTTTGCCTGCAACCGTCGACACAATCACGCCCGAACTCAGGATCACGAGGAACACAAGTAGCGGAGTCTACAACTTGGGCACGCATCAGGTCCTGTGGGCAGCGGGCACCACCGCGGCACAGACCACCAGTTTCATGGACTTCGACGCGCTCCTCCGGACACACTTCCGCAACATGCCCGGCCGTGTGCCGGTCAATCTTCCCGGCAGTGACACAGTGCTCTGGGACATCGTAGACAACACCTACTACGACGTCCATTGGATCAGTTGGGCCAGCGGGGGGCATCAGGGCGGCTTCTCCTATACCCGCACGGGACCCTATATCGCCACCGACGACGTGGCTCAAGATTGCACCCCCTTCAGCAAGACCAACGAAGACCATATCGTCATCAACGGCTCCTGCAACCAGCCCCCGATCCTCACCCTGGATGCCCCCTCCGTCACCGTCCTCGAAGGGTCGCCCGCCGCCAACAGCGGTACGGTCATCGATCCGGACGGCGACACTCCCGTTCTGAGTGTCAACGTCGGCGTACTCGACGTAGTGGGTCCGAACTGGTCCTGGTCTCTCACTCCCGACGATGGCCCGTTCGAAACCCAGACCGTCACCATCACCGCTGATGACTTGAACGGCGGGGTCTCCCAAGTGTCGTTCCTGCTCACCGTGAATAACGTGCCGCCAAACGGTACACTCGTGGCGCCCTCACCGGTAGATGAGGGTTCGGGCTACAACCTGTCGCTCGCGGCCGTCACCGATCCGTCCGGCGCTGACACGGGGGCTGGTTTCGAGTTTGCTTTCGATTGCGGCGATGGTTTGGGATACAACCTCTTCAACCCCGTGAACGGCGTGGCGTGTCCCGCCGCAACAGACGACACCGTTCGCAATGCCGGAAGCCAGGTCAAGGACAAGGACAATGGCGTGGGGTCCCGCCTGGCGGATATCACGATCGTCAACGTGGCTCCAACCATCACCGGTCTATCAGGCCCGACCGAGCCGCTCGCCCTGGGAGCGAGCGCGACGATCGAGGTCGACTACACCGATCCCGGCGTCGGTGATACCCACGAATGCACCTTCTCGTGGGACGACGATCCCGGCAACCCCACCGAGAGGACTCTCGCGGGCAGCGGCGCGGGGACAGGTCAATGCTCTGATACCTTCGAGTTCCTATCAGCGGGTGTTTACACGGTCACCGTGACGGTTACCGATGATGACGGCGGTTTTGACACCAAAGCCTTCGAATTCGTCGTCGTCTACGATCCCAGCGCCGGCTTCGTCACCGGCGGCGGACAGATCCAGTCCGCGCCCGGATCCTACCGGCCCGACGAGTCTCTTGAGGGTGTCGCGCACTTCGGCTTCGTCTCGAAATATAAGAAAGGCGCCAGCACCCCAGTCGGGCAGACCGAGTTCCAGTTCCAGGTAGCCGACTTCAACTTCCACAGCACGTCCTACGACTGGCTCGTCATCGCCGGCACCAAGGCGCAGTACAAAGGCGAAGGCACCGTGAACGGGCAGTTCGGCTCGGACGGTGTGAGCGGCTATTCATTCTTGCTCACCGCAACTGACGGTAACGCCAAGAAGGGCGGCGACGGCATCGACAAGTTCCGGATCAAGATTTCGGACAAGTCAGCCGGCGGAGGTGTGGTCTACGACAATAAGCACGGCGTCTCGGAAGATATCGATAGTGCCGACCCACAAGCGATCCTCCATGGGAGCATTGTCGTGCACACCAAGAAGAAGAAGTAGGCGGCAAAGCTCTTGTTCTTCTCAGGCTTGCGGGACGCCTAGGCCCAGGGGGCGACCTGTACCGCGCCTCGTACTGTGTGGATCAAGAGTTGATTCGGCCCATCGAGCGGGTTCGGCGACCGTTTCGACAGTTCGCTGACAAGATAGATGTCGCGAACAACCGATGTCACGAGCAATCTGCTGAGCGCGCAACTAACCGACGGAAAGCACACGCTTTCACCTTTTCGCCACCCGGGACATAGACGCTCTAACGGTCGATTGCTGGATGAGAAACCGTTTCTCGACACTGATCCGTCCCGTCGCCACCCCTTGACACCGGGTATACCCTAAAACTGGAAGCGCGTCGCCGCTTCCCCAATCGATCCAAGCACAGGTCTGTCCAAAACAACCTGAGCCTACCGCCAACAAGCGGGAAGCCCGGGCCAGGAACACCTGCGTCTCGGATACACCCACGAACCCTCAACCAGGGCGTAGAAACCCGTAGCGCGGTCCCCGGTTTTGGGGTCCGCGGCTTTTCCTTCACAGGGGCGTAACCCGCCCAGGAGAACAACAATGACGACCGACAAACAGAAGGCAGCCAATCGAGAAAACGCACAACAGTCCACTGGTCCCAAAACCGACGAAGGCAAACAGCGTTCCTCACAGAACGCTCTCAAACACGGAACCTACGCCATCGAATCCGTCATCCCCGGAGAAGACCCCGCGGACTTCGACGCACTCTGCACCGAATTCGGCCAACGCTACGACCCCGACGGACCCTACGAACGCTCGCTCGTCCGACAAATGGCCGACGCCGAATGGCGTATGCGCCGCAACATGCGCCTCGAAGCCGACTTCCTCAAATCTGCCGTCGATGACGAGCGTAAGAACCAGAGAAGGCGCTTCCCCGACGAGCCCGAACTCGACCTGTCCATGCTTCGCGGAGGCGCATTGCAATCCCGCACCATCGAGCTACAGCGCTTCGGACGCTACGAAGCCGACCTCAGCCGTCGTCAGCGCCAAGCCTACAAAGCCCTCATGGAATGCCGCAAGCACGAAAGCCAACAGACCGCCCCAGCGCCCCGGGCCACCGCGACCAACCGCCGCGTCCGCGATCACCACGTCCCCGACCACAGCGGCCCGCGAGAACCCTTCTACCACCCAGCCGGCGATCCTCGCATTCAACACAACGAGGTTCAACAACAAACCCGGATTCCCCCAAGTCAAACAAAATCAACCACATCCGACCCACCCGGCAGTAACTCCTCCGACGAACAGGCAGCCTAACCCCACGTCGGAGCCCGGCACCCAGCCAACAGGAGCCAAGAATAAAGTTCAACTAGCCTGACAAAACCCGCCATCTCCAAACACCGGACACCCGACGTGTATCCACACAACCCCTAGCCGAGCCGCGCGAGTAACAAGCGGTCGACTCACCAAATCGACTCACGCCAGAAGCCAAGGAGGCGCGGATGTGAATCCGCGCGTCCCGCGCACGAAGTAAGCGGGCACAACACCAGATCGATTCATGCCAGAAACTCAGAGCCGCGCCCGTCAGGGTGCGATGACCAACCACCACCAATCTCTGGCCATGACAGAACCTGCCACCCTGCGCCATAAGCCCCTACCTCTGCTAGAATCCCGGCCATGACTCGACATGTCTTGGTGATCGCCCTTCTCACGCTGGCAGGCTGCACGCCGTCTGTAGAAACGATCCCCGAATCGCGGCAGGCGACCGGAGTCAAGGTCGGGGAGGTATCCTCGGATTCGGCGACCGTATGGATGCGCGTCACCGAGAGCGCCGCCCGCAACCGCGACGGTATCGAGCGCCGCGCCCGTCCGCAGCCGTTGGACCCCGCGATCCAGATTCGGGATCTCGAAGGCAGCGCGCCGGGAGCGCCCGGGCAAGTTCGCCTGCGATACGGGACGGCCGGAGACCTCAGCAGCGCCGCCGAGACCGAGTGGGTCAGCGTCGCGGCCGAGGATGACTTCACGCACCACTTCCAACTCTCGGGCCTCAAACCGGGAACTGAGTATCACTACTCTGCCGAAACCGCCGGACCTGGAGGCTCTCCGCTGCATCAGCCTCTCATAGGCCGCTTCGAGACCGCACCACCCGCCAACGAGTACGCCGACGTGACGTTCACTGTGATGACCGGGCAGAAGTACGTATCCGCCGACCACGCCGACGGCTACATGTTCTACGACGCGATGGCCGCGCTGAATCCAAAATTCCTCGTGCCGACTGGCGACACGGTCTACTACGACAGCGACGATCCGCGCGCCACGAGCATCGACCTTGCCCGCTACCACTGGCATCGGATGTATAGCTATCCGAAGGCGATCAATTTTCACCTGCAATCGTCGGGGTATTGGGAGAAGGACGACCACGACACGTTCTTCAATGACGGCTGGCCCACCCAGGAGGTCGACGTGATGGGGACGTTCAACTTCGAGGAAGGCCTGCGCGTGTACAACGAGCAAGTCCCGATGAGCGAGAAGCCCTACCGCACGTTCCGCTGGGGCAAGGGCTTGCAAGTTTGGTTCGTCGAGGGACGCGACTTCCGCTCACCCAATACCGATCCCGACGGCCCGGAGAAAACCATCTGGGGCGCCGAGCAGAAACAGTGGTTGAAGGATACGCTGCTCGCGAGCGACGCCGACTGGAAGGTGCTCGTCAGTCCCACGCCCATCGTCGGCCCCGACCGTGGCAACAAGCACGACAATCATTCAAATGATGCCTTCACGCATGAGGGCGATGAGTTCCGCAACTTCATCAAGGAGAACATGCCGGACAACTTCTTCGTTGCCTGCGGGGACCGGCATTGGCAGTATCACTCGATCCACCCGGGAACGGGTATGCATGAATTTTCGAGCGGCCCCGCGAGCGACGACCACGCCGGCGGATCGCCCGGTCTCGAACCCGAATACCATCAGTTTCACCGCGAGTTGGGTGGCTTTCTGGCGGTGACGACCGAGGGTGAGGGCGATGCGAGTAAGATCACGTTCCGCTTCCATGCGGTTGACGGGAATGTGGAGTATGAGTATTCGCGGACGAAGGCTGTGAACTGACGCATCGGATCGCCCAGCGTGCAACCGTTCGATTCATTCGCAGAGCTTCTTGAAGAGGTCAGTCCGCTGTTGCGGGTCGTGCTGGCGGTGGGCTTTGTGCTGTTCGTGGTGGGCATCACAATCGGGATGCCCATAGCGCTATTCAGCGGCTGTGCGGTGATGACCGGCACGCTCGGTGCGCATCACCTCAAGCACGCGCATTGGTACGATCCGTTTCCGCCTCACAAACGGCAATGGCTGTGGGGCCGCCTGATTCGCGGATTGGTGTGGCTCGCGATCGCCCTGCTCCTGGTATTTCTTGCGATGGAGACGCGGTAGGACGACGAGACCGGCGGGGACGCCGGTCCTGCCCGCCGGGAGGCGCGCGCCACCTGGATCTCAGCTTGCTACACGCCGGTGAAGTGGACGAGCCACAGCGTGAGCGAGGGTACGTAGGTAATGAGGAGCACCACGATGAACAGGATCACCACGTAGGGGAACGTCGAGCGGTAGACGGTCGTCAGAGGTTGGTCGAAGCGGTAGGACGACAGGAACAGGTTCTCGCCCATGGGCGGCATCAGATAGCCCAGTTCCATGTTCGCGAGGAAGATGATCCCGAGGTGGACTGGGTCGATATCGTAGGCGGCGGCCATCGGCGTAATCAGCGGCACAATCACGAGGATGGCGGAGTAGATATCCATCAGCGCGCCGACCGCGATCAGAAAAACATTCAGAGCCAGAAGGAAGAGAATCTTCGAGCCGATATTCGCTTGCACCCACTCCAGTGCTTGCGACGGCACTTGCGCGATGACGAGGTAACTCGTGAAGCCCAGAGCGACGCCCAGGATAATCATGAAGCCGCCGACGAGCGTGGCGCTTTCGACAAACACGCGCGGCAGGTCACCGAAAATACGCAGGTCTTTGAAGATGAGGCACTCGACGATCAACCCATAGAGCACCGTGAGCGCCGCTGCTTCCACCAACGTGGCATAGCCGCCGAAGATGCCGCCAAGCACTACGACCGGCAGCAGGATCTCCCACTTGGCCGCCCAGAGCGCGGACCACGCCTCGTTCATCGCGAAGGGCTTCTGCTCCGCGCCGGACGACCAGCCGCGATAGGCCGCCCAGCCCCCCACGGCGAGGACCAGGATGCATCCTGGGATCAGCCCGCCGACGAAGAGCCGTTCGATCGGCTGCTCGGCGTAGAAGGCATAGAGAATGACTGGCAGGCTCGGTACGAAGAGAAGACCGATGGAGCCCGACGCGGTCACCAGCCCGACGGAGGTGCGTTCCGGATAGCCCGCCTTCACCATCATGGGCAATAGCAATCCGCCCATCGAGAGGATGGTGATGCCGGATGCGCCCGTGAGCGGTGTGAAGAAAGCGAGGACGACGGTGACGACGATCGCGAGTCCGCCGGGCAACCAGCCGACCCAGGCCTCAAAGAAGCGCATCAGCCGCTTGCCCGATCCGCCCTCGGCGAGGATATAGCCGCCGAGCGTGAACAACGGAATGGCGGGTAGCATCGGCGACGTACTGAGCCGATACGTCTCGCCGGGCACGGCGGAGATCGGCGTGCCCTCCTCCCAGAACAGCAATGCCGCCGCGCCGCCGAGGGCGCAATAGATCGGCAGGCCCAGCGCGGTCGCTGCGACGATGATCAGGCTCGCGGGTAGCACGAGACCTGCGTCGAAGGGATTCTCAACCGCGTTGAATGCCAGCGGGATCAACAAGCCGAGCGCGATCAGCAGGCGACCCGTCAGCGTCGAAGCGCCTCGGAAGATCAGCCGCCCCGTGATGGCCGCGAACCCCAAAGGCATGACGCATTCGGCGAACCATACCGGGATACCCCACGCGACCTCGTCGCCGAATTCCAGGTCGACGCTAACGAGATCGGAGCTGGCCCAAATCAGCGAGCCCGTGATAGCGACGGCGATCGCCGAAGTGAAGATACGCACGCGCCCGGTCCAACTCTTCGGTAGAAACTGTGCCGTGGACAACGCGAGCAGGCGGTCGGAACGCGCCGCCAGGGCCGCGCCGAGGAACGCGATCCAAAGCGTAAGGTGTTGAACAATCGGGAACGAGCCGGGGATGCCTCCACCAAACCATTCACGCGTGGCGATCTCGGCGAGAGGCAGTACCGACATCAGCGCCAAGACGGCGATCGACAACGCATTCTCGATACGTTCGGCGATGCTGCTGGGCTCGGACGATTCAGTCATCAGGCGTCAGCGGCCGATGGGAGCCGAACTGTCTGTCAGGCGCGATGGGCATCGCGAAGGCGTTTGACTTCGTCGAACAGATCCTCGGGCACCATCGTACCGCGCAGCGCAGGATAGGCTGCCTCGGTTTGGCGGCGCCAGTCGGCGAGTGCGGCCGCGTCCGGTTTGATGACGTTGAGTCCGCGTTGTTTCATCTGTGTGATGGCATCGGCGTCAAGACGCCGGATCTCATCGCGCATCGCGTCCCCGGCTTTACGCGCGGCTTGGAGTAGCTCGGGGCGCATGCCGGCGGGAATCCGCTGCCACGCGCGATCGCTGATGATGGTCGCACCTACCAGCGGCGCCCAGGGCAAATCAACCATGTTCTTCGCGGCCTCGTAGGAGCGCCCAAGCATGGCGAACAACGGCGGCGCCTGGAAGGCTTCGATGAGACCGGTCTGCAGCGACGTCAGCATGTCCGAGACGGGCAAAGGCACGACACGGAATCCCAACTGCTTGTAGAGTTTCTCGGCTTCGGGGTCGCCGGTTGAAGTCCACAGCTTGAGCTTGCGGAGGTCGTCAAGCGTTCTTACGGGTCTCTTCGTGAAGAAGCGCACCCAACCGATGTCGGCCCAGTTGAGAATGCGGAAGCCCTTGCTCTCGATGCGCTTCTCGATGGCCGGCGTCATCTTCTCGCGGATGTGGTCGAACTCCTCGTAGGAGTTCACCATCATGGGGATGTTGAGACACTCGACGCCCGGCTCGATCCGGGAAAGTCCCAAGCCGGATACCGCAATGGCGTCCAATCCGCGCCGTTGGATCTTGCGGACGAGCTCGGTGTCATCGCCGGCCACGCCCCCGGCATAGACATTGACGGTGACGGAGCCGCCCGAGATTCGCGCCCAATCCTGCTTGAGTTGATTGAGTGCATCGTGCCAGCTCGAGCCCTGCGGAGCGCCCGTGCCCAGCTTGACGAGGATGCGTTGTCCAAATAGCGGCGAGAGCGAGCCCGCCATGAAGTAGAGCGGTACCTGAACGAGAGAACGGCGCGTGATGTGGGACATCAAGGACTGCCTCCTACCGAGCTAGCGGGGGCTTCCTCAAAGAATAGCTCATCGGTCTTTGCGAGCAGCCGCCGCGCCTGTCGCTGTGCGAGCAGATTGGCCAAGCGATGGTTGATGTGCTCATCCGGATCAACCGCCAGCGCTTTGTTGAGGAGCGAGGTGAACTCAGAGCGGTTCTGGTTAGGGATCGACAAGGCTCGCGCAAGCGCAACGAAAAGGCCCGCCCGCTTGCCTCCGGATAGCTCAAGCGCCCGGCTGAAATGCATGCGGACGGATTCCTCGTCAGGCGTCCCCGGTTTCGCCGTAGCCAGTGTGACCTGGAATTCGTGGAAGGCACCTTCTTCCCAGCCCTCGTCGAGTGCCAGCGCGCGATCCAGCATCGCCTCGACCTCCGGAATGCGCCCGAGCATTGCCGCGTCGTTCTTCGATACGGAAATGGCCGAGCCAAGGGCGGCGGCGGTCCAGTAGAGGAAAGGGAGATCCTGCTGCTTCTTTTTCTGGTTACGAATCACGCTGAGCGCGGCCGTTGGGTCGGCGATGAGTTGCGAACCAAGGGCCGGATACGACGTCTCTAGTCCACGCAGGCCATAGCGGAAGGAGCGCTCGTAGAGTTTACGGGCCCGGGCGCGCATCTCGCGGGCTTTCTGAATGTCCTCGTCGGCCGCGACCTCCGCCGGGTAGTCGACGTAGGCATACGAATAGAGCACGAAGCCGCGGGTCGCGGTGAGTAGCAATCCGCGGTGATCGGGCGATTCCTGCAGCAGGCTTTCGACCAGCTTGAGACCAAAGGGCAGGGCATCGCCGACGAGCGCGACATCCTCGTCGGTTTCGTAAACCGAGTTGCCTTCCGCGAGCGCGTCGCCGACGGTGTTGATGGCGTATTTCTTGATCGAACAACCGGACAGCAGCAGCGCCAGGGCAACAAGGGTGGCAAGTCGCGAGAAGGGGCAGGGCACTACGCCCTTACGATACCGCAGGGATTTCACCCTGCGCGTCACCAAGTGTAGTGAACTGTATAACGGATCACAGCTTCGCCTCCCGGAGCGATGGTCGGCCGGAACTCGATCGTGCGTGCGTCCTTTTTGGTGTTCTCGATCGAGGTCGCGGTGATCTCCCATTGCAGTGAACGGTACATGTGCTCGACGACGCGTACTTCGACCGGCTCCTGTTTGTGGTTGCGGACCTTGATATCAAACGATTCGTCGACAAAATCGCGGCTCGTATCGATCCGAAAATCGGTTTGCAGCCGCTCGCCGACGATATCGAAAGCGTTGCCCGTGTAAAGGCTCACCGTTTCGTCCGAGGGGGTGTGATCGATGGCATCTTCTCCGATGAACTCGTTTCTCGCATCCACATCGCGGCGATAGATTTTGACCTTCCCTTTTGGGAGGGGCATTCCGAGATTCGACGCCTTGGAATTCTCGAACTCAAGCATGGTCCAGACCTTGGGGTTGGACGCCGTACCGTACTCCGGATTGGTGCGAATGGCCTGATAGCCCCAGTTGCGATGGCTCGGTTCGATCGCGCCGCCATCATAGACGTAGATTCTCTCGGCCGGGACGTTGCTTGCGCGTAAGAACTCAACCTGTTTTACCTCGCGGTCGAGCAGGGTCGCCGGGCGCTCCAGCGTGTAGAGGTGATACTCCTCGAATGTGCGCTCCGTCACGGCGGGCGCCTGTCCGGCGCTACGGCTCGACAACTCATCCATTGCGGCGAATCGGCCGCCGCCACTGCTGTCTTGAGCCCGCGCGACATCACCTGCCATGAGCTTCACGCGCGCGTCTTCAAAGTCGCGGCCGCTCATGTTTTCGAGGGTGACCCATCCGATGATGTCGAACTTGTCTCCCTTTTCCGGAGCGACGGCGTTGTAGTTTGCTTCCCAACGCATCCCGCCGCTTAGATAGGAGAACTCCACATTGTGTTCACCGGCTTCGGCCGCGGAAAGCCGCCACAGTAGTGTTGGCTTCAGGAAGGACTTCGGGTCGAGTGCGTCGAAGATCGGCTTGCCCGGCAGCCCGAACTGAACTTTTCCGTTGACTTCGACGATCGGCTGCCCGCCGGTTTGCGGATTGGCGTAGGCCCTTTGTCGGTACTGATACTGATTCCCGTATTGTTGGAAAGCCGAGGTATGGGGCACGTAGCCGCTGCGGAGGATCTTGCCCTCGACGATCCTCTTCTCGCCCGTTTGCGGCATCGTGATCTCGAATTGCAGGACCTTGCCTTCCGACTTGCGCAGTAGCAGTCCCTGGCTCAGTGGATCGCCTTCGTAGTTCTGTTCGAGGATTTGAATCGCGTCGGGCCGGCGTAGGTCGCGCAGCATGACGGACTCGGGTTCGAGATGCGCGGTGATATCGGTGATGCGGATCTCGTTCTCGCCGCGTTGCAGTTGTAGCGTGCGCTCTTCCTTGACCGTCGCGAAGTTCTGGTTGTAGATGGTGAGTTGTGTCTGTGCGCCTGCGATGCCGAGCGCGAAGATGCAGATGAGTAGTGCTCTCATGGATGAAACCTCCTGTTTCTAAGGGGCTAACGCTTCAGGTTCCCGAGAAGGTTTGCTCAGTTTGCTTGATGAGTGAGGAACCACACTATGTCTGACGGGCGAAGGGGCCGGGATGGGCAGGTTAGTGTGGGCTGTCGGGGTGAGAGGACGGTTCGGACCGCTCCTTGTCAGTCGCGGCTCGGCTTGTGTGGGAGCGGACGGGTCGGGTTCCTGAGGAAAAAGGCGGGCCGCGCTCGAGATTGCTCTTGAGCGCGACCCTGTTGGCCCATGCAGGGCTAAGTGACAACCGTGTCAGGAAGTCGTGCGCGAACTGCTGGAGGAATGAAAGGATGGAGCTTGGCTGGGATGGTGCCCAGGCGGATCAGTCCCAGTTGATAGCGTGCCACCGTTACGTGGGGCGCCATGAGCAAAGTCTTGGGATTGATCTCGAAGTCCGGGTTGAGAGAGTCGGGGAACTTGGCGTGCCAGCCATTGATGTCTTCGTAGAATTGCGGCTCGCCGAGTCCCCATTCGAGCATCACTTCGGTCGCCGCGCCGAGAGCCTCGGTGTCAATACCCTCAGGTATGCCGAGGCCCCGGAAGCGGTCGAGCGTATCTTCCCATCCGACATTCGCGACCTGAAACTTGAAATAGCTATCGAAATCCTTGTAGTCCGGGCGCGGCCCGAACAGTTCGACGAAACCTTCCGGCAGAACCTCAACCGGTTTGATAAATGGGCGGTCGAGCGCCAGCCACGGTTCGGGACCGGTGAAGGGCGATCGCTTCCACCAGTCGCCGCCATACTCTTGCGGGGCTTGGATGAACGGACCGGCCGGCCACTGAATGTCCGCCGGGACTTCCTTGAAACGCAGTGGTCCTTCCAGGTCATCGGAGCGAATGAACCCCGGCGGATGGATCGACGAAGGCGGCGTTTCGGCGGGCCGCCCTTCCGAGCCGCTGCGGGTCCGGGGTGGAACGGGACTTGGTGTTGTCTGGGCCGGTGGTGGTTCCGAAGTCACCGAACCGCTACGCGCGCGTCCTGGCGCGGGGCCCGGCCCCGGACTACTTTGCTCATCGCCGTCGATCAATATCTCCGGCTGCGCGGACGAACTGCTGCTAGCCTCCATGTTCCGCAGCATGGTATCGAAGCCGGAGCTGCTCTTTGCGCTACCATGGCCGCCTATAACCAACGGTAGGGTAGCTGTCTGTGTGATATCAGGGACTCGGTCGATCATTCCGAAACCTCTCTCGAATCGTCCACGCGGTTCTCGCGGGGAACGGACGCAGGTCAGAATGCAATGGCAGTGCCATTTGGGCCGCCGCCGCCCAAGTCACACGGAATCAAGGCTTACAGTGTGTGCCGCGTGAGATGGTGACTATGAGCAGCGCGGCAGAAAATTGGCGAACGTCAGGGTTTTGCGGTCTGTCGGGGGTAGCCGTGGTAGTTACCGGTGGCTACGACGGCGGCCGGTCCGCGCATCGTGACATCGTCGCCTGACCAGGTAACGGTCAAGTCGCCGGCTGGAGTTGTGACGCGCACCGGGCTCGATGCTTTGCCGGAAAGAATCGCGGCGACGGCCGCTCCCGTGGACCCCGTCCCGGAACTGATGGTTTCACCCGCGCCTCGCTCCCAAAACCGGACGTCGATCGTGTGACCGTCAAGAGGTTTGACGAACGAAACATTGGTGCGCTGTGGGAAGCGCGCGTGGCGTTCGATCAACTTGCCGAGCGCCCGCCAATCGGAATCAAAGTCCTCGACAAAGAGGACGCACTGCGGATTGCCGACGTTCAGGATCGTCACCGTGCTAGCGCCGAGATCGGTTTCCAGCGTACAACAGACCTCCCCGGGGTCATAGGTCGGCCGTCCCATCGTCATATCAAAGACAAATGCGTGGCCGATGCGCTCGACCACTCGCAGCACTTTCAAGCCGGCCTGGGTTGTGATGCGCAACGGTGTCGCCGATGGGCTTTCGGTTTCAAGCGTGGCGGCGACACAGCGGGTCCCATTACCCGAGATCTCTGCCTCGCTGCCATCAGAGTTGAAGATGCGCAACGATGCATCGGCCGCGCCACGATCTATCCCGGGTGCGTCGAGCACTTCGAGTCCGTCGGCGCCGACCCCTTTGTGGCGGTCGCACATGGCGCGGGCGAGTTCCGGGAGATCGCTTTCCTTGAGGCCGAGCGCCTCAAGCTCGCTCCAACGCACGACGAGAAAGTCGTTTCCCGCCGCCTGGCACTTCGTGAATGAAATGGGCATTTCCGTCCTATTGAAAAGCCTCCGATTGTATCGCACGGGTCATGTTCAGCAGGGCTAGTGCATCATCAGTTCGTTTTCAAGACGCAGAACCCGGTTCAAACGGCCGATAAAGCAAGTATTGAGCTTCCGAGGTAGCTATGGCGAGAATCCTGCACGCAGATGATGAGATCACCGCTCGGCGCGTTGCGCGATGGGCACTTGAGAACGACGGCCATCAGGTAACAGACGTCGATGGTGGCAAGCAGGCCGTCCGATCAGCGATCGAAGATCGACCCGATCTGATCCTGCTCGATCGGCGTATGCCCGATCTGGACGGCCTTGACGTTCTGCGAGCGCTTCGCGGAAACGAAACAACGCGCCACATTCCGGTCATCATGATTACATCTGTTCAAGAGCCGCGGGATGTGGGTGACGTTCTCCAAGAGGGCGTTGCCGCCTACGTCATGAAACCGTATGAACGTGAAAAGCTTGTGCGTGCCGTGAATCGTGCTCTGACTCGTCAAGGAGAAACGGCAGGTGTCGAGGAGCCCACCGCCGCGCGCTCCGCCTAGGGTCTTCTGCGAATATCAGTCATTTCAGCAGCCCCTAAAAACCGGGACAGCCTCAGTTTTGATCCCAAGAGCGCCGATACTGGCCTGCATAATATTGATAGCAAAGGGGATATGAACCGGAGCACCTTGCATGTCAAATTGAGGTCTGAAAGCGTCGTGCGGATTTAACTTATTGATTAATAGGGTCTTACTGTCACCGAGTGGAGTTCGATTGAGATAATCGAGGCTGTCCCGGTTTTTGGGGTTGGCTTTATGGGGCTTGGTGCTCGTTCTCCAGTTTCGCGATGGTGGGAGCCAAGGGGGAAGGCTGTGGGTCGAGCGCCGCCGCTTCTTTGACGTAGCGCAGTAAGTCCGGGCCGTCATCCTTCGGGAAGTCGATCCTCGTGCCACGGTGCAGCGCGTAAGCGACGCGGTCTTCGATGACGAGGCAGGCCAATCGTCCGCCGTAGGTCGCCGCCATGCCGACGTCAATCATCACCACCCGGCCGCCAAAGCGCGGCCAGACGGTTCCCGGCGAGACGGTGTGGCCGATGACGATTCGCTTGGCATCGAGACCATCGAGCAGTTCCTCAAGGTGGGGCTCCTCGATCGCCTCTTCCTGCTGCGCCAGACCGCGATACCACAAAGGCCCTTCGCTGTGCGTCGCGACGCCCGCCTGTAGCTTGCTGAAATCGCGCAATTCGTCGACGATGCTCCGGTTTAGCGACTTGATGTTCTCGCCCATAAAGCTCGGTCCGATGCCGCCGTGCAGGAAGACCGTATCGTTGATCTTGATCACCGCGTTGTGATCGGCGATCCACTTGCCATAGGTTCCCGACACATCGAATGCCTTGCGGTGCTCAAAATAGCCCAACGGGTGCCGGGCGCACCATGCGGCGCGGTATTCATCATTGAAGTCGGGGAGTCCGCCCTCCGGCGGATGGGCCTTCAGTTCCTTCTTGTGGTGCTCGTAAGCCTTCTCCTGAAGCGCTTCCGACTCTTCGGTCGCGAACGATGCATATTCCCCGGGGTGGACATAGTTCAACTGCCCATACACGTTCATCGCTTCGTGGTTGCCGATTAGCGCGTGGACGTAGCCGTTGGACTGCTTCGCTTCGTCCTCAAGACGCATCAGCAAGTCCATGATCTTGCGGGTGTCCGGTCCACGGTCCGGCACGTCGCCGGTTTGAACTAGATGTGTTTCGCCGCCGATCCAATGGTCGTTTTCGTCGATCAGTTCCGCCGAGCGCAGCAAGGCGACAAACTGGCCGTAGTCGCCGTGGATATCGCCCACCGCCACTATCTTCTTAACGCCGTCCCATTCCTCCTCCGCGGGTGCGATCCCCACCGCCAATGTGGCAATGGCAGCGATCGCAACCAGCTTGAGAAATATTCGACGAATGTGTGACGGTGTCTTCAAGTCAGCCGCTCCTGTTACGAGGCTCTTCGCATTCAGCGTAGCAATGCTCATCCGAGATGAGGCGCAACTCGACAATGTGACGAAGCCTTCATCAGTTAGACGGTCGAACGCCCGCGAGCGTTGCTGACGCTGCTAGATGAGTTGGAAGAGGCCGGCGATCTTCTGCTGGACCCAAACGAGGGCGATTACGACAATCAGCACGATCACAGCCATGCCGATCATCTTCTTGCGCGTAAGCAAAAGGGGTCTCATGATTCGGCGGCCGGTGGCGCTTACTTCGAGCCTTCGGGTTGGACGACCGGCAGCCCGGCTTCCTTCCACTCGGTGATGCCGCCGAACTCAAGCCCGGTGTGGCCGTTCTTCGCTAGTAGCTCGGCACCGCGTCCGGCACGTCCACCGCGCATACAGTAGACGACTACTTTGCGGTCTTTCGGAATCTCCGAGACGCGGCCTTCCAACTCATCGATTGGGATGTTGACGTATCCCTCGATTGCGCCGTGCTCAATCAACTCCTCAGGGCGACGCACGTCAAGTAGATAGACGTTCTCTCCGGCGTCGATGCGAGCTTTCAGGGCCGCAGGGTCGAATTCCTTCGCCTCGGTGACCTCGGCCGGCTCCTGATGGGCTGCTTCGGCGGCCGGTTCTTCGGCCGGTTCGCTCGAGCATCCCGGTGCAACGAGTAGAGCGGTGAACAGCAATACTACTGGGAATCGGTAGTTCATGAGAATCTCCTGAGGGGGCAGTCGCGACCCCAGTATAACGGGCTCGTCGATATCGGAACCTAGCCTAGGCTAGTCGCCTGGGTGCTCCTGTAGGTATTTCAGGAACGCCGACGCGGTTGGTGAAAACGTCTTGCGCAGCCGTTGCAGGATGCCTACGGGGCGAGCCAATTCAGGCGCGTCGATATGGCGTGCCACCAGCCGCCCTTCGGTGACTTCCTGCCGGATGGTGCGCTCCGGCAAAATGCTAATGCCGGAACCGATCACCAATGCTTCCTTGATCATCTGGATGTTGTCGAACTCCAGAACAACATTTCGTTGCAACCCGCGGTCTCGAAAGAAACGATTGATCGCCTTGCGGATCGAAAGATTGGGATCGAAGCTCACGAAGTCTTGACCGGCTAGGTCTTGGACATCGACAGTCCGCCGACGCGCAAGACGGTGTTGCGGATGGCAAACGACGACCATTTTCTCCATCCGCCAAGGTGTGACTTTGAGGTTCTTCGCCGCCGTCGGATAGCTCATCAACCCGAGATCGGCTTGGTCTTCCAGTACGGCTTTATAAACCTTTTCGGGATGCATGTACTCGAGGTGCACGCGTGCCTGTGGGTGCTCCTCTTCAAAATCTTCGCGAATGCGCCGCATCTCATAGAGGCCGATTGAGTAGATCGAAGCGACGCGCACCGTGCCGACCAACTCCCCTTTGAGCGAATCGATCTCCGCCCGCATCCCTTCGTAGCGCCGCACGATGTCGCGGCTGGCGTCGAAGCAGATTTGTCCGGCCGGTGTAAGTTTGAGCGGACGGGTACTGCGGTCGAGCAGCGCGACCCCCATGTCGTCTTCAAAATGCTTAAGGAGTTGGCTCGCCGCGGATTGAGAAATACCGTTCATCTCAGCGCCACGGCTAACGCTATGGTTTTGGGCGATATCCCGAAAAACCTTGAACTGGCCAGCGTTCACGACAATTTAATATTAGCATGGCTAATCATGTTGACTGTCCTGCATCATTAACCTTAATGTCACTAGTCCGGGCAAGGTGGATGCTATTCGGGGGGGGGCGCTTGGCTTCGGGCGGAGCTGTGCCGCTAGTTTCGCCACTAAGATTTCGATACGGTCGCGCACGTCCTGATAGACGGTCATCGGTTGGCCGATCGGGTCCTTGACCTCCCAGATCAGATTCCCGCCTTCGAAACCGGGAAGAAGGTGCAGGACGGTCCGTCCACTCATGTTGACCAATAGGTCGACCTGCTCCGGCGCGATTGATTGAATCGTCTTCGGTGTTTGCCCTTCCAGCGAAACCGATTTCTCGGCCATGATGGCGATCGTCTCGGGCTGAACGATAGACGCCGGATAGCCCCCGGCGCTCAAGGCGGCGATCACATCACTGTGGTGCTGTTTTGCGAAGCCCTCAGCCATTTGGCTGCGGCACGAGTTCCCGATACAGACGAAGAGCACGCGCGCCGGAAGCTTTGTCGGCAGGGTCATTCCTTGTCGCGCACCTTCCGGAGGAGGACTTCGTGAACCCGTGTGTCGTCGGTCATCTCTGGATGGAATGTCGCTGCCAAGTGGCGACCGTGCTCCACAAGAACCGGATTGCCATCGAGAGCCGCCAGCGTCCGCGTTTCGCCGTGGATTTCCCGGATAATTGGAGCGCGGATAAAGACCGTCTCCAGTTCGCCCGGCGAAGTGAGGTCTTCAAATGCTTTCTCGGGCTGCACGGTGCGGATAGCGCTATCGACCTGGCGACCGTAGGCATTCCGTTCGACGGTCATGTCGATGATGCCGAGCGAGCGCTGAGCCGGTGATGTCACTTCCGACGCGAGCAGAATCGTGCCGGCGCAAGTGCCGAGGATCGGCTTCTCTTCGGCGAATTTCTTGAGCGGCTCAAACAAGTTCTCGATATCAAGTAGCTTCAACATGGTGGAACTCTCTCCACCAGGCAGGATCAGCGCGTCGATCTCGGCGAACTGCCGGGCCTCGTTGACGTAGAGCACATCAACCCCCAGCTTTCGCAACATGCGGGCGTGCTTCTCGAAATTACCCTGGATTGCGAAGACACCGATCTTCATCCGGTTTGCATGGCTTTCCCGGTCATTCCTTTGGATTGGAGATACGCCCGTTGCCTACCAACCGCGTGTTTGGAGAAGTTCTTTCTCGTCGAGTGAGGCGACGTTGATACCACGCATGGCTTCGCCCAACTCTTCGCAGGCTTCGAGCAGTTTGTCGGGATCGTTGAAGTACGTCGCTGCCTTAACGACGGCTTTCGCGCGGCGCGCTGGGTCTTCCGACTTGAAGATACCGGAGCCGACAAATACGGCTTCGGCACCGAGCTGCATGACGAGGGCGGCGTCGGCCGGTGTCGCGATTCCACCGGCGGAGAAATTCGGGACAGGCAACTTGCCGTGTTCGGCGACGTACTGAATGAGTTCAAACGGCGCCTGGTGGTTCTTCGCGGCTGTTGCCAACTCGGCCTTATCCATGACCGTGAGCTGTTTCATTTCCTTCTGGATCGTCCGCATATGGCGCACGGCCTCGACGATGTCGCCGGAGCCCGCCTCGCCCTTGGTGCGAATCATCGCGGCGCCTTCGCCGATACGACGGAGCGCCTCACCCAGATTGCGCGCACCGCAAACGAACGGCACTTTGAACGGACGCTTATCGATGTGGTGCGCTTCGTCGGCCGGCGTGAGTACTTCGCTCTCGTCGATATAGTCGACCTTGAGCGCTTCCAGTACCTTTGCTTCCATGAAGTGCCCGATGCGGGCTTTGGCCATGACGGGGATATGAACCGTCGCCATGATCTCGCGCATTTTCGAGATGCTCGCCATGCGAGCCACGCCACCCTCTTTGCGGATGTCGGAGGGCACGCGTTCGAGCGCCATCACCGCCGTTGCGCCGGCGTCTTCGGCGATCTTGGCTTGTTCGGCGTTCGTGACGTCCATAATCACGCCGCCCTTGAGCATTTCGGCCAACCCGGCCTTTAAGCGAAAGTCTTCATCCAGGAACATTGTTACTGCCTCCGATTGCTACCGCGGGTATCACCCCTTGTGACTGCTTGCCCGCGCCCCTAACGAACCTCTCGCAGGCGCGCAGCCCGCATGAGACGGCTTTAGGGTACCACTCATGGTAGCGCCGGTCCTGTTGCGCGGCAAGACGGGGTTTAGGGACCTGAAGAAGATCCGTCCAGCGCGTGGAACGGATTCGGATCGCGAATGCCGCCGCGGTTCTCCATCCTGAGGAAACGTGTAACTTAATAGGGTGACAAGCCCGGACGAAATCTCCGCCACCGTCAAGGAGATCCGTGATCGCGCTCGCGACCGGTACGAGAAGAAGGTCCCGGAAGTGGCCGATTTTGAGTTGCCGCCGCTCGACGGTCTCGGCAATGCACGGGACGCCGCCGAGGGGCATGTCGCTTCGATCGGACGTGTGAATCCCCGTCCGCCGGGGCTGGTCAACAACATCGTTCAGGGGTTCAAGAAGCTCGTCGGCCGGGCCCTCGACTGGCATATCCGCGATCAGGTGGACTTCAATCGCGCCGTAGTCCGCTTCATGGACACGGCCGTCGAGGTCGCCGCCGAACAGAACCACAATCTTGTCCGTGTTGCCCGGAGTGTCGCGGAACTCAGAGAGATCCACGAGAACGAGTTGAGGCGTCTGATCGAGCACATGAGCGAGCAGCAACGCGACATGCTGCGCCACTGGAACCAGTGGCGTCCGGCCTGGGAAGAGCGTCTCACGGCGTCGGAGGTCAGCCTGCTGCACTCGATGCGCGATATGGAAGCGGGAGCGCGTGAACGCGAAGCATCGTTTCAGACTCTCGTCGAGTACAAACACAGGCAGTACCTCGACGCCCTCGCGAAGGCGTCGGACGAGGTTCAGGATCGCTTCTGGAATGACATCAAAGAATTCATGGCGCAGCAAGAAGAATTGATCCATACTGAGCTGCGCTTGATCCGCCGCCGGGCTGCCGGCGGTAGTGCGCCGAGTGCACCCAGCGCATCAACCCCGGTTGCGTCACCGTCCACCGGCGGTAGTGAACAGATTCCGGCCGCGAGTGGTTTCATACCCCTCGAGAACTTTGACTATGCTCGCTTTGAAGAGCGTTTCCGGGGCCGCGAAGAATATGTTGCCCGTTCGCAGGAGTTCTACCTTGCGCGGTTTCGTGACTGCCGACGCGTGTTGGACCTCGGCTGCGGGCGCGGCGAGTTCCTTGAGTTGCTCAGCAAAGAAGGAATCGAAGCCCAGGGCGTCGATCTCGAGGCCGATGCGGTCGCGGCCTGTCGAGAGAAGGGCCTCACCGTTTCGCAGGCCGATCTGTTCCAGTTTCTTGGCGAGCAACCGAACGGTTCGCTCAACGGTATTCTGTGCTCGCACGTGGTCGAGCATCTACCACCGGCGCGCATCGCCGCTCTCGTTACGACCGCTGTAGAGAAGCTCGCCCCCGGAGGGATTCTCGCGATTGAGACACCGAACCCTGCGTGTCTCGCGACCTTGACCGGCGACTTCTTTCTCGACCCCACGCATGTCCGTCCGGTTCCGTTCAATCTGTTACATTTCCTTTACGAGGAAGCAGGCTTGGGTGACATTGAAATCGAAGAGTTGCGTCCGGCGTCCGAGGTGATTCCCGAAGTCAAGGCGCTCGATCACGTGGAGGGCGGCGAGGCCTTCCGCAAGAAGTTCTTCGGCGGCCTCGACTACGTCATTTTGGGCCGTTTGCGGACATCTTGATGGAGTTCACGGGCGAGCGCGTAGTACCCGGCAAGACTGACCCCGATCTGATGAACGAGCATTGGGCTCGGTATCGGTTTGCCGAGCCTCTTGTTCATGGCAAGCGCGTCCTGGACGTCGGTTGCGGAACCGGCTACGGTTCGACTTGCTTGGCACAATCGGCGCGGCAAGTACTGGCGCTTGATGCTTCCGGCGAGGCGCTCCGAGCAGCCCAGGCGGAATACGCGGATCCGAAAGTGGTGCTGCTTGAGGCTGACTGTGGACGGCTTCCGGTGCGAGATGCTTCGGTCGATGTGGTGGTCGCCTTTGAGGTAATCGAGCACCTTGAGAACTGGGAGGCGCTGATCGCCGAGGCCGCCCGTGTGCTGGTTCCGCACGGTCAGTTCGTTGTCTCTACGCCCAATCGGCGCTATTCCGAAGAGTCGCGGCAGGAGCCCAATCCCTTCCACGCGCATGAGTTTGAGTACCGCGAGTTCGAGTCGGAACTGGGCAAGCACTTCCCGCACGTCCTGCTGTTTCTCGAAAATCACTCCGACGCGATCACATTCACCCCTCCCGCGGTCGAGGGCGTTCGTACGCGTTTGGAGAATCGGGATCGCGACCCGGATGAAGCTCACTTTTTTCTCGCCGTTTGCTCGAAGCAGCCACAACACGGATCGCCGGCGTTTGTGTTTCTGCCTTCGGGGGGGAACGTTCTCCGCGAGCGCGAGCAGCACGTCGGATTATTGCTGGAGGAAGTACGGAAACAGAAGGCCGCCGTGGCCCAAGCCGCCGCCGAACTTGAGACGCTCAACAGGCACCACGCCGAATCGCAGGAACAAGCCCGACAAGCGATCGACGCGCTGGAGCAGGAGAACGCGGACCGAACCAAGTGGGCCGAAGAACAACAAGCCGAGATCGCGAGCATTCAAGCGGACCGCGAGACGCTCATCAAGCGGTTGGATGAGACGGAACAACGAGTCGTCGAACGATCAGAATGGGCGAAGCGTCTCGATAGCGAACTTACGGGAGTTCAGGAGCAACTCGATCGCATCAAGTCGACCCTTGCTTACCGTGCCAGTCGGCGCTTCGGATTCTTCCGCGATCCCTAGGTCTAAGTGGAAGGCTTCTTCAGGCGGTGGCCGGCTCGGCTTCGCTGTCCTTCGGTGGCCGTTCCTTCCACCAAGAAGCCAGCGTCGAGCCGGAAATATTCATCCACGTTCCGAAGATAGCCGGCCCCAAGGCGGCGCTCGGGCTCTTCAGTACCTCCATCGCAAGCGCCGTCCCCATACCGCCGTTCTGCATGCCGACCTCAAACGCTACCGTGCGGGCATCGCTTTCCTTGACGCCGGTTGCCCGCGCGCCCCAGTAGCCCAGCAAATACCCGAGGCAATTGTGTATCAACGCCGCAGCGAATAACCCTGCACCCATCGTCAGGATCTTCTCCTGATTATTCGCCGCGATGATCGCGATGATGTAGCAAATCCCGCCCATCGAGACCGCCGGCAGGCCGTGCTCCAGCCACTCCTGACGCAATAGCCCCATCAGCAGTAGAGCAATCGCCAGCGGAACCATTTGCCGCGCCAGAACCGTGTTAACCGAGTCCACCACGCCTGAGAAACCCAAGACGAAGAAGACTGCCGCCAGCGCGAGCACAATCGGACGCCAGATCCGGCCCGGAGTCTTCGAGTGCATCATGGCGTTCGTAATGAGCCCCGCGCCGATCGGAAGAATAATCAACTCGACGATCGAGATCATCATCTTCCAGGCATCAATCTCCATCAGCCGTCCCGCCAGCACCTTCATCGCCAGCGGGGTCATCAACGGCGACATCAGCGTAGAGCAGGCTGTCATCGTGACCGAGAGTGCCACATTGCCCTTGGCGAGATAAGCCATCACGTTGGAGGCGACACCGCCCGAGCACGCCCCGATCAGGATGATGCCCGTTGCCACTTCCGGATCGAAGCCAAAGGCCGTTGCAATCGCCCAACCTGCTGTCGGCATCACGGTGAACTGCAATAGGATGCCGACGCCGACCGCTTTGGGCATCCTCAAAGCACGGCCGAAATCGGCCAAGCTCAGCGTCGCGCCCATGCCGAACATGATGAGCTGGATGAGCGGAACGATCAGCCGTTTCTGCTCGAAGCTGCCCCACGTGAGGAAGCCGCCCGGATAGAACAGCGCGCCGATGAAGAAGGCGAACACCCAGAACGTGAAGGCAAACGTCTTCAGCGTCGGATGCATCTGGAAATAGACGGCCAGCATGGCCAGCATCCCCACGATGCCGGGGCCGAGAAGCGACGTATTGCCTGTCGCCCAACCGGCGAGCGCGGCTACGAGCCCCGCCGTGCTCAAGATCAGAAAGAGCTTACCCTGTGAAGCTTCCGATGATGTCCCTGGCATGAATCCCCGTATCTCACGGTTCGGCCCGCTTCATGGCGACAGCCTGATCCCGCTCAAACCCTGCTACTACCCCAACACTGCTACTACTAGTAGAACGTGCCGCGCGAGACGATTCATCACGCCGTCCATTCCGCTCTATCTAAACGCGGCATCGTATCACAACGTTGTCCCTTGCTGACACTGCGGCGTGTGTGGTCTCAGCGCGCCGCGCTCACCCTTCTCATCGTCATCGCCTTCGGACTGGGAGCGGGTTGCGGCAAGAAACCAAAATATCGTGTCCCGCCACCGATCCCCGCCGTCATGGGCCACAAGGAAACCGGCCACGCGAGTTGGTACGGCCATCCCTATCACGGACGCCGCACCAGCAACGGTGAGGTCTACGACATGGACAAGATGACCGCTGCCCATCTGCGTCTGCCGTTCGGGACCTGGGTGCGGGTCAAGAACCTGGAGAATGGACGCAAAACCGAGGTTCGCATCAACGACCGCGGCCCGTTCGTGAAGGACCGGATTATTGATCTCTCCCGAGAAGCGGCGCGCCGGATCGAGATGATCGGTCCCGGCACGGCACGCGTACGGATGGAAGTGATCGCATTGCCCGGAACACGCCTGGGCGAACCCGCGCCTACTGTTGCCTCGGCGCCTCCGCCACCCGAAGCACTGCCTGTGGAACCACCGTCGCCGCCGTCCGATCCGTCTACTTCCACCGAGCAGCCTTGCAATGATCGTCCCGGATACGGCGTGCAGGTCGGCTCTTTCGGGGTTCCAGAGAATGCCGCGGGGCTTCGCGACAAAATGAACGATGCCTACGGCAATGCCCGGATACTACGAAAAGAAACACAGGCCGGTCCGCTCTATGTAGTCTTGCTGGGCTCTGGAAGTGATTCGTATGCCGCGAACGCCCTGAGGGAACGCCTGCGCCGCGACAGTATCAATGGGTTCGTCGTCTTTACAAGTGAAGGCGAATTCTTGGATTGTCTATAATGCGAAAGATAACGATCTAAATTAACCGGCATTGTTTGAAAACAACTCTGTCGAGGGCGATGCATCTGAATTCGGCCTGGTCGGCGACTCGCCGAAGATTGAGAGCGTCCTGCGAATCATCCGAAAACTCAGCAACGATCGATCGCCTGTGCTCATTACGGGCGAGAGCGGCACGGGCAAAGAGCTCGTAGCGCGCGCCGTCCATCAGGTCTCGCCGATCGCGCGCAAGAAGCTGATCCCGGTCGATTCGGCAACGATCGTCGGATCGCTGATGGAGAGCGAGTTGTTCGGCCATGTCAAAGGCGCCTTTACCGGTGCGACCGACAGCAAGCTGGGGCTGGTGCGCGCGGCCGATGGCGGCACGCTCTTTCTCGACGAGATTGGTGAGCTGAATCCCGAGACGCAGGCGAAGCTGTTGCGGCTCTTGCAAGAGGGCGAAGTGAGGCCGATCGGCGGCACCGATACACTTCGCGTCAACGTGCGAGTGATCGCGGCGACGAACCGCAATCTCGAAACCGCCGTCGCTGAGAGGCAATTCAGAGAGGACCTTTACTATCGCCTCAAGGTCATCACGATCCGCACGCCACCGCTCCGCGAACGCAGGGAAGATATCTTGCCGCTGACCTGCCACTTTCTTCGCAAGTATGCCGTGCACGCGGTAAGTCTTTCCGGGGATGTCGAGCAGCGCTTCGTCAATTACGCCTGGCCCGGCAATGTGCGCGAACTCGAGAATACGATCCGGCAGATGGTCGTCATGAAATCGAATCCGCTCGTCGAGATGCGCGATCTGCCGACTCATCTACAGCCGAAGGATTCGTTGAACGGCAATGGTTCCTGTCGCTCCACGAACTGGAGCGCCGCCATATCCTGAAGGCGATGGATCACACGAACGCCGACATCAACGTTGCCGCGGGACTGCTTGGCATCAGCAAGACGACGCTCTATCGCAAGCTCAAGAAATACGAAGCCATCGGACGCGGCCACGGTGACCCCCAAGGGCTGCTCTTCTAGCCGAGGCGTCCAAGTAGCGGGCTAAAGTCCGCTCATGCTCATGCGCTTGTAACCCGCGGGTGGCTGGAACTCAACGGGATCAATAGCTTCCTGCCGGGTCGACTTGAGGAGCCACTCTTCTTCTTTCTTGCCGTTCTTGCCTAGGCTGACGGTGTGGACAGGAAAGCCGTCCGCGAAGTTCATCTCGGCGTACGGGTTTGGGTTATCATCAGCGCCGGGAAGCTTGCTGAATGCTTCCGTGAGTGCCTTCGCGAATTCGCCCATGCGTGCGAATACGCCGGATGCTTCGCTGCCGCCATCAATGTTGGACCATTCGGTTGTGCAGAGTTCCCGAATCTTCACGCCGTCGCGAAAGACTTCATGCTTCGCGCACGGGTAGTTGTTCACAACGTCGTTCTGTCCGGTCGCCTTGACCTCGATAACCGGCTTGGGGCCTGCGGCCCCCCCGCCCATCGCCGCGCCACCACGTTTCCTGATCATTGCCTCCGCTGCCTTGCGCTGAGCTTCAGGGAGGTTCTTTAGCATCGCCTGCATTTGAGACATGGCGCCCGAAACCTTTTCCGCCATGTCACCGACCGTCGCATCGTCCATGAGCATGTAGCTCTTGCGGTCGTGGTCAACGACGGTCATCTCTCCCTTGTTGCCTCGGTCGCCGTGGAAGATCATGGCGCCGCCACCCTGCTTCCCCGTTTTAGGCGTTGGCATGGTCAGAGCCTGACCCTGCACTTTGATGTTTTTGTTCTCCGCTACCGGAGGTGATTTCTTGTAAATAGTGGTTTCCACTTCAAACACCACGCCGCCGAATACGGAGCCGCTGCATAGCGTCAGTGCACATAGTGTGTTGCGAAATATTTTCATAATGAACCTCGTGAACGGAATCAGGCTCGCGGCGGAGTCTTGATCCAACAGGTTAGAGCGGATGGCCGAGCACGACCTACTTCGCCTCCAAGCGGCCTTTCATATCCATGTACGCCGTTTCGATGAGTCCTATGAGGGCCTTGGCTTCGATCCCATCACCCGGCTTGACCTTAACATGACGCATATACTTGCCGGTGCCTTCCAGCAAACCCGCCGAATCGGCCAACTCGGCACCGCGAAAAAAGCCGACGTTCACATGCGATGTGAACGCATTGACGTATCCGAATGCCGCATCAGTGACGCAGGCGGTCGGATGCCGGTCATGCAACAACTCTCGAACATCGCCTCCACAACTGCGCATGACCTCAAATCAGTGGAGCGCGATCGCCCCCAGCTCATCCGATCGTTCCTCCATCCACTTGTCGATGGCAGGATCTCGTTTGACCGCGCTGGGGAACCGAAAGAGTCGATTCATCTTGACGTACGTCTCTCAAAGTTTAGCCGAGCGATTTTGACAATGCCGCAGAGGCTTGTACGGGATACTCCCTACGGGATCGCAACCACTCAATTCAGATATTTGTCCAGATCAGGGTGCAGTAACTCATCAATCTCGGGCCGCGAAAGGTCGTCCGCCGTAAGGACGTGGATCGGTGTCTCGATCCGCTTCCGCGGGGTCTTTCCGTCGAGTGCGTCGACGACACTCTTCACGGCGGTGAAGCCAATCTGAAAAGGGTCTTGCACAACAAGAGCGTCGGTCACGCCGTCCTTCAGGTCCTGCTCGATCGTGTCGCTGAAATCGAATCCGACGAGCAACACCTTGTCCCCCAACTCGCGGCCTCGGATTGCTTTCGCGGCACCCACGGTTCCAGGTTCGGCGGAGGCAAACAGTGCGTCCAATTCCGGATGGGCGGTGAGCATGTTCTCCGAAACTTCCAAGGCCTTCGCGCGGCTCGACATGCAGTACCGCGCGTCGGCGATCTTGATCTCTGGGAACTCCTTCGCGAGCGTATCCTCGAAACCCTGCTCCCGCTCCATCGTGGAAGAACTGCCGGGGACCGACTTCACCAGAGCGATCGTGCCCTCATTGGCCAACAACTCCGCCAGTTTGCGCGCACCGAGAACCCCCGCCTGATAGTTGTTCGTCGATACGTACGAAACGTAGTTTTCCGTATTGATGCCGGAATCGAAGATCGCGAGCGGGATGCCTTGCTCGGCCGCTCTTTCCACCGAGCGCACCAGAGCCGTCGCCTCGGTGGGCGCGAGCACGATGCCGTCCATGCGGCCGTTCACCATCGAATCGACAATCTCGATCTGCCGCGAAAAGTCTGTTTCCTGCGCCGGACCGATCCATTCGATATCAACATCGGCTTCGCGGCCCGCGGCGACGGCTCCCGCATGTACACTCTGCCAGAACACATGAGCCACGGCCTTGGGCACGACGCCGATCCGGCGCTTGCCGGAGGAAGGCCGGTTGCAGCCCAACCAGCAGAGCGACAGGGCTAAGGCAACGAGAGTGAGAGAGCGAATTTTTGGCATCTGGGAATCAGCCATTCCAGCGGGCGCCGATGTGCCGCCTACGCCCTATTTTAGGAGCCGTGCCGACATTCTCGCTTACTGGACGTTGACCGTCAGGGTTTCCGACACGCCCTCGGCGTTCCCGACGTTCACCGAAATACGATCGACAGCATCGACCTCTCCGTCAACGTTCAGGTTCACCGTCGCGGTGAACTGGCTGCCGAAGGCCATCGACCCGCCACCTTGGTAGTAGGAGTTGAAGGAGTTCTCCACGTCGGCGACGATCGTGCTCGCTTCGAGGCTGGCCCCGGGGGCCGGTGTGAAGCTGAACTCGATGTCTTGGACGGATCGCGATGTCGCGAAGCCCGTCACCTGCAAGGTCAGGCTACTGGCGCTAAGGGAGGTCAGGGCAACGCTACGCAACACGGGCCGATCCCGCAGCACTGTCAACGTCGTCTGCGGCGGGCTGCTCGGAGTGACGTCGAGTCCCACATCGGCCACCTCGAATAATCCGCTGATATCGATCACGCCGGCTACGGTCCCGGTTTGGACCTGTACCGTCTGCGACCCGGTTCCGAAGATCGCGTTCGTGCTGTTGGCGGGGACCGTGAACTCCGCCGCGCGGCCTCCGGTAGAGAACTGAATTGACGGATCGTTGCTGAAAACATCAGAGACGAAGTCCAGCACAAGAACGCCCGTGAGATCCACCGGGTACGACTGACCCAACGAGAGGTTCACCGAGAGTTGATCGGCGGGGTCGACCACTTCGCTGCCCAGACTGATCGTCGCACTCGGGACGCCTGAGACCGAGCCACTCAATAGGATCATGGCTTCGTTGATCTTGAGCTGCCCGGAGGATGTGCCGACTTCCGTGGGATCGAAGATCACTAAGAACTCCGTGGTCCCGCCAGGACTCAAGCTGAGCGGCAGGAAGGCTGTATTTTCCAAGCGGAAATCGCTGCCGGAGAGCGCGATGGTTGTGACGTCCGTCGTAACGTCGCCACCGTTGGTGACTCGCACGGTGCGAGCGCCGACATCGGTGATGTCCTGCCATAAGAGCGTCTGGCCGCCTTCGAGCGGAGAGATGATCGAGTCGACAATTGACTCGAAGCCAAGCAGTGCGCCCAAAGCGCGGCCGGCCAGGATCACGCTTCGTCCGCCTGACCCGAAGGTCACTTGCATCGAGCCCCCGAAATTTGAGCGTGCGGTGGGCGTGAACACGACATCGAACCGCACGTTGCCCCCGGCGGGAATCGTCTCGGGTAACAATGCCAAGCCGGTGAGTGAGAACGCGCTACCGCCGTCGAGCGTGACCGCCTCAAGGCTACCGGGAGCCGTCCCCCGGTTGGTGACAATCATGGTGGCGGTCGTAGAGTCGTCGATCTCGGTGTCGGGAAACGAGAGCACCCCACCGTCGGGCAGCAGCGTTTCGTTGCCGTCCGGCAGGTCAAAACTCAGTGTGTAGTCCGCGGATTGCCCGTTGAGGACGACGAGAATATCGAAATTTAGGTCCGGCGCCGAAATGCGGCTATGGCTTAGGTTCAGATTCAATCGTGCCGTGAACGGGCCGATGCCGGTCGGCGTGAAGCGGACCCGGAAATCCATGATCTGGCCGGGCTGCAGTTGCAGCGGCAGGTCGGCGCTGGTCGAGACCGCGAACGTCAGCGAACCATTCAGGTCAGGCTCTTCCACGCGAGCAACCGTATTGGCTTGTCCGTTGTATTGGATGCGCAATCGACTCTCGACGGTCTGCCCGATACCGGCGGCCTCGAGTGTGAGGATACTGCCGTTCGTTAGCTCGGTGACGGTGTCGTCATCCTGTGCCAGGATCAGGAACTGTGCTCGCGCCGGGCCGGCGGCCCAAAGGGTCAGAGCAAGAGCAATTAACGGTAGAAATCGTAGTCGCTTCAGCATGACTATCTCGGTGTCCCCACGCTAACGGAGCCAAAGGTAATTGCCGTGGGATTCGACGTCGTCCCATTGTTGTCGTCGCCGCGGCGCACGCCGGCGATCACGCCGATGGCCGCCGCCGCGCCGAGCCCCGCGATGAGTCGCCACCCGAACGGGCTTTTCTTCTTCTTTGTGAGGGCAGCCCCCTGGGCGTTTGTTTGCGTGATCGAGGTTTCCGCCTGGAGTGTGCCGTGCGTTGCGGTGACTTGCATTTCGAACAAGCCCAGATCGGTGTTGGGCATCATGCCGCTTACGGTCGCGCGGCCCTGCTTGTCGGTAGTCAAGGTCGTGGTGCGCGTGGCTCCGTAGAACGTCGCGCTGGGCCCCGTGGCGGGCGTGGTGAAGACGACTTCCACTCCTTCAACGGGACTGCCGGCATCGTCCTGAACCTCAACGACAGGTTGCGTTGTGGTCTTTGGCTCGACGTTGTTGATTGCATCCTGCCCGGCGAGCACGAGAATGCGAATGGATTGCGGCTGCGGGGCCTGAGCCCACGCCGACGGAGGTAGCGCTAGAAACGCACTAAGTAAAAGGCACAACCATCGGCATCCTTTGTACATGTTTTCCCCCGGAACGCAGCGCGAAAAGGCCGCGATGCGTCCGTTTACCCCAATCTCAAACAGGCGACCGTCTATGCCGCGTGGTTACCCAAGTTGCTCTATTTCCTTGGGTTGACACGCCTTAGGGCAGTCAACCGGAGTGACTGAGTTCACGCTCGATCAGGCTCTGACAATTCTATCTAACAAAGCCTTGCCGTGGGGGGCGGCTACTGAGAAGCAGGACTCTGGCAGCGAAGCATGCGTCGGGCGAAGTCGCGCAGAAACTCTTCTCGCCAACGGTTTACCGTGCCGGCACCGAGGTGCGGGCCTTCGGCAAAGGCACGGTCCGGATCGTCGGTCCACCAATGGGGATGCCGCGCCGAGGGCCGACTCGTAGCGTCCGGCGACGGATCGACGCTGGTGAATGCGCCTTCCAGTCCGTCCAGCTCGGCAGCGGTGCTCTTCGTTCGATATCGCCAGCGTTTGGTCGCCTTCGGCACAAATCGGAAGCGGTAGCCCGAGGGGCCTTCGGCGGCCGCTGCGAACTTCTGCCCGTCCACGATGAGGCTTGCCGTAGCGCCTTCTGGTCCCGGTAACACAAGTTCCAGCAGACCGAACGCCTCGAGCTCATCTTCAAAGGTCGTGAGCCGGCCGAAGACGCGCTTGGGCCGTTCCCATGCGCGTACGAAGCGGCCGCCCCAGCCAGGGAGAGAAGGGTCCTCGGGGGCGCCCAGCATGTAGGTCACCGACGGCGTATCGCCCATCTTGATCACGCCGCCCAAGTGCCCCCCGAAATAGTCGCCCAACGCGCCCCGTCCTTGGATGTGAGATTCGACAAAGCTCCGGTTACCTAGATCGCCCGACTGATCGCTGCCCTCGAACCAACCGCGGTAGGTGGAATTGTTCTCGATGATCCACAGATCCGGGTGATCTTGTTCGATGTAGTTGTATGCCGCCGGGCTCCACTTCTTGTTCGGGCCGGCGATAAAGTAGATGCGCAACTTGTCCTTGATGGACGGATCATTGTGCAACGCTTGCGCAACATCCTCGATCGTCCCCCACACCAGCACGTAGAGCGGGCGGGGATCGTCACGCCGAGCACACTCGATGATCCAGTTCGAGCCCTCCGTCGATTGGTTGTAGCCGGTCCCTACGGCGAACTCGGTCTCGCCCTGTTTCGTGATCGACCGCAGATCGTCGGGGGTGGGATAGCGGTCCGACCAGGTGCGCAGATTCGGGTAGTCCGCCTCGTACTGATCGATTACTTCGAGGATGTGCCGCTTGCGGCCCCGGCTCCAGGGCGATGAAACGATGCCTTCGATGTCGAAGAGGTCGGAGTAGACCAGAAAGTACTATTGGCGGCGGCGGGCCAAGTCATGGGCCCGCAAGCAGAAAGCGCCGCTCGAGGATCCGCGCCTGGCGGCCCTGCGGCGCGACAACGAGCAACTCAAACGAGCGCTCTCCGACAAGATGCTCGAAGCCGATTTTTTCGTCGGTGTCTTGCAAAAAGTCGCGGCTCGACGCCAGACCAAGTCCGATCCTGGCGAGACGGCATCTACGACCAAATCCAGGACATGATGCCGCTGCGAGGCAGACTCAGTATCGAGCAAATGTGTCAATCCGCCGGGGTCAGCCGAGCCGGGTTCTACCGCTTCTTGCGGCGCCACGATCCCGCCGCCGAGCAAATGGAGGTGCGTGCCGCCATCCAACAGGTCTTCGTCGAACACAAGCGCCGTTACGGCTACCGCCGCGTCACACGCGAGTTGCACGCCCGCGGCCTGATCGTCAACCACAAGCGGGTCGCCCGGCTGATGCGGCAAGACAACCTGCTGGCCGTCCAGCCGCGCTCGTTTGTTGTCACGACCGAATCGGACCACGACTACCCGGTGTGCTTGAACCTAGCCGCCGACTCACGCTGACCGGCCTCGACCAACTCTGGGTGGCTGACATCACCTACATCCGTCTGCACAGCGAGTTCATCGACAACTATTACAATCGCCAACGGCTGCACTCGGCGTTGAGATATCGCTTGCCGGAAGCGTTCGAGCAGGCGTTGGCCACATCGGACGCCCCGCTGGAAGTGGGGCCACGGATGAGTTTTTTCAGGCATCGGGAGATCTATCGATCTGATGTGGCGAGTGCCACGAAGAGGAGGCCGCCGCTGAACGACGACCTCCCGGAGCATCCGATCGATGAGTCTCCAGCCGGGTATTCCTCGGGATGGACAATCTTGCGCCCCTTCGGGGCTTTGCGGCGTCCCATGCGGGGAGTTGGTTTTGTGGGATCGGTCAGCGCACCCTTGCGGGCGCGGTTCTGAGTGTGGGGTTGGGGGCGCGTCGGACTCGGCGGGTTTGCGTGTTTGTGCCCCAGGGTTGCACCCTGGGCTACTTTCTTGCGCCCCTTCGGGGCGTGGTGTGTGGCTTTTCGCGAGGCGGATGGAGTGGGCCGATGGGTTGGTAACCGCCTCCCTTGTGTGTAGCAAGTAGGGACGAGAGGTGAGCTCGGCGTCGGTGGCATCGGCCACCAGAGCTAAGAAGCGTATCGGCGAACGGTGCGATACAGCACCGACTCTTAGATAACGACCACAACCGCTCCGACGAGTCATCCGTGCAGACTACTACTCAACGAGTTCGATCGGCAATTTCTCCGGGTTGTGGAGATAGCTGGGGCCTTCGGTGCAATAGAAGGATTTGTCGGGGCTCTGATAGTGCACATCGAGCATCGGCGTCGGCAAGCGTTTGTGCCCCTGGAAGCGGGATTCCAGCGCGAGGTCGAGGATGCCGCTCGTTAGCATCGTCCGTTCGGCAGGGTAAGTTGGCTTGCCTGTTTCGAACATCCTCTCGATTTGCTGCAACTGACAGACGAAGTGGTAGCCGGAATAGGCGGTGTGCTCCAGGTACATCAGCGTCGAAATGGGTTCTGTTCGTCCTTCGACATCGATTGCCACTGTGAAGTCCCGCAGGTATCCGGTGAGCATGAAGCCCGCCGTTTGAAGGCCATCGTTGTACTCGACGAGGAAGACGGCAGGGTGCTCCACGACGCTCCGAGGACGTCCGGGATCATAGGTTTCCACAGCATGAGGGATGGCGTGATCAAACAGACGTTTGGCCCAGGGCGTTTGGTCAAGGAAGTTCCAGACCGCGTCGCCTTCGAGGCACTGAACGGATCTCACCCCTGTCTCGCCACCTTTGCGCCGTTCGACCATGCATTGGATGGATTCAAGCAGGTGCAAGCCGTACGAATCGAGACCGCCGTACGCGACTCCTACGGCGTGCTTGACGGTCGCTCCGTGGGGAACATCCACCGCGGGAATGCGCCAAGTCACAGGCAAAGATGATCCCGCCATCAGCGGGAAGTCCAGTTCCTTCGAGATCTCCATCATGCGCTGGGCTTTGCGCCAATCGTAGGAAAGATGCTTGTCGCTAAAGACCGGCACGGCACGGCCTGTTTGCCGAAAGACGTCCGTGATCTCTAGAAAGGCCTGAAAGCGGGGGTAGAGCGTCTGGCCTTTCTCGTTTGTTTGAAAGTCGCCGTGTTCCCCGATCAGCAGGACGCCATCGACGGCCAGATCGTCTCCTCCCAGCGTGAGAGCTTCATAGATCGAGCGATACATGGGAATGCCGTGCTTCTCGGCGACTTGGCGGCTGAGGTCGTTTTCGACTCGCTGCGCGACGAAGAGAGATGCGATCTTCGAGTCGGGCCGCGTCGGCTCATAGGGAGCCGGGAGCTGTTGCTGCGAGAACGAAGCGTTGATGTTGTTCTTCCGAAACGACTCATAGCCGTCCACATACTTAGCGAAGATCACATGTGCATGAGAGATCGGCTTGTAGCCGAAGCAGATTCCGGCAAGCTTTCGCTGGGAGTTTCGGCGCTGTGCGAGAGCCGACGTTGGCATCGAGGTAGATGCAGCGGCCAGGGCGAGTAGAGTTCGTCGACTGATCATGGGATTTGTTCTCGGCAAACGAACCTGATTCTACGCGAGGTAGGTGTAGTCGTCGAGGACGCGCGACACGGTGGCGAGGACTTCGTGCTCGTCGTCGTCGGTAATCTCGCCGGACTCTTTGTGCTCGGAGAGACGCTGGGCCAGGGCGTCGCGGATCTCGTCGGTGTCGTGCCCGGTGTACTCGATCACTTCGCGGACCGAGTCACCGCGAATCAACTTGTTCACGACGGGCTTCCCGTTATCGTCGACCGCGACGTTCACTTCGGTGACGACGCCGAAGAGATTGTGGAGGTCGCCAAGCGTTTCCTGATACGCGCCGAGCAGAAGGAACGCAAGATAGTAGGGCTCTCCTTCCCGTGTGCGATGCAACTCAAGCGCTTCTTTGACGTCTCTGACGTCGACGAACTTGTCGACCGCGCCGTCGGAGTCGCAGGTGATGTCGCAGAGCACGCCGCGTTCAGTCGGGTCCTCGTTCAGCCGATGGATCGGCATGATGGGGAAGAGCTGATCGAACGCCCAGAAGTCGGGCAGTGACTGAAACATCGAGAAGTTGCAGATGTACTTCGACGAAAGCAATCCTTCGAGATGATTGAACTCCTCGGGACGATCTTTCATCGACTTCGAAAGCTTCGCCGCCTTGCGACAGATCTTCCAGAACAGCCACTCGCCTTTGGCCTTGTCGGTCAGGTCGAGATAACCGAGTTCAAAGAGTGAGTTGAGGTCTTCACGATGCTGAATCGCGTCGTGGTAATACTCGCGGCAGTTCTTGATGTTGATCTCGCGGGCGATGTCGATCATCTCGCTCACGGGCTCGGACTCGGACGTGATCTCGCTCAGCGAATACAAACCCGGCCGGCCCGGCGCAATGACTTTCTTGACATCGGAGATCAGCATCGAGTGGTAGCTGACCATCGCGCGGCCACTTTCGGTAACGATCGTCGGTTGCGGGACTTCCTCGCTTTCGCAGACCTCTTTGACGACGTAAATCACATCGTTGGCGAACTCTTGCACCGAGTAGTTGACCGAAAATTCCGAGGCCGTTTTGCTGCCGTCGTAGTCAACACCGAGGCCGCCGCCGACGTTGAGGTACTCCACGTCGAAGCCCATCTTGCGAACTTTAGCGTAGACGCGCGAGGCCTCTTTGACAGCCTGCTTGGCGCTCTTGATATTTGTGATCTGCGAGCCGATGTGGAAGTGCAACATCTTGAGCTGATGCGACCGGCCGGTTTCGCGCAGTTGCTCAAGGGTTCGGACCAGCGCGATCGTGCTCATGCCGAACTTGGCGAACTCGCCGCCGGACTCTTCCCACTTGCCGCTGCCACGCGAGTAGAGTTTGACTCGAATGCCCATCCGCGGCTCGATCTCAAGCTTTTCGCCGAGTTCGAGGCTGATGCGCATGTCTTCCGGGTCTTCGACGACGATGACCGTCTTGCGGCCTACCTTCTCCGCGAGAATCGCCGCACGTAGGAACAGGTCGTCCTTGAGGCCGTTGCAGACGATCAGGGCGCCATCTGCGAGAGGCATCGCCATGGCGCTAATCAACTCGGCCTTGCTGCCGACTTCGAGTCCGTAGCGGTACGCCACGCCGGAGTCGACGAGCCGGCGTACCACTTCCCGTTTCTGGTTGACCTTGACGGGGAAGACGCCGAGATGGCTGCCTGTATAGTCGAACTCTTCGATCGATTGGCGGAAGGCGTTGTGAATCGCTTCGAGGCGATCGTCGAGGATCTGCGGAAAGCGCAGCAGGAACGGCGTTGAATGCTGTTGATGGATCAGCTCATCGACGACTTCCTTGACGTCAATCGACAGGCTGCGGTCTCGGGACGGCGCGACGGCCAGATGTCCCTCGCTGTTGATGAAAAAGTAACCGAACCCCCAGTTGTCGATGCCATAGGTCTTAGCGACCCGGTCGATCACGTTGGCACCGGCCTTGACGGTAAGAACGTCGTATTGAGTAGCGGCCATGTATGGT